>Ga0209086_10001601_pt1 | contig 18348 bp, 17 predicted proteins | sample M_130207_XF_Meta_FD_187312 | JGI IMG/M metagenome (GOLD analysis project Ga0209086, IMG submission 187312) | Freshwater microbial communities from Lake Montjoie, Canada to study carbon cycling - M_130207_XF_MetaG (SPAdes) (version 2) | ecosystem: Environmental > Aquatic > Freshwater > Lake... | reverse complement strand
GTTCCTGCTAGACCTGCAGCACCATAGTTTAAGTTCTCTACGACAGCGCAGAAGTTACCGGATTCATGACCACACTGAGAAATAAATGCCGCTTGTCTGTTACGATTTGCAAAATTAGTCTCATCAGTTAGTGATGCTAGGGCAACATTGAGTTGCTCAACTAGAGCATCTAAACCTAGTTTTGTATTCTTAGCGTTAGGTAAAATTTCAAGTAGTTGTTCTTTCGTTAAGGATGTCATAGTTTTGGCTTCCTTCTTCTTAGCATTTTTGTCATGTTTTTCTTATATCGATTTACTTGCAGAGCATAGGCATCTGTTGGGTTGGTTAGAGAAGGAACTGATCCACCCCCAACACTCATTGTGGCATCTTCTGCTACTTTAGATTTCTGAGACATTCTATTGCACCTGTATCTAGTTGAATATCATTCGTTATTATGTTCTCGCCTTTTATCCCATAAACAATCTTAGGAAGAAAGTTTAAGAACATTAAGAAAGGTTTGAGTATTTTATAATCTTTCTCATCTAGTTTAAAGAAGAGAATTCTAGTTGCTGCCTCAACTCCAAACACATTGTAAAGAATTACAAGATGGTTTAGTATGAGTCGTTCTTTAAGAACACCACTTGTATCATACTTGGTCAGCAATCTTTTAATGTAGAGGATTCTGTTTATGTCTTCTTCAAATTCACTCATTACTGCATTTGGTTTATCATAAACTTTCGCAGCATACAGCATAAAATTGTTATCATTTAAGTCATCAAACATAGATTAATCGTCTGCTGAGCGACGAACTTGTCTCAAGTATGGTGATACTAATTGTCTTTGTTCGACTTCATCAGTTTCAATATCCATATTTAAAACATCATCTAAACCATCACTATCAACGAATTGAGCATAGGCATCATAGTGCCCCTTATCATCTTGATCAATCATAATGCAAAGATACAAATCATCGTCTGCTTTGTATACGATCTGCTCATCAAAGCCTGTTGGGTGCAGCTCAGGAAGAATAACGCCGAAACGTTCTAGAATTCCACGAACTGTTTGCACCACAAGGTATGCAGTAGAGAATTTTCCATTAACGAGTTCATCGAAATGGGAATTTATTACATCTACTGCATCATCTTGGTCAATCATTTTTCGATTCCTTATAGATCTTCACATGGTCAGCGACTTGATTGGTCTGAGTTCTTCTTGATCCAGTACCCTTTCCCTTAACACCACCACGGAAAGTCTTAAATGACTGAGATTGCTTTGCTGCAATCGCGTAATTTTCTTTAGTCATTTCACGATTAGCATCATATTCACTTCTTGAGTCTGGTTTTCTGCCAGCATCTGGAAGACGAACACTATATTGCTTTGGCTTTCTTCTAGCAGCATCACCTAGATTTTGCTGAGTTCTTTCCTTTGATAATTTTTTAAATTTCGCAACCTGATCTTCTTTTGGCTTAGGCGTAAAAGCTCTCTTTATGGCAGAGACTAAACCTTCGTTAAGCTCACCGTCCATGTAGTTAGTAGCAGTTACGATATAGTCTTCGGCAAGAGTAATCTTGCTCTGTACCCACTCAGGAAGATTTGTATCTGGCTTGAGCATGTCATGAAGCTTTTGGGCATTTGCAATTACGCTCTTAAGCTGCGACATTGCCATATCACCTTCATAGTCGTACTCACCCTTATCTTTGGCTTCATCAAGCTCGACTTCTTCTTTTGCGAGTTTGTTAACAGCAGTATCAATGCCTCTAGTACGCTTGTTCAACCTTCTCTCATTATCCTCAATGTCTCTGCTATAATCAGGATAATCGTCATATGACTGGCGGTCTGCCTTGTCTTCAGCAGATTTTTTAATATATTTACCAAGTGTAGACTTCTTTAGTTCATCAATCTGTTCGACTTCTTCTTTCATGCTCTTTTTGCCAGCGTTATGTGCTGCTAAAAGACCCCTTGCGATTCTAGATACATTTGGAGATTTTCCGTTAGCGTTGGAATCGACAAGAGAGTAACCAGGAATTCTTTTAACGTCAGAATGAAATAATGGTAAGCCTCTTTTACCACGACCAGCTGTATATGCCTTCTTAATTTCTGCGAATGTATTAATTCTATCTAAATTTCTAGGATTTGTAACTCTCTTGTGAATTTTTTCAGCGTGTGTATTGACGTCATATGCTTCATCAATCTGATCGACTTCTTCGTTCGTCTTCCTACCAATTTTTCCAGCAAGAATCGCTTTTATCTTTGTAAGTTGACCTTTTGCTCTGCTGTGATTAGGATCTTTCTCAATACGAGTTTTCCAAAAATCATGCAGACTTTGCAATTCTTTATTTGACTTAGACTTTAAATCTGCATCATTATTGTAGGGCTTGCCGTAGTTGCCACCTTCAACGATCGCTTCTTCTTTTATATTTTTATGAGGAACATGAACATCAAGACCTTCATCACCGTGCCATGCTTGTGGTCTGACCATTGCACCAGTTGGAGTTACCTGCACAACTTTACCACCATCAAATGACATTGGTTTGCGAGTGTGTCTGGTTGTTCCAGCAACAGGCTCATTAAACTTCACACGTTGACCGACCTTAACATGGCTTTCTTTAACAGACTTCATGCTAGCAAATGGATTGCTGTTATCTTCTGAATCTTTGTCTAGTTGATCTTTTGCGTTACGCTTTTCTTCTTCTTTCTTTGCCTTTCTTGCACGCTCATGTTCTGCATTAGCATTAGCAGCACTTAGCGCATAAGGAATCATTTCAGAAATTGCAGATTTTAGTAACTTAACGCTATGAACTGTCGATCCATACTGGTTGTCGAGCGAGTCTGCCTTTTTATGGGCAGACTTTGAGCTTGTGTGATAACTTACAACATTCCCACCACGAGTTACTGCGTGAGTGTGTTCAGGCTTACGAGTTGCTTCGTCGATGAATGTCTTAAATTTCATTTCTCACCCTTATGGCTCTTTGCACCCTTTCTCTTCATCCACCATGCTAGTGCAAATGGATTGTCGATCTCAGAATGCTTCTTCATTGCCTTAACAGTTCCTTCCCATCCAGGAGGTGCCATTTCAGCGATTGGTGTCTTGTGCACTGATGCTTTCTTACCAGAGATACTTAGCTTGTTTGCCACGTTGTGTGCATGACCAGCAGAACCGAATGTCTTCCACTTCTTACCGTCGATATGAACATCATGTGGAGTTTGGTCGTGGTGCGCTGGTCCTGATGGAGTCTCATGAGCTAGTTCGTGTTCTAATTCACGGCTCTTGAATGCGCGCTTTGAGTCTTGGAATGGATCGTGTGTCTTGTCATAAGCACTTCCGAAAGCTTTGCGACCTTTATATCCTTCTTTAACTGTTTTGCTAGCAGCTCTTTTTGCTCTTCTAGCAGCTTCTTCTTTTTCACGAGTAGCTTTCATTCTAGCTGTGGCTTCATCGCTAGACATACCTTTACTAATGCGCTTTGCCTGTCTTTCAACTTCACTATGGCGCCACTCATCAAGCTCGACTTCTTCCTTTCTAGTCATGAGTTTGATTTTACCAATAGGGCGTCTTCCTGCAGGAGGAGGTTTCTGAGCATTGCTGGCATCATCAATTCTTTTTTGTAGTCCAGGATTTAGTGCTTGCGCAGAAGTTGGCTCATAAACTCTACGATAGTTGAGGTCTTCACCCATGCTTCTAAGATGATCTTTGACATCATTTGGCTTATACTCAGGACTAATCTTAGAAATACGACGAGCGTACTTATTAGTATTTGATTTAGCACGGTTTGTCTTGCTTAGAGCATCTTTGATGCGTCTTGCTGTTGGAGTTAATGCAGCTTGAGCAGCTTCTAGGCTGTGACGAGCATTTACCTCATCAACCTGCTCGACTTCTTCTTTCTTTACACCACTCATTCCCTGCTTAGCAAGATTTTTAGCAACATTACCAATTTTAATCTTATTGCCAAACTTGTCTTGATGTGGCTTTGCTGGTTTTGCATTATCAAACGGAACTGATGATTGAGCATGATGCATATAATCGCTCATTCCACCATCATCTTCTGCTTCAGCCTTACGCTTCATCGCACCTTCATTAAGCTTCGTGACTTTTTGAATAGGAACAATGCTTATGAGTGGCGCATAAACACCACAGACAGGTGCCTTGATATGCACATGCCCTTCCTTGATGTTCATTACAGTTCCGGTTACTCTGGCTGAGCCTCTTATGCCTACAACCTTATCTCCGATCTTTATTTCGCTCATTTCAGTTTCCCTTCTTGTGCTTGGCGCGTAGTGCTTTAAAGTCTTGCGCTGTTAGTTTACCATATGGCTTTGCAACGTCTAGTGCTGTTTGATTGCCCTTTAGATCTTCATCAACAGCAATACTGTGCAATCCACCTGTCTTAATTCTACCCTGAGACTTAACAGCATTCACGGCACCACCAGCAGTGCTTGTGTTGTGACCAGTGATACTTGTACGACCACCAGAACCAACATTCATACCGCTACGGCTTCCACCCTTAGCATAGTATTCTTTCTGACGCTCTATATTCTGGCGACGTACTTTCTGTGCTGGGGTTTCTACCTTTTCTGGTTCAACCTTTGCTGTTTTCTTTTTTGCACCAAAGCTTTGAGCTAGAGCTGCCATTGGCGATTCTTTTGCCTTTGGTGCTGCTCTACCTGCTCTCTTTCCTACTGCTGCAGAAGTTGGGGCTGGTTCTGCCTTCGGAGCTTCCTTTCCTGCCTTCTTATCACGGGCTTCTAGACGAGCTCTTGCAGCTGCACTTAGTTTCGATCGATCAATAGCCTTACCGAATCTTCCTTCATTAATCTGCTCAGCAGTTTCCTTAACTTCACTCTTAGGATATTGATAAACCTTTGCACCAGGAGGTGTTGGCTTATATCTCTTCATAATGCTAGCCTTTTCTGCATCACGATGTTCGGAATTATGTTTTTCGATATGTTCACCAGCACGAGCCTCAGCCCAACGAACACCTACAGGTCCATAATGCTTTTCTATATGCTTAAGTGTTTGGTGCGCCATATCTCTATGCTCATTGCCGACATGTAAATCATCAGCCGAATGGGCATTAAGCATATGTTTAGCGTAATTGTTTACCTCATGGTCAAGAGCCTCGTCAATCTGCTCGACTTCTTCGTTATTCACGCCGCGAACATATCTTTTTAGACGCTCGCCAGCTTCTTTTTCATCCTTATGATTCTTAATCATTCGTTGAACAAAATTTAATTTTTTCTTAGGCGCAGCTGCAGGGCGAGGATCGTCAGGTATACCTAAACGTCGTCTTCTTGCAGATCTTTTGTCTTCAGCATCACTAAGATTGTCTTCATGGTCTTGATTTTTCATAAAAGTAGCACTATCATTCGTATTCATCTTATTATAGTCGGCTTTGTTTTTTGCGCGACGCAATAAACTATCGCTAATTTCATCAATCTGCTCGGCTTCTTCTTTGGCTAATCTTGATAATGCTCTTTCTACACCCTTATCGCGAGATTTATCTCTACGCACTTCTTTCTTACCACCTATTGCATTACTAATTTCTCCGTGGGTTGCCTTTCTGCGCTCTGTTCCTGCAATATAGCCATAAGCTTGTCCAGCTTTTGACACTCTTTTGCCTTGGTCCCAATATGCCTTTCCCACATAACTACTTAGAGTCTTCTTCGAAAGTTCATCAAGCTGTTCTGCATCTTCTTTTACAAAGTGGTTAGGAACCTTGAGGTTCATAACTCTCTGAACCATATCGCTTTCGATAGGCTTGGTATCTGAGAAATCGCGCATCTTAGTTGGCTGTTCTTGCATAATCTTATTAGCAATATCAGCAATTGATTTATTTGTTTTGTCGCTTAGAGTGTTTGACATCTTAGATACCCTTTCCTGTAGAAGTAAGTTTCCAACTTAGTTTTTTGTGTTTATCAACTAAATCTTGTAGAAAATTTGAGAGACCTGGCTCATTTGCAGATTCAGCTAATCTGTAACCTGTAATTAAACCTTGAATAACCTTTTCATTATCTGATAGTAGATCGTTAATCATTTGCTGTGGTGCAACGACACCTGCAGCTTCTGTTAGAGAAGTCATTGATAGTAATTGTGAAAGTGCAGTTGGAGCATACGCACCAAGAGCACGAATCTGTTCAGCGATAGGATCTAGATTACCAAAAACTTCTTCGTAGATCTCTGAGAAGAATTCGTGATACTGTGGGAAATTAGAACCTTCAACATTCCAGTGGAATGTGTGAGCCTTGAAGTAGAACACATAGCCATCAGCAAGAATTTTCTTCATTTGAGTGACGAGTTCCATGCTAACATTCTCTTTCAAGTTTGTTAGACCCATCACCTTTCTTACTGCTTCAGCCACATTCTTTGTGCGCTTGTCGCTTAGTGAGTAACTCATTTTAATTTCCCTTTAATTTTTTAGTAAAGTCACGAACCAAAGTTGATTCTGCTCTATATGTGGTAATAGATGCTGCTGATGGATTTCCAAAATTAGCCACATCACCCTGCATCGCTAAACCAGGTGTTGTTTGGAATTTCTTTTTCTTTGTTACTGGCTTATCTTCATTATAGATCGGAGACCCAATTGGAAGACTTGCTACACCAGTAGAACCTAATGCAACACTCTTTGTGTTACCATAGTCGCCTGGTGGTATTGATTGTTTCTTAATTACTTTTATTTCCGCGATTGTTCTCTCAGCAGAATTAAAACCTGCCACTGCAGTTCCACCGGACACATCCCCACAACTACATTTTCCAGTGCAAGATTTGCAAGTAGCTTTCTTGATAGCTCTATCAGCTTCTGAGTAAGTTCGTACCACATTGGATTTTTCCTGTCCTGGTGTTAAGGCACGAATAAAGTCTGCTGTTGATTTTGTACCAACCTCCAGAACTCTCTCATTCATCCACTTCAATGCGGCAGAATTGCTTGGCTTCTTCACTAGGAAACCATCGACTGTTTCAGATAGTTCAATTAGCCAATTAGCAATTTCTTTCTTCTTATCTTCATTAACTGATAGTATGTTATTAGAGTTATCGTATAGTACGAAACCCTCAAACATATCAACATATGCGTGCATATTTGTTACTGAATTATTATACTTTCTTAAACGAACACTTTCATTAAAGGTCTTAGCACCCTTCATGATTCTTAGGTCGTTTCTCTTCTTTGATTCTTCTTCAGAAGTATGAACGTAAATCATTGCAGTATCATAACCCATTGATTCAAGGATTGCTTTTGCAACAATAATTTTATCTTTATTGTCAGCATTACCATTTACAATAATGGAAGGAAAGTCATTCAATTCTTGCATATCGGTTTGCTCTAGAATTGACTTAAACAACTTTTCTAGAGAGACTTCTTTTAGATTAGACTCGCCCAATACTGAATGGATTAAGAAGTCCTTACCACTTCCTGGACCACCAACTAGGAACAATGCCTTAAAGTTTGGTACATGGTTTTCAACATGCATTCCCTTTCTTACTGCATGGAAAAGGCTCTTAGCATGTGATTTGTTAGGCACACCTTTAGAAAATTCTGAGAAATTATTATTCTTGGCGTGGTCTCTCATCTTGGATGCAGACATACCTTCAGCACCTTCTGCGTCAGGGTCACGATGACCTGCGGATACTACATTAATCTTATGGAAGTGATAGTCTTTTCCATTTTGCTTATGCAATAATTTGTGGAATTCGTCCACTCTATCAGAGCCAACAACCATCGTAACTTCTTTATGACCCTTTGCGGCTAAATGCTTCATTGCATCAATAGGTGTCTTTACGTCTGGGTGGCTTACAACATTTGCCTTTGGGAAGAATTTACGAAGAAAGCTGACCTTTTGTTCGTGGTGTAGTGGATTCTTCTTGGCTTCTTGAGTGTGCGATGGGAAAACATAATGTTCAGCGCCATGTTCGTGTGCGTGTTGCACAACCTTGTCGACTAGTTTCTTGTGACCAGTCGTAGGTGGATTCATTCTTCCGAAAGTAAAAACTGCGTGCTTTGACATTATTTTCCCACACTTTGGGGTTAAGACCTAATATTATTTATCTATTCTTTGATTTTAAGAAATTCAATCTAGAGAATTCCTTACGGTTAACAAGCTTAGATAAAATGCCCTTGTTCTGAATAACAAACCCCTCTGCGTTTGTCGGAGTTCCCCCAACACTATGATTGAACTTAGTTTGGGAACGAGAAAGAGAATCAACTAAAGCATTTTTTGCTTTTTGTACGTGGTTATGGATCTTAAAGAAAGATTCAAGCTGTGGGTTATTCTCTTCTACGTTTTGGATATGTGCGTCTAGTTCTTTTTGTTTACCGAACTTCGACTGCATTCTCTTAAGCTTATCAATAGACTTACCATACTTATAACGCAAAAAATTCTTGTATCCAGAAACAGAAGGTTCTGATTCATTCTTAACAGTATCATTTACATATGTTGCAATATGTTCTTTATGTGGCTCTATGGCATTAAATGTATCGTGTGGTGCTTCTTTATAGGCTCTTTTTGCAGCAGAAATATTATTCTGATACATTATCTCATTATGTGGAGTGTGACCAAGGAAAGTATTATCTACTTTATGGTCTATTAGGTTTACATCTGGGTGATGATTAAAATTGTGGGTATCTGGATTGAAAGAAATTCCAGTTCCACTTTTTGGTGAGAAAATAGAATTATTATACTTTGTATGTACGACGATTCCAAACTTTGATTTGGCTATCTTTTCGCCTTCAGGAGAATCTTCATCAGCAGAATATGTTATGGTGTTTGGTGTAAAGTGGTGTTGTCCATTATTAGTGATAACATCTCCTTCACCATACATTATATCTCCTTGATATGTTCCGTGTTTAGGAGCAACTTTAGGAAGATGACGTAATGCTTGCTTTAACTTTACTGCAAGACCTGGAGCATGCCCATGGTTCTTATCTACATCTTCTGGGGTATAATTAATTTTGGGAGCTTCATTAAAAGCAGACTTTGTTGCAACAAAGAACTTACCTGTTGTTGGGTGATGACCAAAAATTACACTTGGTGAACCATCATACTTTGTTGTAATATTGGCTTCGCTATGACCTGTGGTTAAGAACTCATGAGCGTGATGTAACGCATCTAAAGAATGGTGAAATCCTGGCTCACCATCATGAACCATCAATTCTTCTGTGTGGTGGATGTGCTTGAGTTTGCTTTCTTGACCAGCAGTTTCTTCTCTTAATGTCTTTGAAAATTGCGAAAACAGAACTTGCATCATAGATCCTTTATCTTCTTTGTAGAACCATTAGGTTGAACATGATGCGCGTGGAACTTAATATGAGGAAATTCTTTCTTCAAAGCCAAGAAGTGGTGGAGATTGTGCATGCTATCATCATACAAAGAAACTTGATTGTGTCTTCCAGAAGCAAGTTGCTTTCTTATAATTCTAGCCTTCTTTTCACCCACGCTTCCAGGTTGGTTATCGTTTCCAGCGCGATATACATGGGAATGGTCTATATCAATTCCATGCTTACGGAAGGTATGTAAAAACTCATGCTTGTCGTCAAAGTCTGCTCTTGCAGTATTGATTACAACTCTATGGTTAGGCATACCTTCTATGTTCTTATGTATCGCTTTAAATTTAGCGATAATTCCATGAACAGGAACAGATTCTTGGCTGAACTTCTTGGCACTTCTAAACTCACTATAGTCAGGCTCTTCGTCTTTGCTCCACTTATAGTTATTGTATTCTTGGTTGGTAAGAGATCTAACTCTTTTACCACCTTTCATTACACCAATTTTCGCAGATGTGTGGAATAGAGTATCGTCTACGTCGAAGATATGGAGATGTCCTGGAGGATGACCCACCTGAGCTTCTTCAAAGATCGCAGGATTGATTCTTGCGTAGTTTCTCATAATAACGCCAGCAACAGAATTGGCTTCATTCTCGATGTCGCTACCTGTTTCGCCAGCAGAGGCAACATCGTTCAAACGACCATCAAGATTTTGTTTGTGGTGTACTAGTTCGTGAGCTAGAGTTCTTAGGATATCTGCAGTATGTCTACCTGCAGAATTAACTCTAATTGTGCGATTGGCTGGCATATAGCCGCCGAAACTTTTATTTTCTTTAGCGTGAGCTTTATCATCGACTAAAGAAACCTGTGGTGGAGCATCGATGCCTAAGTGTTGGCATGCGTAATTTATGAAGTGATTTGTATGATTTTCTAGATGTTTTTCTTGCAAGTATCGCTTAAATGTGTGCATCGATGCCCCGAAAATAAAACAAAATATTATTTTCTATTTAGGTCAATTTCATTTTAGTTACGGCAGCTGCAAGTGCCTCTTTAATTGGTCTCATTCTACCAGTTCCAGGAATTGTACAGGTAGAACGTCCAGCTGCAGTCGCTGCTCGGAACTCTTCTGGAGTGAACCACTCTGGAGTAATACCCATAATTTCAACAACCTCGTGCATATTTACCGAACCTTCGTTGACTAGGTTATACGGTCCCAGTGGAGCATTCTCTTCCATTAAATCACAAGCGACAGAAACTGCCTCATCTATATCAGTAAGACTGTTTTGTCCAGCATCAATTAGTTTAGCATTCTTAGCATAATTGTAGACCTTGGTGAGATAGTTTTTCTTTTCATTTACACCAGTAAATGGCATACGAATACGGAATACCATCGCCCGATCTTTTAAGTACATATCCGAGATTCCCTTAGAAATCGAGTAGGTACTACCGAAGAAGTTTGGTTCAGCATAGGATCCTTGAATATCGCCAACATAAATGCATCCACTGGAAAAATGGGCGAGTTTGGTTAAAGTATTTTTTAACTTTTCGTAGAGTACGATCGGAAATACAGTATTCCCCATATAGGTATTTTCTTTATCAAACTCGCAAGCATCGACATTAGGTGCGCCAGTAACTCCAGCGCAATTAATCGCCCAATCAAATGACGGATATTCTCTCAAAGCACCATCAACTTCATGATGTGAGATGAACGCGACATTATGCTTACGATCAACAAGTTCCTTGTAAACCTTGTTACCAGTCCAACCCTTACCAATTACTAATATATTCATTATGCGCCTCTAATAATTCAAAAAGATATTTACCATACTGGGTCTTAGAACACTTTTCGGCAAACAGTTTCAATTCTCCTGGATCTATCCAAGTATTTCTAAATGCAACTTCATGGGGAGAATTAACTAGGATACCCTGATTATTTTGGATAGTTTGTACAAAGTGTGCAGCTTCAAGCATAGAATCCGCAGTTCCAGTATCAAACCAAGAGATCCCTCGCTTCATTATTTCTACATCCAATCTACCTTCCTTGAGATAGAGATTGTTCAAGTCTGTAATCTCCAACTCACCTCTTTCTGATGGCTTTAGGTTTTCAACCTTTTCAAATACATCTGGTGGATAGAAGTATAGTCCAGTCACTGCATAATTTGATTTTGGATTTTTAGGCTTCTCTACAATCCTCACTGGAATGTGATTTTCTATTTCAATCACACCGAATCTTTCGGGGTCAACAACACGTTGAGCAAAAACACTAGCATTATAAGTTCTCTTCTTGGCTGCAAGAAGAGAACCAGTTAAAGTAGATCCGTAGTAGATATTATCCCCAAGAATCAAAGAGAAATTATCATATGTCTTTAATACAGATTCTTCATATGTTTTCTTGACGATATTAAATGCGTCAGCAATACCAATAGATTCTTCTTGAGCAGCAAACTTAATGTTCACCCCAAGAAAGACATCTGACTTATCAAACAGTCTTTCAAAAGTTTCTTTTTCTCCAGGAGATGTGATGATCAATATATCTTTAATTTCTGCTAACATTAATGTTGCCAGAGGATAATAGATTAATGGCTTATCATAAATTGGAAGCAGCTGCTTTGTTGCTGCAAGAGTTGCTGGGTATAGTCTTGTAGATTTTCCAGCTGCTAAAATAATACCCAGTGTTTTACAAGTTGTCATACTGCACCCGGAAGAGTTTGCTTTCTCACTTCAATAAAATCTAGAACAGATTGATCATTTTGCTGCTCTTCGGTTGGCATATACCAAGCCTTGCTTCTATTTTGCATAGTATCTTCATTTGGTTTTTGCACATAATAAACAGCTAAAGATTTTCTGTAGACATTATCTGGGCAATTTATTGCACCAGGAAGTCCATGCCAAGAGTTTTGTGTTGTGTCGAAGATTACTGCACGATTGAACTTTACATCAATGCGCTTTACCATTTCTTTGGCTTTATTTTTCTCTGCATCATGAGACCAAAATTCAAGCCCACCACCCCACTCAGGATTCCAATCCTTAGACAGGTAAATGATGATATTCAGTTTACGCTCAAATGGGATCTTAGGATGTAGTGAATAGTCTTGATGGATATTCAACTTACCTTTGTTGCCGTGCATATGCCAGCCACCACCATTTAGTCCATAATCAGCATACACATCTGAACCAGTTTTCTTTGATAGAAGCTCGGAGAATTGCGGGCTGCAAAGAAACCAAAATGCATTATATGTCAGCTTGGGAAATTTATCCCAAAGATTCATCGCGCGCTTGACTTCAATTGGATTATCATAGCGATATAAACGAGAGTCTTCATAGTCTGGAAATTCTAATTCTAGAGCAGAGGCAAAATTATCTGTAAAGAAATCATCAATCACGATGTGATTAAATGGTTCAGTCTTAATTTCTGCATTAAATATTCTTTCAATCGTGGTCGAATTAAACATCAACGAAACCTCTTAGTATACCATTCTATAGTTTTTGTAATGCCTTCTTCAAAGTCAACTTCGGGTTTCCACCCCAATTCTTCTTGAATCTTACTACTATCTATGTCATATCTAAAGTCATGCCCCTTTCGGTCTTCTACAAAATCAATATGCTTAGATACATTTAAACCCATCTTATGCAGAATAGTTTTCACGACTTCAATATTAGGTAGTGGAGAATCTCCCCCAATATTATATTTTTGACCCGACTTACCTTTTTCTAATACAGTAGAAAGTGCAGAACAATGATCGTCAACATACAACCAATCGCGGATGTTCATACCATTACCATAAACAGGAACTTTTTCATGCCTGAGTGCTTTGGTAATTACAGTAGGAATTAATTTTTCTGTGTGCTGTCGTGGTCCATAATTATTGGAGCAATTTGTCATGACAGTATCTAGACCATGAGTCTCATAATATGCCTGAACAAAATGGTCGGCTGCAGCCTTAGATGCTGCATATGGAGAACGTGGATCGTATGGAGTTGTTTCTTTGAATGGAGCAGCATATTCATTCAACGATCCATATACCTCATCAGTAGAGATGTGTAAAAACCTAATTGGGTAATCTGTTTCTCTGATCGCCTCTAGTAGATTTACTGTTCCAAAAACATTTGTAGATACAAATGGAAATGAATTTCTGATGGAACGATCTACATGGCTTTCTGCAGCAAAATGAATTATTGCTCTTGGCTTATATAGATTCAACATTCTTCGAACGAAGTTTTTATCGCATATATCACCTTTATGCATAAAGTATCGCTCATCATACAAATAACCATCTAGATTATTCATATCAGCAGCATAAGTCAATGCATCTATATTCACTACTTTTTCATTATTATTTTCTAAGAAATAACGAATAAAGTTGCTGCCGATAAATCCGCAGCCACCAGTCACCAATATAGTCATACAACCTCACATTATTATTTGGCTCTCATTGCCTTATAGTCAATCTTAGCATTTCCTGGACGACCTTCACCCTTTGGTAGAGCGATTCTGGGAACACCAGCAATAATTGGTTCGTGTCCTGTTAGTGTGTCATGAACGTGAGCTCCATCAGGCATTGAAGTTACAAGATGTCTCGCAGTTCCTTCTTCACCATAACCAAACTTACCGTGACCTGTTGCTGCTTCAAAGTGAACATGCTTCAACAACCCAGGATGAGCTTTATGTATTGCAGTAACAACTTCCTGAGCTTCTTCTCTGAGCTTACCCTGAGCTGCTGGCTTTTTACCTTTCATCTTTTGCATATGCTTTCCAACTTCACGAATTGCATTCATAATTTTATTCTTATGCGCTTGAGTGAAGCTTGGATTTGTTCTCATATGTTCATTTGTAGCATGGTCATATGTAGCAACGAATTCTTCAGGCTGTGCAGACATTAGCTGAGAGTCGCCTTTCTTTAGAGAAATTGGATGATGCTCACCACTTTCTCTTGAGCCAATTACAATATCTGCTTTAGAAGTTGCATTCTTTGCGCCATTCTTTTGCCATAGAGGAGAAACTTTAGCTCTAGATGAGCCAGCAACTTTTGCTTCTAGTTTAAGCTTTACTGCATTTTTAAATGAAGGATGGTTAGCCAGCGAGTGTACAGTTGATGCTGCATGCTGTAGCTCTGCGTAATATGCGTCGTGGTTAATCTTACCACCAGTATGTCCAGCATGTGGTGCATTTTGCACATTCAATGGATGGTTTGGATTCTCTCTGGCTTTTTCAATTTCATTTTTAATTTGGTCGGAATTCTTATGACCAATTAGAGTTTTAGCATTTTTTGCATTAATGACATGATTCCACAAATGAGCAGTTGCGTGCTCATCGTCGTAACCTGAGCCTCTTGCTTCTGTTATGTACTCTAAAAATGCCATTTTGATACCTTTTATTGCGTTATCTGTTTCTATATAGTTTCTAACTACTTTATTTTTTTTCCAGTTCCTGCGTTCGTTCATTCTTCAATTGCATTTTAAATTTAATTCCAGTATTGTTAGAATTTTTAGCATTTGCTCCGTATGAGAAAGAGAATTCTGCATCAGAGAATTTCTTAATTTTAAATTTCATACTACTTGCATTAAAATCTAAATAAACCTGCTGCACTTGAATTGATTTTGCTATATTATTCAATATTTCTCTATACATAGGATTATCATTCATGTAATCTACCAGTGAATATCCTAAAGGAGAGATCACTAAAGAATATGCACCTTTGTAGGTGTTAGTTTTAAATACAGTAGTTAAAGAATCGTCGGTTGCCTTTTTATTAATAACTTCATAAAAAGAAGCAAATTGTTCTTTGAATATTTGTATTCTCTCTGCAGTGGTAGAAAATTTCTTTTGGATATTCTTCTCAAGATAATTTGATATATCAACAAGCGATAAATTTTTCTTTCCTATGATACGTTCAAGTTCAACATATCCAGGATGTTTTATTTTTTTAATTGATTCTAAAATATTGTCACTAGTGGTGCCTGAAGTTTTAGTTAAATTTAATAAACTATCAACATACTTTTTTTCTTTTTGAGTTGGACTTGGATAGACTTTCGGAATATAATCGAGAATCGCCTTTAATGAAGGCGCAGCACCCGCCTCGAACTTAGCAGAGAAATTCATCTTAATTTCTTTGTCATCAAAAATCATAACCACAATATAATCAATTAATGGGGCATTTGAATTATCTTGAAAATAAAAATATTTAAAGTTTTGATACTCAGGCTGATTTACGACCCAACGCAGAGAAATAACTTCTCCAAAATCTTTACCGATAGATTGTCTATCTTGTGGCTTAACTAATGAATATGCAGCCATAGTTTTACTATCATATGATATATTTCCTACTTTACCTCCCTTAGCTTGGTTGAACAATGAAAGCATAAACTTTTTAGTGGGATCATCTATCTTTAATCTCAAAACACTGGACTCTACAGTCCTATCGTACATATCGACTGAGGTAAATTTCACACTCAATCCAAGAGAAGATGGTGATAGTTCTTTAGTTTTAATTGAACCTTTTTCAGTATAGGTATTTACACAATAGAATTCTTTTCCATCTAAAGTCTTTATTGGAGAAGATTTAATTCTCACAATAACTGGCGTATACTTTCCTGAGATTATCTTTTGAATCTCACTCGAAACATCTTGAATTTCTACTGTGAACTTATATGTTTTAAAAAATTGTTTAAGATCCGTACTGGTAGCAACTTCAAGTGCTTTATATGAAGATTGGTATCTTGAAACTTTCTTTTCGACTTTAATGTCATTTTTATCGAAAATTCCAATAATAGCCTCAATTGTTTTATTTTGATCATCTAAAGTTGAGCTTGTTATTTCTCCAATATTTTTAGACATCTCACACCTTTAGCCCACTGAATTTAGATTTACTAGTTCTAGGCTGTTCATTAAAATCTTGCCCAGAGTCTACGATATTCTTCTGTGCGCTCTGTTCAATATCATAAAGTCTCATCTTGCTTCTATCGATACCCAAAGCGAACCTCTTATTTAGCGTTGGGTCATTATATCGATTCTTCAACTGCTTCACCATAATCTGATTGAGGCTTTCAAGTTCCTCGCTAGAGATTAGGGCGAACATCATATCAGCGGTTGCAGGTAGACCGAAGGATTCAGAAGTATCCTCAAGACCAGGATCGGTATTGCTGAAACCAGTACGAGTCGTCTGAGTCGCCGACATAATCGGAACCTTAAACTCTACTGCAAGACCTCGCAGTTCTTCAGCGATTGCCTTGATGTAGGAATAGCTGTTAACATTGGCACCGTGTTTGATACGAGCCGATGCACAAATATTAAGATAGTCAATGAAGATGATACTGGGTTTAAAGTGTTTCTTTAGAGCAAGTTCATTCAAAAGATTGCGGAAATGGATAGAACTGGCTGATGCAGTCGGATACTCCTTAATGATTAACTTACCCTTAATATTCTCCTTGAGACGACCAATCTTACGATCGTAGACATCTTTAGGAAGATTACCAAGGTCTTCAAGTTTAACATTAAGGAGGTTTGCGTCAATACGTTCAGCAATCTTTTCTTCAGCCATTTCCATGGTGATATAGAGAACGTTCAGATTTTGAGCTAGAGAAGATGCAGCCATATGACACATGAACAAAGATTTGCCCACACCAGTACCAGCCAGCGCAATATTCAAAGTTTTTTGAGGCAATCCGCCTTTGGTAATGCGATTAAAGTAGTCAAGGTCAAAGGGAACTCGGCTCTCAACCTTATGATAAAATTCATAACGCTGTTCAGCATTTTCAATATAGTCGTGACCGATATTAGGATCAAACGAAATAGACAAAGCATCTGATAAGATTTGCGGGATAGAACCCTTAGTCTTATCAGTCTTTGTCTTTCCGTCTAGAATCTGAATCGATTCTAGGATAGCATTGTGTAGTGCTTTTTCTTGACAGAATTTCTCAGTCTGTTCGGTGAGCCACTCAGACTGACTCACCTCTTTGTTTAGTCGCAATTCTTCAATTAGATCTGAACACTTCTTATAATCTTCTTCGAACAGACCTTCACGACTTTCTAGTTCAACCTGAATCGCTTCATGACTTGGGAGGAGATTGTACTTTAGAACGTACTTTTGAATTTCCTCAAAGAGGATCTTTTCACTTCTTTCTTGCAGGTACTCGCTCTTCAGATACGGTAGAGTTTTTCGAACGAACTGTTCTTCTAGGAACAGGTTCTTCAAAATAATCTTCTCTATTTTCTTCATTTAAATTCTCTCTGTAGTATTTCTCGACCTGGGAAGCAAGCGCCTTTTCAAGGATTACAAGAAGTATTTGTCCAACTATGATGCAAAATTTAGTGTCTTGCATATAATCGGTTTTTTGTTTTTCACTTAGATCTAAATTAGAGATATTAACATCGAACGATGCCTGCTTACCTTTATAACCCAGATCCTCATTCATCTTGATAGGACCATAGGAGTATATTATACCCTTAAACTTTCCTCTAAGCAACTCTATTTGAAGAATATCTTCCTCATTACTGGGTGCAGCTACCTTGAAATATTTGCCTTCAGTATATTTGAAATTTCTATACTTAGACTGAAGTTTATCTAATAGTGACTGAAACAATTTATTCATCTTCTTGCTCCACATCTACCGCAGCTGCAGTAGGAACATTTGAGTCTGTTTTGGCAAACTGATACTTACCACGAACCCACTCTTTAAACGACTTGTTTTCCAAAATAGAATCCCAAAAATCAGCAGTGTCTGTATCTGCCAGACGACACTTCTTGGCTTCAACTTCACCAGTTTCCATATTGACCTTAGAATACCAGCCATTGGTAGGTTTTACAACATGACCAGATTCTAGTGCAATTTCAAGAAGACCAGACCACTTGCTGATGCCACCATCAAACTTAACAGTTACTGGAATCTTAGCTTTCTCGCGGACATAGCGTGATTTTTCAACATTAATGATGAAGCTGTATCCGACAAGTTCAGTGCCATCCTTTTCTTGCTGACGACCAATAATAAAGATATTGTCAGCCGAATAGTAGGAACCAGTACCACCGCCTACGATTGCCTTGGGGAACATACCAATTTCCATATAGGTGTGGTTGACCACGACCATTGGGATATCCTTGAGATTCAAGTGAGGTGTGAC
>Ga0209086_10001599_pt1 | contig 18363 bp, 14 predicted proteins | sample M_130207_XF_Meta_FD_187312 | JGI IMG/M metagenome (GOLD analysis project Ga0209086, IMG submission 187312) | Freshwater microbial communities from Lake Montjoie, Canada to study carbon cycling - M_130207_XF_MetaG (SPAdes) (version 2) | ecosystem: Environmental > Aquatic > Freshwater > Lake... | reverse complement strand
CGAAAAATCGAACCCCTTCACCGCGCGTCTCGCGATGAACCGCCTCTGGCAGCTCAACTTCCGTCGCGGATTAGCCCCCTACGCGAGCGACTTCGGCCGTCTCGGCGAGCCGCCGTCCCACCCCGAGTTGCTCGACTGGCTTTCCGCCGAGTTCATGGCGAAAGGCTGGGACCAGAAAGCCATGCATCGGCTCATTCTGACAAGCGCTGCTTACCGCCGCTCGTCCCAGCATGCCGACCCCAAGGATGGCCAGCTCAAGGATCCGCAAAACGCCCTGCTGTGGCGCTTCCAGCCCCAGCGCCTGGAGTCCGAGCAAATCCGCGACTCCGTCTTCGCCGCCTGCGGCGACCTGAAGACCGACAAACAGGCCGGTCCGAGCGTCGTCTACGGCGAACCCGTGCGCAGCATCTTCACGCGCATCATGCGCAACAATCGCGACCCTCTGGCCGACGTCTTTGATGCTCCGCAGTGGTTCAGCAGCGCCTCATCCCGAGACGTCACCACGACCCCCATTCAGTCGCTCCTGCTCCTCAACAGCCCGTTCATGCTGAAGAGGAGCGAAATCCTCGCCGCACGGATCGCCAAGGAAGCACCCGGCGACGAAGCGGCCCAGGTGCAGCGGTTGTATCAGGTGCTCTACGCCCGCGCTCCCACCGCAACTGAAGCAGGACGTGCGACGACCTTCCTCAAGGAAGTCCGCTCCCAGAAGAACTCTTCGGCGGTGGCCGCCGCCGTCGCCAACGAATTCCTACCCGAGAAAGTTCCCTTCCGCGACGGACAGGGCGCCCACCTCGACGCAGGCCATCGCAAGCCGTTCGTAGCCCCAGGCGCGACCGAGCCCGACCTCGCGCAAGGCTTCACCATCGAGGCTGTCGTGGTTCCGCGCACCGTGAGCGAAACCGGAGCCGTCCGCGTCATCGCCGCCCAAGTAGGCAAAGGTAAGACCGACGGCTACTGGCAGTTCGGCGTGACCGGCCAGAAATCTCGCCGCGCCCCGCGAGTGCTGGTGCTCCAAGCCTACGGCCCGCTCATGGGTGGTAAGTTCGGCGAAGCCGTCCAGTTCTCGAACCTGCGCATCGAGATGAATAAGCCCTACTATGCTTCGGCCGCCGTCCGCTTTGCGGACAAGAACGGCCCGGGCGAAGTGACCTTCACGCTCAAGGACCTCGCGAACGATGACGAGCCCCTGCTCCACGACCGCGTCGCCACGAGCCTAACGGGTGTGCGCACTGCGACCCAACCGATCCAACTCGGCGGCAAGGGAGCCGACCGCGAGAGTTCCTTCCACGGCGTCATCGATGATTTACGTTTAAGCGCCGGCGTGCTCGACGAACAAGGGCTGCTCTACGCCAACGAGGACATCAAGCCGAGTGCGCTCGGTTTCTGGCGCTTTGAGACCAAGACCGGCACGATGCGCGACTCATCTGGCAAAGGTCGCGACCTGGCCGTCGGCGAGACGAAGACCGCCGCCCCCGAAGCCAAGATAACCACCGCGCCGTTGGCCGCGCTTTGCCACGCCCTGCTCAACTCCTCCGAATTCCTCTACGTCGAATGAAAGATCCACGCTGCCATCGCATCGAAGCGACCCCTTCGCGTCGCGACTTCCTTTTCAGCGCCGGCCTCGGGCTCGGGGCCATGGCGTTCAGCGATCTGCTCGCCAAGGACATCGTCGTGCCCGCTCACGGCACGCCCGTGCAGCCCGGCGTCGGTCACATCAAACCACGCGCTAAGAGCGTGATTTTCCTCTTCATGGAAGGCGGTCCTTCGCAGATGGATCTCTACGATCCCAAGCCGCTCCTCAACAAACTCGCGGGGCAGCGTCTCCCCGATAGTTTTGGTTCTGTTATCACCGCGATGGGCGAATCGAAATCTCCCTTGCTCGCCTCGAAACGCGCCTGGAAACAACACGGGCAATCTGGCCAATGGTTCTCGGACTGGATCCCGCACATCGCGTCCTGCTCCGACGATCTCGCGGTCATCCGTTCCTGCAAGGCCGACGGCATCAACCATTCCGCCGGCGTCTGCCAGATGAACACCGGCTCCATCCTGGCCGGCAAGCCGTCGCTCGGCTCGTGGATTAACTACGGCATCGGCTCCGAGAACAATAATCTGCCCTCCTTCATTGTGATGCAGGACAACCAGAACACCGTCATCAATGGCCCGCGCAACTGGGGAGCCGGCTTTATGCCAGCTGGATTCCAAGGCGTACGCATCTCCGGCGGCTCCGAGCCGATTCCTAATCTGAATACGCCTGAGGCCGTGAGCGCTGACTTGCAGAAATCAAAACTTCAGCTGATCAACAGTGTGAATAAAGACTTCGCGGCCCGCTACCCCGATCGCTCCGAACTCGGTGCCCGTCTGGCCAGCTATGAGATGGCCGCGCGCATGCAGGCCGAAGCTCCGGGCGTCGTCGATTTGACCGGCGAGACGGAAGCCACGCGCAAACTCTACGGCCTCGACGACAAGACCACCGAAGGCATGGGTCGACTCTGCCTGCTTTCGCGTCGCATGGTCGAACAGGGCGTACGCTTTGTGCAAATCTACCACGGCGCTGGCTCCAAATGGGACTCCCACTCAAAGATCGAATCAAATCATGCGGGCCTCTGCGCCTCGATGGATAAGCCGGTCGCGGGCCTACTCAAGGATCTCAAGTCCCGTGGTCTATTAGAAGACACGCTTGTCGTCTGGGGCGGCGAATTCGGTCGCACCCCGATGTCCGAGAAAGGCGATGGTCGTGACCACAACCCGACCGGTTTCACGATGTGGATGGCTGGAGGCGGCGTCAAAGGTGGCCAGACCATCGGCAGCACCGACGACCTCGGCCTGCGTGCGGTCGAGAACCCTCTCCACGTCCACGATTTGCACGCGACCATCCTTTGGTTGCTCGGTATTGATAACATGGGCCTGACGTATCGCTACAAGGGCCGTCCGGAACGCCCGACGCAGAACGAAGGCGAGCCGTATAAGAAGATTATCGGTTAGGGCGGCAGTCTAGTTAGGATGGCCCAGCCAATCATCCGGTTTCCCTTTGAGCGTGACCTACCTGCATTGGGTAGGGTTGAGCGCCTTCGCTCAACCGCGGCTGACCAAGGGTGGTCAGCCCTGCCACGAGGGCCATCAGCGCGGACTCCTCGCAGACGAACTCGGGCTGTAGAATTGACCCCAGACGCTCGTCATAGTTATCTTACGAAAGGGACGGAACTCCTTCCGCCCAGCCTCTGTCTATCCCTTTTGCCGATGCGCAAAATTCTTCCGTTTTTCTTCGCCCTCGGCTGTGCTAGCCTTGTCTCTGCGCAAACCACACCAGCCTTCTCCTTCAATGGAGAAGCACGCGAAGACCTGACACCGGTCGGCGGCGTCAAAATGAAACAACCCGGTCCACGACGCCCAGACTACCCGCGGTTCGACCAAAAAAATCTGGCCGCGACTTTCGATGGCAAAGGTGCCCACCTCGTCGTCAAGGACACGGGCGAGAACAGCGTGTTCGATTTCAAGAACAGCGACGCAATCACCCTCGAAGCCTGGGTGAAACCCGACGGACTTCGTAAAGGCGAGAACGCCTATGTGATTGGCAAAGGTCGCGATGATCCGAAATCAGCCACGCCGAGTAATCAGAATTGGGCGCTCCGCTTGCGGGTACTCTACGACACCGCGTGCCTTAACTTCCTTTTCGCTACGCCTTCCGTTAAGGGCATCCAATGGCATCGTTGGACGACGCCGACCGGCTTTGCCAACGACGGACGCTGGCACCATGTCGCCGTACGTTATGAATTCGGTAAACCCGAGAGCATCGGTGGATGGATTGACGGCATTGAGATCAAAGGTTCGTGGGACATGGATGGCCCCACGACGGACGCACCCGTGGTCGACGACGCCCCGGTCTGGATCGGTTCCTCCATGGGCGGCCTCGCCAATAGCAGCTTCCGTGGCGCGATCGATGACATCCGCCTCCATCGCACGCTGGTGCCATCCAAAGAAATCGCCGAGCGCTTCGCCACCACCCTTCCATCGGTCACGAAAGCCGAGATCGCCCAGGTCGGCGCGAGCCCCAACGCTGGCAACGATAGCGCCAGCGGCGTGAAGACTGCCAAGGCCCCGGTCGTCATCCGCAAAGCGCCGAAGGTCGACTGGACCACGGTCACCCACGGGCAGGTGCGCGTCGAACTCTGCGAAGACTGGAAGCCGACCGCCAATATCTGGCCGGAAAAAGCTCTCACCGTCACCGATAGCTATGCCGCGCCGGCCTTCGGCTTCGCCCGCGTGCCCGAGAAATACGTCGACACTGGCGTGCGCGACGAACGCGGTCACCCTTACCTCCTCCGGGCCCTCGCAACCGTCAAACTCCCGGCCGGCAAGCATCGCCTACTCCTGCGCGGACGAGGAGCCTCGGCCCTCTTCATCGACGGTAACCTGCAGGTGCAGACCCCCTTCCCTCCCGCCGGTACCGACAACAAACCAATTAAGGATCAGGACAGTTTCCTCGATCTCGGTGGCGACTTCCGTTTCGCGCCGCCGGGCAATCGCGAAGCTTGGGTCGAATTCGAATCCAAGGGCGGCGAACACCGCATCAGCCTCGAGTCTGTTGTCGGCTTTATCTTCAATACCAAGGGCGCGCGTCGCCGTCCGGAACTCGGCGAAACTATCGCCGCAATCTCGCTCGCCGGCCGCACCGATTGGCAATTGCTCACGCCTTCTGCCGAGTCGCCGAATTACAACGACGCCGGCTGGACCGCCTACGCGGCGGAAGAGGAGAACCGCTTGGGCAAGATTGATGCCGCCGCTCGTGCCGCGGCCCGCGCCCGCCAGGGCGACTACTGGCAGAAACGTCGCGAGGCCGCGCAGCAGTGGCTCGCCCAGACGCCCGAGACGCCCGTCCCCGCTCTCGCCGCTAACTTCCCCGCGAACAATCCCATCGATCATTTCATCGCCCAGAAAGTCGTCGCCTACCAAGGCCAGGTGAAAGCCGTGAAGACGGGCGGCGTGGATTTCTACGCGAAGGTCTTTCCCATCTTTGAAGCGAACTGCCTTGAATGCCACCAAGGCGGCAAGCCTAAGGGTAAGCTTCACCTCGATACGCGGGCCGGCGCGCTCAAGGGCGGCAAGTCCGAAGGCGCCGCCATCGTCCCGGGCGACACCGTCAAGAGCCCATTACTCACCCGCGTCCGATCTAACGATCCCGACGAAGTTATGCCGCCCAAGAGCCATCGACTCACCGCGACCGACATCGCGACGATTGAGCAATGGATCAAGGAAGGCGCCGTCTGGCCCGACTACCGGACACTCCCCACCACCTTTAACCCTTTGACCGAAGACCTCGTCTTCCTTCGCCGCGTCACCCTCGACACCATCGGCGTGCCGCCCAGCCTCGCCGAGATCGTGGCCTTCACCGCCGACGCTTCGTCCGATAAACGCGCGAAGACGATCGACCGCTTATTGCACGACCCGCGTGCCGCGGACCATTGGACGGGCTACTGGCAGGATGTCCTCGCCGAGAACCCTAACATCCTGAATCCGACGCTGAACAACTCCGGCCCTTTCCGCTGGTGGATCTATGAATCGCTCGCCGACCATAAGCCGCTCGACCTGATGGTCACCGAACTCCTGCGCCTCAAGGGAGCCGCCGCTGCTGGCGGTCCGGCTGGCTTCGGCATCGCCTCGCAGAACGATGTGCCCATGGCCGCCAAGGCCACGATTGTCACCACCGCCTTCCTTGGCATGGAGACCAAGTGCGCACGTTGCCACGACGCCCCCGCACACACCGCCAAGCAAGAACAAGTCTTCGCGCTCGCCGCCCTCCTCGCGACCAAGGCCGTCAAAGTCCCCCTCACCAGTAGCGTCTCGATGGCCAAACTCCGCGAAGGCGGTCGCAAGCCGCTCATTGAAGTCACCCTCGAGCCCGGTGCCTCAGTCGAGCCGCATTGGCCTTTCCCGGAACTCTCCACCGAAAGCGTCGCCGACGAACTTGCGCTCGATCCGAAGGATCCGCGTGACCGTCTCGCGACCCTCGTCACCGCTCCTCAGAACGAACGTTTCGCGCAGGTGATGGCGAATCGTCTTTGGGCCCGCCTCATGGGTCGCGGCCTCGTCGAACAACCCTGGGATTGGGAACGCTCCAAGAACTCGCACCCGGAGCTACTCCGCTGGCTCGGCCGCGAACTCGTGCGCAGCGGCTACGATGCCGACCACGTCCTGCGCCTGATCCTGAACTCGCACGCCTATCAGCGCGCCACGGAGCCGACGCTCCGGCAGACCAGCCCACTCTTTGCCTCGCCAGCACCGCGTCGTCTTTCCGCCGAACAAGTCGTCGACTCGATGTTCGCCACGACTGGTAAGCCCTTCCGCACCGAAGAGGCCAGCTTGGACATCGACAGCATCCGCGAACAGGCGAACTCCGTTACACTCGGCCAGCCGCGTCGCGCTTGGATGCTCACCTCGACCTCCAATGAACGTGACCGACCTGCCCTCGCCCTACCACGTATCCAAGCAGTCTGCGACGTGCTAGCGGCCTTCGGCTGGCGCGCAAGTCGCCCTGATCCGGTGACCGACCGCGAGAGCGCCGCCAACTCCCTGCAACCCGCGATCCTCAGCAACGGCACCATGGGCACCTGGGTCACGCGCCTCAGTGATGACCACGGTGTCACGGCCATGGCTCTCGAAGCTAAGAGTTCCGATGCGCTCACTGATGCCCTGTTCCTGCGCCTACTCTCACGCCATCCGACCGCGGCCGAGCAGAAGAAATATTCCGGCTATCTCGGCGAAGGCTTCGCCGGGCGCTTGCTGACGTCGTCGTCGAAGGCCGTAGCCTTCCCGCGCAAGCCGGACTATTATGTCTCTTGGTCCAACCACCTCAATGATAGGGCCACCACCGTGCGCATGCAGCAGGAAGCCGCCGCCCGCCGCGGCGATCCGCCCACGAACCAGCTGCAGGACGAATGGCGCCGCCGAGCCGAGGATGTCGTCTGGGCCCTCGTCAACTCTCCCGAATTTCTTTACAACTAAAAGCCATGGATCGCCGCTCCTTCCTCACCGCGCTTGGTTTAGCCCCGTTCGCCGCCTCACCCTTACTCGCCTCGTCGGGCGCAGCCGGCGTGAAAGGTAAAGCCGAGCATTGCATCTTCATCTGGCTCGGCGGAGGTATGAGCCAGGCCGACACCTTCGACCCGAAGGTGCTCGGTGACAACAAGTCCACAACCAAGAAGCGCGGCTCGCTCTACCCTTCGATTGAGACTTCCGTCTCCGGCGTGCGCCTGAGCGAACACCTGCCACGCACGGCCAAGCTCATGGAGCATGTCACCGCGGTCCGTTCGGTGAATCATAAGGTCATCGACGAGCACGCCTTCGCCACGAATCTCGTCCACACCGGCCGGATGATCAGCGGTAACGCCATCTATCCTTCGATCGGCTCGATGATCGCGCACCGCCGCGGCGCCGCCGACCCATCCGTGCCGGCCTACATGCTCATCGGCTATCCCAACGTCAGCCGCGGCCCGGGCTTCCTCGGTATCAAGGATGGCTACATCTACCTCGTCGACACCGAGACTGGCCCGAACGGCTTCACCACCCCGAGCGACGTCGACCCGGCCCAGAAGATCCGCCGCCAGGAACTACTCGACGCGCTCGGCGGCACGGCCCCCGAAGGCTCGGCCCTCGCAGAATACGCCCAAGCCCAGCACGAAGCCTTCCGCCTCGCGGGTCCCTCGTTCATGCGCCACTTCGACCTAAAGAAGGAGGCCGCGGACACACGTCTGTCCTACGGTGGCGAATTTGGTCAGCGTTGCTTGCTCGCCCGACGCCTCATCCAGGGCGGCGTGCGCTTCGTCGAAGTCTCGCACAACCTCAACTTCATCAATGGTGCCGGCTGGGACGCGCATAACGAAGCCATCGATAACCAGCACATCCTCATCCACGAGCTCGACCACGCCCTCGCCGGCCTCATCGAAGACCTTAAGCGCACGGGCATGCTCGACAAGACCCTCGTTGTCATCGCCACCGAGTTCGGACGGCCACCTGAGTTCGACGCCAAGGGCGGCCGGGGCCACCAAGGCACGGCTTTCTCGATGATCCTCGCCGGAGGCGGCCTGAAACATTGCGGTGCCTACGGCCTAACCGACGACTTCTCCAAGACCGTGGTCAAGGACCCCGTCAGCATTCCCGATTTCCATGCCACGATCCTCGCCGCGATGCAGGTCGACACCTCGAAAGACCTCATGGCCGGGGGTCGCCCCGTGCCGATCACCGACGGCGGTAAGCCCATCGCGAAGTTGTTTTGAGGTAGTTAAAAGCGGCTAGCGGTTGGCGGTTGGGAAAGACAAAGCGCCAAAGGAATACCGGAGACCGGATTATTGGCCGCGGCTTGGGTAGGGACGTGATTGCCATCACGTCCGTGGGCGGACGGACGATGGAATGGTCAAAGGCTATACCCGGTGAAATGCACGTGCCGTGGCGAACGGCGGTCATGGCAAAGGACGCCCTACCCGAGGCAGCTGGTGAAGGTATTTTTCTGGCCCACTGGCCCACTGGTCAACGGGTCAACGGGTCAACTTGCATTCGTTACCTTCACCTTCAGCGATGATCCGGCTTCCAATGATTCACGCGGTTGACGAGATACTTCACGTAAATATCTGAATCATTCAGGCAGGGGATTTGAGAGAAATTCTCGCCGCCAGCGTGGATGAACGTCTCCTTACCTTCTTCGCGGATTTCTTCGAGGGTCTCAAGGCAATCGGAAGTAAAGGCGGGGCACATGACCAAAAGATTCTTGGTACCTTCTTCGGGGAGGGCCTCCAGGCGCTTGTCGGTATAAGGCGAAACCCACGGCTCACCCGCCAAACGGGACTGGAAAGAGAGTTCGTATTGAGATTCTTTCAAACCAGCAGCGGCCACGAAGAGTCGCGTCATCTCGACGCACTGGTGGCGATAGCAGGTCGCCTGACAGGGGCTGTAATGGGAACAGCAATCCTTCATCTTCATGCAATGGGCCTTCGAAGGGTCGCCTTTGCGCAGGTGGCGTTCCGGCAGTCCGTGGTAAGAGAAGAGCAGCTTGTCGAACGGCTTGCTCAGCCAAGGCTGGGCGGACTCGACCAAGGCGTCGATGTAAGCCGGGTCGTTATAGAACGGCTGCAGGACGTGGTACTTCACACCAGGGGCGAGTCGCTTGAGTTCTTCCTGCACCTTGACGACGACGGTCTCATAAGAGGACATCGCGTAGTGCGGGTACTGGGGCATCACGAACAAGTCATCAATCCCGGCGGCGAGCACCTTCTCCACGGCTTCAGCGCAGGACGGAGTCCCATAACGCATGCCCATAATCACCGGTAAGTTGGTCGCCTGCTCGAGCTTGGCGCGGAGCTTGTCGGTAGTGACGACCAACGGCGAACCCTCGGGCGTCCAGACGCTGGCGTAAGCGGCGGCGCTCTTCTTCGGACGAGTTCGGAGGATAATGCCCTCCAGCAAGAGCCAGCGCAGCGGAGCCGGATAATCGATGACGCGGTCATCGTTTAAGAATTCACGTAGGTAGTTGCGCACGTCGGGCACGGAAGTGCTCTTCGGCGAACCGAGATTTAACAGCAGGATACCTTTACGGGACATAGGAACAAAAGAGGCGGGACGGCGGGTGTTGTCAAACGCCGGAGGCAACCACGGCGTCGACCACCGCTTGGAAGGTCTCGATCCGGGCCTGCGGCGTGATACCATGCCCTAAATTAAAGATGTGACCAGGGTCGCCGGCATTGTCGTCCAAGACGGCCTTGGTCGCGGCAGCGGCGGCGTCGGGTTCGCCTGTCATGAACTCGGGGTCGAGGTTACCCTGCAGGCAGATCGGGCGGCCAGCGAGCTGGCGCACCTGTGAAAGCGGCAGTGTCCAGTCGACGCCGAGGCACGGCACGCCGGTCTGCGCGAGCGCGGCGGCCTGGGGTGACTTGCCCTTAGCGTAAAGGATGACGGGGGCTCCGACAGGGAGGCGCTCAAGTACCGCACGAATATAACGGAGCGAAAATTCTTCATAATCAGCGCCGGTGAGCGCGCCCGCCCAACTATCAAAAATCTGGATGGCATCGGCGCCGGCGGCGAACTGGCGGGTGAGGTATTGGGCGACGGCATCGGTCAAAATCTCGAGGATGCGATGCATCATCTTCGGATCGGCTTTCAATAAAGCCTTGGTCTTCGGGAAAGTTTCGGAACCCCCGCCTTCGACGAGATAACAGGCGAGCGTCCAGGGCGAACCGGCGAAACCGAGTAAGGTCTTATTCAAGCCAAGCTCTTTGCGCAGAATCGCCAAGGCGTCATAGACATACTGCAACCGATCAGCGGAGCCTTCGAGTTTTAGCGTAGCGACATCGGCCGACGAGACCAGGGCGCGCTCCATGGCGATGCCACCTTCTTCACGAAAACGATAACCAACGCCGAGGGCTTCAGGAATCACCAGGATATCCGAAAATAAAATCGCGGCATCGAGCTGCGGGAAGCGACGGAGCGGCTGAAGGGTGACTTCGACCGCCAACTCAGGGGTGCGGACCATCGTGACGAAATCTGACTTGGCCTTGAGGGCGCGGTATTCCGGCAGGTAGCGACCCGCTTGCCGCATAATCCAGACGGGAGCCCGGCCGTGTGGCTGGCGTCGAAGGGCGGCGAGAAAGCGGTCGCGGGAATTCATCAGGACCCCGCCAGCCAATCCTGCGGTTTCAAATAATGCGAGATTAGTCGTTCCTCCGGCGTACCAGCGGCGGGCTGATGGCAATAACGCCATTGGACCCGTGGCGGGAGGGACATCAGGATGGACTCGGTCCGCCCCCCTGATTGCAGGCCGAAGATTGTTCCCCGGTCGAAAACGAGGTTGAATTCCACGTAGCGGCCGCGGCGGATTTCATGCCACTCGGTTTCGCGCGCCCCAAAAGGGGTATCCTTGCGACGACCCAGAATTTCAGCGTAAGCTGGGCCATAGGCATCCCCTACTTTCTGCATCAGCGCGAAGGCGTTCTCAAAACTGCCTTCCGTGAAATCGTCGTAAAAAATACCGCCGATGCCGCGCGCCTCACCGCGATGCTTCAATTGGAAATAGTCGTCGCACCCTTTCTTGAACTTAAGGTAATGCGAACCCGTCGCCGCTTTCGCGGCCTGATGCCAGGAAATCGCATCTTCGTCGAAACCGTAATAGGGCGAGAGGTCGAAACCGCCGCCGAACCACCAGACCGGATCAGGACCGTCGGTACAGAAGAAGCGGACGTTCATGTGCGACGTCGGGCAATAAGGATTAAGCGGATGATGGACGACGGAAACACCCATCGCGCGGAAGCCTTTGCCAGCGAGCTCTGGGCGAGCGAGCGTGGCAGACGGAGGCAGCGCATGCCCACGGACGTCCGAAAACGCTACCCCACCCTTTTCAATCACGGTACCGCCCGCAATGACCCGGGTACGACCCCCGCCGCCTTCGGCGCGCTTCCACTCGTCGGTGTGGTATTTCGCCGTCCCGTCGACTTGCTCCATGAGCGCGCTGATGCGATCTTGCAGCCCAAGCAGGTAATTTCTGACGAGGTCTGGGTTCATCTTTAAGATTTAATCGCACCGTTCACCGAAGGTCAATGAAGCCTCCCCGCCCTTCAGATGAATCCATCGCTTCTAATCCCCCCTATGCGGGGACTCAATTAGGTAGTCCTTGAAGGGAACCCTGAAACCCCCACGGTAAGGCCATGGATCCCCTCGACAAGGCCTTGATCGTCGTCTGCCTCTTCGGCGGATTTGCGTTGGCTTTGCCTTGGATGGCTTGGGTTCGCCTGAAAAAACTCGAAATAAAACACGGCAGCAAACTCCTTGTCCGCGGCATCACGGGAGCCCAAGCAGCCCGAATCATTTTGCTACGCGGTCAGATCGAAGAAGTCGGCGTGGATGAGACCACGTTCACCTTCACCGATTTTTATTCGGCTTACGAGCCGGCGATCAAACTCTCTCCGGCCGTCTATCACGGGGGGCGACTCTTTGATGTAGCCCGCGCGGCCCGACTCGCCGGCCACGCCCTGCAACACCGCGATCGCAAGTTGGGCAATCTCGCCGCTTGGGATTCTTTCATGATTCTCTGGGGCAACGCCTGGCCGATCTTATTCGTGATGACCTTGGCCGCCCGCGGCCGATTCCTTTTCGCCATCGCCGGCTTCAGCCTGCTCGCGGGCAGCCTGACCGTCGCGCACCTCCTGAAGCATACCCACATCCAAGATGCCGCCCGGCGCGGTCGCAAAGAACTAGAGGAAGCCAAGCTGCTTGACGGCCACCCCAAGGAAGAAATCGATACCGCCTTTCTCGCCGCCCGCATGGATCACCTTGCCCTCCCCTATTCCAAGACCTGGTGGGGCATGCTGTTTAACCAATAGACAGGAAGGGTAACCCGCCTAGGCGGACGGGGCTCATGGAAATGAACGAATTTTACGGAACTTCCCCCTGTGCAGCGGAGTTTAATCAGTTATATTAATCTTATCGCCATGCATTCCAACCGGACCTTCATCCTCCTTTGTTTCGCCCTCTTGGTCGGTGCCGGTTTCGTTGTGGCCCGGCTCGTCAGCCCCGAACCCATAGCCCCCAAGGCGCGCAGCCCTAAGGTGGGTCCGACAGCCACCAACCACGCAACCGACCGGCTACCCACCGTGCGCAGCACTTCCGGACTTCACCTCAATCCCAAAGAAAATATCAAACCTGAGTTGAGCGAATCCGACCTCGTCAAAGACCTCAGTCCGCAGCAGGCCCTAGAATCAAAGTTCCAAAACTGGCGGAACGACGGCAAAAAACGTATCGAGGAAATGTTTGGCGGTGATCGCGAAAAAATCGGTGCAGCTTTCCGCGGCGCCCTTCAAAACCAAGCATTCAAAGATCTATTCAGCCGCTCCCATGAACTGGAAGCCAAGTGGAAAGAAGCGGGCGACAATGAGAAGGAAGGTATCATGTCCGAACTGAGCGCCATCCGCGAAAAAGGCTTTGGTATGCTCAAAGCCGAAATGAATAAAGTCGACACCCCTGCCCCTGGCGAAAATGCCGCAGGCGTCGTCATCATCGCTCCGCCTGCGGCCTCACCCGCACCCCCAGCCGCACCAGGTGCACCTGCGGCGGAGCCAGTGCCGCCGCCTTTCATTCAGTAAAATAAGCCTTCCCAGCTCCGTTCAAACTTGGGGTGCGGCGATCCCCGCCACCAGTTTCTGGCGGAATTCGGTCAAGGTAGCTTGCACCCGTTGAAACCCATCGTGCTTCTGTCCCGTGGCTTGATTCATGTATAAATCGCGTCGCACCTCGACCATCAACGATTGGACGCGGAAGTCTTGGTCGATGAAAGCGTGGGGGACGATCGCACCGCTGAAGGGCACATTAAAACCGACCTCGTAACCTTGTTGCCGAAAAAATCCGGACGCGAAATCGCGAAAATCCTGAGAGGTGTGCTTCCCTTCGGTGCCCAGGCCGATTTCGGGAGTGAGGTTCGTGCCTAAGTGCGTGTGCAAAGGGCCGGTTGGATAAGAATGCGCGTCCAAGATGTAACAATGACCCAAGGCGCGGACCCTTTCCGCGACCGCTTGATCAAGCCGGGCATGATGCGGCCAATAGTATTGCTGCATCAACGCCTCACGCCGGGCCGGCGAAAGCGTTCGCATGATCTTTTGAGCACTGGTCCTGAGATAAGTCGCGCCCATTCCGACCCGGGCGCAGGGCTCACGCTCGTCATCCGGAAACCGTTCCACATCCACCACCAGCCGGGAGCAAGAGGCCTGGATAATGTGGGAAGCAGGATAGCCCTGCCCGAAAAGTTCATCCGTATACCAATCCGTCAGACGGAGGTGCTCGGCCTTGATTTCAGCCGAATTAATCAAAAAATCGCCTAAAGTCCCTTCCGGGAGGTGAGTGGAGGCATGAGGAATATGCAAAATAAGACTCATTTAAGGGATAAATAGCCCAAAATGCCCTTTTGTCACCCCCTCTGCCTGTCATAGAGGGAAATTCGATAAGAATTGCAACTTATGGATAAATGAGGGGTTTTACTTATCCCAACCCACTAACATACGATGAAAATCAAATACTCCCTCCTCCTCGCTCTGCTCGCTACCGCGGGTCTGATCGCTGCCGACGCTCCTAAGCCAGAAGGCAAGCCAGACGCTCCTAAAAAGGGCGATGCTAAGAACAAAGGCCCAGCCAAGCCAGAATCCGTTTCGGATGCTGATTGGAAGAAGTTCCAGGACGCCAACAAAGCTGCTCAGTCCGACGCTGCCGTAGTCGCCGCCAAGGCCAAAGCCAAGGATGCCAAGAGCGAAGACGAAAAGAAGGAAGCCGGTAAAGCTGTGATGGAAGCCACCAAGGCTGCCGTCCTCAAGGCCGATGCCTCCCTCGAGTCCGTCTTCAAGGCCCTCGAAGAAGCCCGCGGCAAAGGTAAGAAGAAGAAGTAATCCTCGGATTACCTCTTCCCAACAAGACCCCGGATTTCCGGGGTCTTTTTTTGTGCCGATCGGCCAGCACCCCCGACTTAAATAGTTTTTATCTTTTGCAACCTTGGGCACCGGGCGGGGTTTTATACGTGAACCCCAAACTAAAAAATATGAAATTCAAATTCCCCGCCCTCCTCCTCGCCATGCTGCTCGCAGCCGGCGTCGTTCAAGCCGCTAAGCCTGCTAAAGGCGAAAAAGGCAAAAGCGAACAAGGTCCAGCCTCCGTCCCAGGCGTGTCCGAAGACGAAATGAAGAAACTCGGCGACGCCCGCAAGGCCGCCCAGGAAGTTCCTGCCGTAAAGGACGCCAAAGCCGCTGCTGAAGCCGCTCGCGAAAAAGCCAAGGCCGCCGAAGGCGACGCCAAGGAAGCTGCCGTCAAGGCCGCCATGGACGCTGGTAAGGCTTTCCATGACGCTGAAAAGGCTGCTATCCTGAAGGCTGACCCTTCCCTCGAAGCCGTCCTCGCCAAGGTCGAAGAAGCGATGAAGGCCAAGGGCGAAGGCAAAGAAAAGGGCAAAAAGAAGAAGGCTAAGTAAGCTTACGACCATTGCCCCCAACAAGACCCCGGAAATCCGGGGTCTTTTTTTTGAACTTTGTCCCAGCGATGGTGTTTAATAAATAACCCACATATGAAGACCTCCTTCCTCGCCCTCCTGTTTGCCGCTACGCTGTGCGTCAGCCTACCGGCCGCCGATAGCGCCGCCACCAAGTCCAGCCCGAAGAAGAGCGGCCGATACACTTCCACCGTCCTGCCCGACATCGAAGGCGTCTCCAAAGAAGACATGGTCCGCGTTCGGGCCGCCTTTCTCCAGGCCTATCAAGACCCGGCGATCAAGGCCGCCAAAGAGCGCCTGGCTGAATTGAAGGGCAACGCCGAGTTCGCATCTGCGAGCGAGAAAAAGGATATGCGCAGCGATTTTGAAAACGCCATCGGCGATCTCCATAAAGCCACCAAGGCCGCGCTGACCAAGGCCGATGCCACCCTCTCGCGCGAGCTCATCGAAAAAGTCATGGACGCCATGGAAGCGAAAGGACGCGAGAAGGCGGCCGGCGCCATGAAGAAAGAAGCCAAAACCGCTACCCCGTTGAAGCCATTCCCATTCGGTGATAAGGCCAAGGAAACCCCAAAGCCTGAAGCCAAATAAAAAAACGAATAACCCCAGGCGACTGGGGTTTTATTTAATCTATCTGTCTCATGAAACAAATCCTCTCCCTCTTCCTCGCCGCTGCCGTCGGCAGCGCCGCTACGTTTTTGATTTTACGCCCCAAAGCCCCTGCGCCCGTGGCCGAAAAAGTAGCCGCTGCAGCCGAACCAGCCTCCGTTGGAAATTCGCCTTTCGGCAAGACGGCCAAAACTGAAGAAATTTCCGGAGCTGAAAAAACAAAAGGAAATCGTTTCCCAAACCAAACCCGTAGCATGCTCGCTGATGTCGAGGGTGTCTCCGCCGAAGACATGGCCAAGATCCGGGTCGCCTTCATGCGAACATTCAGCACCTCGGAGGAAGTCAAAGCGGCCCGGGCCCACTTGATGGAACTCGGTAAACAAGCCGAATTCGCCTCGGACCAAGAGAAGAAAGACATGAAAGCGGATTTCGACGAGGCGACCGAAGCCATGCGTAAAACTTTGCGTGCCGCGATCATGGAGAATGACCCATCGCTCTCGGCTGAGACTATCGATACCGTCATCGAAGCGATGGAACAACGCCGGCGCCAACAGTTCTCTGGACAGAAGAAGAAGTGACTAAGATGGGGTGGACTGACCGCCTCAGTCAGCCGCGATTAAGCGGGGACGCTCAAACCTACTAGGGCAGCACGCGGTGCTGCCCCTACCTAAGCCCCTCAAACACGGCCTTCAACTCCGCGTCGGTGAGCGGACGGTTCCAAAGCAGGAAGCGCGCAATTTCGCCGTCGAAGGATTCCTTGCCTGGATGCTGAATCGCGTCGCGTTCCTGACCAATCGCGAGTTTAGAGGCGTCGGCCAGGGGATTGATTGGAAAGCTCGCGCTCGCGCAGGCCTTGAGATCATTGACGAAGAATTCGGCGAGGACCTTGCCCGTCCCAGCGCCAAGCCGACCAGCGAGCACATGGAATCGTCCTTCGGCGAGCTTCGGTCCGACGAGTTTGGGATTATTCACGTCGAAGCGCCCGAAGGTAAGCCCATTGCGAGCGCCCCACCAGACGGTGTTATCGTCGTCCAGACAGCCCCAGATGCCTTCATATTTTTGGCTGTTACGGAGGTTGCCAAAAAATGAGTTCACATCCTTCAGCCCGACGCGCTGCGGGTAGACTTTGATCACCGTGACCCAGGTGCAGCCATCGCCGCGGATTAATCCGTCGAAAGCCGCCTCGTCATGGCAGACCAGTTCTTGCTGACGGAAGGAGAGCGCAGGAGCGGAGCCGGCGGCGACCGTGGGCAACCCCGAAGTCGCGTCCGCCCGACCCTTCGGCTGGCCAACGAAATCATGGGCCGCAACTGGACCAGCTTGGCTCTGCCAAGCGGCAACCCGTCCTTGCGAATCCATCGTGACTCCCTTCGACGCATTCAAATCGACCATCAAACCGGTGGACGGAATTTCGGCGGCGGCTAGGCTGAGGCAGGACAACGAGATTAACAGGCTGACCTTCATGATTGGGCTAATGGTGACGGGGTTTCCCCCCCCCCAAGGGAAGAACTTATGGGGGAGGCCCAGGCAGGAGAACGTTTCGGGTACCAGGTCTCGGCCCTCGGGTTTCTGGTTCAGGTCTTCAGGTGCAGATTCAGGTCCCGGGCCCCGAACCTGAACCTGAACCTGCTCACCCGTAGCCGACTCCTGACCCCTGAGACCCGAGACATGAAATTGTGCACCCCAGCCAATCATCCGGACTCCGTTTCCCCTATGCTGTTTTATCTTATCCGCTAACCGCCACCACCTGCATCGGGTAGGGTTGACCGCCCCTGGTCAACCGCGGCTGACCAAGGGTGGTCAGCCGAGAGCTGCCACCCCCGCACCCTTTCATAAGGCTTCCACCCCACCATTCTATCTGGAACTCTCCTAACCAACTGCCATCTAATAAGCCTATGACCCCTCGCGCACTACCCCTCCTTGGACTGTCCCTGCTGGCGGCCATTTCAGGCCAAGCGCAAACGTCCTCGACCGTCTTCGTCGAAGCTGAATCACTCGCCCAATGGGGTGGCTGGAAACTCGACACGGCCTTCACCAATATCGTGGGATCTCCTTACCTTTTAGCCCACGGCCTCGGTAAACCCGTGACCGATGCGACTGGAGTCGTCAAAGTAGCCGAAGCGGGCGAGTATCGCGTCTGGGCCCGGACCAAGGACTGGGTCGCGCACTGGAAGGCCCCTGGCCAACCCGGGCGCTTCCAAATCGTCGTCAACGGGCAGCCGCTCGAAACCGAGTTCGGTACCGAAGGAGCAGAATGGCACTGGCAAGCGGGCGGAAAAATCTCCCTCCACGCCGGCGATAATAATATCACCCTGCATGACCTCACGGGCTTCGATGGCCGCGTCGATGCGATCATCCTCAGCAAGGACAAGAATTTCACCCCGCCCGAAGGCTCCGCCCTCATTACTTTCCGCCAACAACAACTAAACCCCAATGGCCCCGAAGATGCGGGAGACTTCGATCTCGTGGTCGTCGGGGGCGGTTACGGTGGCATGGGCGCGGCCCTTTCCGCTGCCCGTCAATCGCTGAAGGTGGCTTTCATTCAAGACCGATTCGTGCTGGGCGGTAACGGTAGCTCCGAAATCGGCGTCTGGGCGATGGGCGGCACGACGCGCGGCAAATTCCCTCATCTGGGCGAAATCATCGAAGAAATCGGCGACCGCGCGGTGGACAGCCCTGGACGGGTCGACAGCTTCGGAGATGAACTCAAAGAAAAAGTCGTCAGGAACGAAAAAGGGATTTCGCTTTTCCTC
>Ga0209086_10001598_pt1 | contig 18367 bp, 13 predicted proteins | sample M_130207_XF_Meta_FD_187312 | JGI IMG/M metagenome (GOLD analysis project Ga0209086, IMG submission 187312) | Freshwater microbial communities from Lake Montjoie, Canada to study carbon cycling - M_130207_XF_MetaG (SPAdes) (version 2) | ecosystem: Environmental > Aquatic > Freshwater > Lake... | reverse complement strand
AGATCCTAATGGACCACTTATTTGTAGTGAATAAGAATTAAAATATAAATTATGACCAACATTGTTTCCTGTATTATGGGATTTAGGTTTTCTTGGTGTGGTTGGGTAAGCCTGAATTGGTACGTTTAAATAATAATCACCACTAACTAATAAATTTGAATTTTGACCAAAAGTTGTGTAACCAAAAATTCTTGACAAATCATATGAAATATTTTGTTTTTGAGTGTGGGGATCAACACCTCTAACCATAATAATAACCTCGAAGTTTTGATACCCTGGCATGTATTGTAAGGCTGGTGAAGTTGTTCTGATGTTATAGGAAGGGGAATTTGGATTGAAAGGGAATAATCCGCAGTCAGGTGTTGCATATTTTATTCTATGTAACAAATATTCATTAGGAAATAAACCTGGCGTTGTATTATTTGACATAGAAAGAAAGGTGCCAACAGTCATACCCGTAACCACTTGGAAATATTCTATGTCTGTTGGGTATTTTAAATAACTTTCTTCATACCCGTTTATTCCTGGCACTCCTTGTAATGTGGAAGGTATTTGTGTTTCTGTTGTTGCGGTAATAATTATTTGTGATGTTAAATTAGATACTTGATCAATATTTAAAAAATTAGCATATCCAACACTTACGGTTGTCTGTCCTGTAAATGTAACTCCTGTAATTGAGTTTGTTTGAAATTGATTAAATGATGCCCCTGTTAAATTAACAAATGAATTAGATAGATTTGGATCTTGAAATGAAAAGAATTGTCCCGTACCCAAAGAACTTGTCGTTCCAGGATTTGCCAAAACCACTAATACTTGGTCATAAAAATTATTTGGTGAATTATTAACATTTACTTTAATTCTATTCGGTCCGACACCAGTACCAGCGTTTGTAAAATATTTATCTCTTGTATTGAAATCATTGAGTTTTTGCGGATAAGTAACCGATGTTGGAATCGCAAACCATCTTTCATTTAAACCTATGGTACTATCTTTTCTTGCAGACCACAAAAATGGTTGTGGTGCGTGTAATAAGTCTTTTTCGTTTGGTGTTAATTTTATAGGGTCTGTTGAACTTAATATATCATATCCTGAGAATATTCTTAAAAAGTCAAAACTAGCCCTTACGACTAATTCAGGGTCAATATCTTGTTGTTGTAATGTGTATGAAAAAGACTGAAAGTTTTTAATCGGTCCGCCACAATCAAAAAGACCATCGTCAGGGTCATTTGAGTCTATTGGGTTTTGATTTAAATTTGGATGTGATATATCATAAGAACCAGGTGAGTTTACAGGTGCCAAAAAACTTCTTGGAACCGCCAACTGAAGATTCGAACCGCTACCTGATTCGGCAATTTGTTGGTCTATTTCGTCTTGAATTGATTGAGGTGTAACATCATCATCTAACTCGGCAGTATTACACTCACATTCACAAGTTGTGCAATCATTATATGTTATCATTGGAAACCCTAATCTAGGTATATTAAGTCGTCTCCATGTTCCATTTCTAAAATCAAATATTGCGGCTGTAATAAATGCTAAATAAACTATCGAGGACGCAAAAGTTAAAATTGAGTATGCGGCGTCTCTGACCGCAGCCAAAGTATCTTTTATTAATTCGGGAGTTAGACCTGGATCAATAACTGGACCTGTAGGTGTAAAAGAAATTAAACTTAAAGCGTCATTTACCGCCTCTTGAGCGGTGTCAATGGCAACCGCAGCGGCTTGATAACTATCAGCAATAAATCTAATACTTAGAAACAAAAGAACCCATTTTAAGATTGGCCAAATAAATGCAACAAAATGTGTTACAAACAATAAAGTCATCAATGGAAATATTAAAATGTTTGTGAAAATGTTAAAAACAAAAAACAATGGGTCAAAGTTTCTTATAATATCATTTACTGGAAATGTATTGTTAGTTGATGCACAAGCTCTATCGTCTATTTCTTTGATACCCAAATGTTTTGCCCTACCAATACCATTTTTATATCTGTCAAGAAAAAGTGCTGTTGTATATACTTTATTATAATTAAATTCATAAAACCTATCTTCACAATTAATGGCTTCTTGGATCATTTGTGTATTACCATAATCATTCCAATCTAATGAAAATGCGTAAGATCTAAAAACATCATATAGTTCAATAGGATATTCAGTGAAAGTAAAATTTTGTGGTTGGTTTGTATTTAAAGCGATACCATCAATATAAAAAGATGATAGTGCGGGTATAGAAATTTGATTTGGGTCTCCAAAATATTGTTGTCCGTTGATATAAATAATAAATGATGATGTATTTGGAGCACTAACAAACTGAAGACCTACAGGTCCGATTATTTGAGTTGGTCCTACGGTGTTGTTGGCAGAAATTTGATAATTAAATGTGGTTGGTTTTTTTGTTTGTAATGGATCCTTATCATAAACTGACCATCCGTATTCTTTTATATTTGGTACTAAAAAATGTGCTCTTTGGAAGTTTCCGCTGTAATCTTGTTCTTTAATCCCTACTTCTTTTTTTACTTTATTTAATTGTTCATCAATATTTTTTTGAATGTCCGACAATGTTAAATTTTGTTCTTTGTTCACCCATTTAAATTTGAACCTATACTTACCTTTTGTGGCAATTCCTTTTGTTGGATCTTGAGATAAAATTTGTTGTCCGAATTCGTCAGTTACAACATAGTCCAAATTCATAGGTAAATTAACTAAAAATGCCCCATCTCCGTCTATAACTTTCCCATTATTTTCTAAATTATATTGTTCTAATATTGGGTATCCATCATCATCGGTGTTAATTGTCTGTCTAATTGCCATTATTTGACCCTCACCCGCAATTAAATCACAAAGATTTCCGGTGTCATTTTTTGGCTTACAACTTATTTTAAGAGCGTCATCGTTTGTTGTTGATATTATAGAACCCATGAACACTGAAGTAGGTTCTATTTTAATGTTAGCTAATTTTGTCAAATCAAAATCAACTCTAGTTATTCCAATTTGACAAATATCTGTATCACCCCAAAGTGGTCTCACATCAACATCAAAATTTAAATTTACTATTTGAGGTAATGAATCTAAGTTTGTCGATGTTTTAAAACTGGCACCATCTACTTGGTCTTCAGTGGCAACTCCTTGTTGTATCAAATCTTGTGGTGAAAGTGAAAAACAACCGATGTCTGATAAATCAACATCCATAACCACCGTTTGATCCCCCAACGGAACCCCAAAAATCATAAAATCACCACTTTCATTAGTTTTTACAGAAAATCTATAATACTTGTCATACACTTCAATATATGATTGATCCATTAGGGCGTCAGCTCTTGTCGGAAAAGTTCCCGTCGCTTGATGTCCAATGTATGCAGGATCTTTCGGTAATAGATTATATCTGTAACCTTCTTCGTTTCTATCGGATAAATTTTGATATGGGTATAATTCCGCAATAATAGGATTTAACTGATCTTCAGTTTCTAATGGTATGAAAACCGAAACTCTAGCATTCGGAACACCAAATCCATTATTTACCAAAACTCTTCCTACTATAACACCATAGTCTGAACAAAATCTGGTATAAACATCTTCAGATAATAACTTTAAAGAAAGTATTTCTAAAAACTCAAAATCTTGATCTAATTCTACGTTTATGTACTTATCAACACCAACTTGTGTTCTTATCCTATATGACTTTGGCATTAATTTTTTACTTTTTTGATAAATAGTTTATTTCCTATTTTCAAAAATAGGTCTAAAAGTCAAAAAATAAATTACTAAGAAAAACTAACGGTTTTTAAATTAAGAACTCTAACCGTAATGTCTTTATTTGGAAATCTAATTTGATAGATCTGTGATGGTTCGGCAAATATAGTATCTGCAAATAATTGTATCTCTCGAGTTGCAGGATCTGAATAGGTTTGTGATGTTTCAAATGATGAATATTGACCTCCAACTAAATTGAAAAATCTCATATCTGAAATACTAATAACCCCATTTTGACTTTGAATTAATCTTTTTAGTTCAGACACGACAACATTTTGACCTAATTGTCTTGTAAGTGGATTAAAATAATCCGAAATAATTTCAATAACTTTAGCGACTACAGCACCTGATGTTGTTGAGCTATCTAATACGACATCACACTCTACGGCTAAATCTATAGGTTGAGCACTTTCAATTGAAATATAATCATTTATCATTCGATAGTTTGATAAATAATTTGCAACGTTTTGTTTTAAAGTATTTGATATAACATCAGTTAGATTACCGCTAGTGTCGTAAGACAACATTTTTATTTTTATTTTATTATTTTCTTCGGTTATTGAAACTTTCGCAGGTGCCCCAAAGATAGAAGGCATTGTTCTGATTATTGAGTCATAATCATTTACAGTGACGGCTCTGTTTTGGGCTGAGAAGTTGAATGAAACCATTTGTCTAACATCTTCGGTTGTTGGTGCGTTTGCACCTCCAATAGCTGCCGTAACATTATTACATCTAAGACTATTGATAACAGTTCTATTTACATTAGCCGATGGTCCATTTACAGAAAAAGAAACAGTACCAATTTGATTTATAGTATCAATACCTAAATTACTTCCAGTTCCTCCTCCAATTCGGTATTGGATAAACAAAGTACTATTTGATTTTAATGTACTTCCCAATCCTAAATTATTCGAGTATCTAGAAATGTCAAATCCTTTACCATCTCTTGCAAATTCTCTTAATTGTTGTTCGGCAGAAATATTACCACCCCCAAATGTTAATTTACAAAAACCTTCAGGTGTATATTCTGATATAAATTTTTGTGATGTAGATATGTATCTTCCAACTTTTATACCAGGTTGATCAGATGGTTTAGTTGGGTCTTCAACAAATACTCGATCTTCAACCAACGCTTTAACTTCATACCATCGATCAGGACCAAGTGTAATAAAATCTTGTGGTTGTGGTATTGTACTATATTGTGTTCCATCTTTTAACAAAACACTTGTTATACCTAAAACATTTTTCTCAGGTAAAAACAAAGGAAAATATGGTACAACATCATTAGGGGTAATAACTCTTTTGAAAACTTTTGTAACCCCATTAACCACAACTTCTCTTTTTGTTATGGTATAATTTATTAAGTTACCACTAGAGTCAAAATTTGGTATTTTTAGTCGGTTTGGTGTTCCTTCAGCATTTATTGGTGATGCGAAATCAATATCATAAACGGTTTCAAATGGTTGTCCTGCACCATTTACTTGTGATCCTCTTCTTAATATTCCACAATATCTTAAATCTTCTCTGTCACCAAAAGCAGGAACCGTAATCGAAAAATCAACTAAAGCAACAGATGGTCTTTGACCAGGTACTTTTAATCCGTAAGTTCTTGCGATATTATATATTGACGATCTTTGTTGTGCAAATTGTAATACAGTTTCTTGAATACTTCTATCAATTTGAAATTGTAGGTTATCAGTTACCGCAGCGTTAAGATCTAATAGTACTGAAAAAATTCCAGCATCATTAAAATTTTGAACTAACTCAGGATAGTAAGTTCTTGTAAAATTTATTAACTCGGTTCTTACCCCTTGAAAATCTCTTGTTGTATAGGAAATCTTTTTTTCTGCCATATATCATTAAATATTGATGATAACAAAATCACTACTTTCAAATGCTTGATTTGTAACTTTGTAATCTATTTTAATTTTTGCTGTGTGTTCTAATTGTGATATGTTAGGAACTTTAAATTCTCTTTCTTTAAATTCATTTACGGTATAACCTTTATCTTCCAATCCTGCAGAAGCCGGTTCGATAGTAACATTTGTGACCAACAAATTTGGCATATATGTTCCAATCGATTCTCTAATGTCTGCCTCAATATCAGAAAATGTAGGGCCATCTAATGGTTCGAAAATATATTCATAAAGTCTTGTACCAAAATCAGGCAAGTAATATCTTGTACCCTTTTTGGTCAATATTAAATGAACCAAAGAGTTTCTTATTTCTTCTTCGTTTGTATTAGAAACATCCAAGTATCTACCTACGAATGAATCCCTAAACGGAAAAGTTATACCATATGAAATACCTGTCGACATATCATCAATAAATATAGGTTAGGTTTTTTTTAAGTAAAAATTAGTATAAATAAAAAACCCTCCTTTTTGGGGAGGGTTAAGATTTTTTATCTTTTTTTATATCTTCTTCTATAACTTTCGTTGGTTTCCATATAGGAGTCGTCTTTTGCAACTAATTTTGCAAGACCCATTAATAGACCTGTAACACCCCAACTAATTGCGAATCCCGCGACCATGGGTGCTGCTACGGTTCCAACAAGAGCACCACCAATCAAAATGGCTGCAGGTACTCCTCCCCATCCAGCAATATTTCCAGCCCCTATTCGGTACATCATTTTAGCCGCCTTTTGTCGTGGATCACTATCTTCTTCTTCTGACATTTCACCACCCATCATATTATCACTAACAACATTTTCAATTTTACTATGAACTTCATTAGCCGAAGAAGTCTCATCAATACCTAAATTATCTAAAGTCATTTTTAATTCTTCTTTTTCCTCATCAGTTAATTGAGAATAAATGTCCTCAAGTTTCATTTCAACTTTAGGTTTTTCAATAAGATTTTCTACTTTGTTGGCCATCATATTGTTATTTTCTTCTTCTTTGATAACTCTTTTAACAATACGAGTTAAATCTGATTCTGTTAGTCTTACTATTTTTTTCATAATAATTTTTATTTATAAATATATGATTACAAAAAAAATCACTAATTTCTTAGTGATTTTTCTACGATTTTATTTCCTTTCACATATTTCGGTTCGTAGGGACAATTTAAACATTTTGATCCACAACAAGAACCCCTTTTAATATGGTAAGATTTGGTCATAACAATTTTTCCGTTTTCATTTTTATAAAAATCAGGTTCAGGAGATTTTTTTGATGTCTCCTGAACATATAATTGTTGTATCCAATCGTTTGATGCATTTACAGTCATAACTATACTATTTCACAGGCACCTCCAGCACAAGCTGCTTCACCACTAAGATTTGTATTGTCTTGTAATTCAATTACTTTTGTTAGATCAACATTATTTAATGTTTTTAACAAGTTTTCGAATTGTTCTTTGGTACAATCTTCAAAAGGTGCTTGTGTATAAGTTCCTCCGTTATAAGGTAATACAGATAATCCGTTATAGAACTTTCTGTTTTTCCACATCCATTCTCCAACTAATTCCCACTCATCTTCTTTGATTGAAACTGTTGCAGATACGTTATGACTATTTTGTCCTGATCTATGCCCATTTTTAATCCACTCTTTTGAAACTTTTTTAACTCTTTCTAACATCTCAAATACGGACTCATATCGTAAAATTGATCCTTCAGGTGCCATCTGTGGAATTGTAATTACCGCAGTGTCGTGTGGACGGAAGTATTCATCTTCAACAAGTTCGGGATGATTAATAGCAAGATAAGAATAAATTGCCTCATTTTTCCCAACACGGATTCTTCTTAAATAATAGTCATTATGCCAAGCGTGAATTCCTGATGAAGTTCCCAATACCAAAGATGATGTTCCTGATGGTTTAACTGTGGTTGTTCTTGCAGCCTTATTAATTCCAATAAGTTCAGCGACTCTTTCGTTTTCATCTTTAACTGCCTGTGCGGCCGCTTCCATATCATAACCTAAAACAACTCCTGATCCAATACCAGTCATTCCAACACCAATAAGAGCATCTTTTTCTGTGGTTCTTTTCCATACATCACGAAGATAATGGAAGTCTGTATATCCTGCTTGTAATGTTCCAATGAACGCTGCCCCTTTTACTCTTTTTTCAAAGTCTTCTTGTGATTCAATATCAGATGCGTTTACTTCACATAAATTACAGAATTGGTAAGGACGAAGACCGATTTCACAACAAGGATTTGTTCCCCAATCTTTATCATTTGATAAATAAATTCCTGGTTCACCTGCTCCTGATAATTCAATTCTTTTCCACAAATCCATAAAATATTCTTTGGTTATTTTGTGACGAAGTAAAACTGCTGAATTGTTTGCTCTTCCTCTTTGTGGGTTTTGTTCCCACCAATTTCCTGATTTACAAGAAATCATTTCTTCATCATCAGCAGAAAACAAACTGATAAGTGCTGCTCTTCTAATACCTCCGGCTAAAACTGCGTCAGCAATATGACATACAATATCGTGAGTTTCGATTGGTGTTAGTTTTTCACTATCTTGTTTTGATTCAAATACTTTTGTGATATTATGAATACAATCTTTAAGTGGTTGTGGTCCAGGTGCCTTTCCCCCTGATGTTACCAACAATGCTCCTTTTTGTCTGATGTCAGAAAAATCAAAAATTGGTGTTGATGATTTTAATCCTAAATAAGATTCAATTAATACTTTAATTGCGTCAGCCCACCCTTCAATAGAATCTCCAATCAAATATCTTCTTGTTCTATTTGGGTTTGGTCTTTTAATTTCGGGTAGTTTATCAACGTGATGTTTTTGAACCGAAAAACCAACTCCTGTTCCACCTAAAAGTAAAAACATTGTTTCTGAAAAAGCATCAGCATGGTCAATTGGTAAATAAGCACAATTGTAAACTCTGTTTGGTGAAATCTCAATTGGTTTTCCACCAAATTGTAAAGATCTCATAGATGGAAGAATTTTTTTGTCATATACCATTTGATATACTTCCTCAATCTCTTCTTTGATTTGGGGGTATTTTTTTTGGTGCATTTCTTTGTTTCTTGTCACCAACTCTTCCCAAGTTTCTCTTCTGTTTAAGTCAGGGACAAATTTTGCGTATTTCATATACACCGTAATGTCGCTTAATATTCTTTGTGAAATATCCATTTTTTTTTAATTTTTAAAATTGTGATTTAATTATTTACCGAAGATTGTGGCTTTTGTGACTCCTTTTCTTGTCGTTTTTTGATAAGTTCTTTTACCCTTTCTCTTTGTCTTTCTTCTTTTTGTTCTTCAAGTCCTAAAAATGTCATAGAACTTTCAGTGTCAATGTCAATCATTGCGTTATCGAACTTACAGTTTTCAAACACAATACCGTCATCCCCAATTCTTGATTTTGTTATGGCTATAGTTGCCAACTTTAACTCTTTTTGTTGTAGAGTTTTAGCGACTGAAATGATTACATGTCCCACTTGAGCCTTTTTAATTGATCCTCCCATTTGATCCGTAGTAACTACTTCTGAAGATATTGATGATCTATTACCTTGTGTTGCCGTCCATCCTACAAGATTCATTTCATGACACATAGCCTCAAATGCTCTCATTACAGACCCTTCACTTTTCCACTCATCACCCAAGTTTTTTTCAGGAACAATACAATCAATATAGTCTAAAACAATCATATCAATTTTAATTCCGTCAGAAACCATTTTTCTAATTTGGTTTTTGATCTGTAACATCGTCATAGTATCCGATGGTAACTTCTTCATAATTAACTTGTTTGGCATTGAATCCTCAATTTCTCTAACTTTAGCCATTACCTCATCTTTTTTCTCTGACAAATCGTCAGGATGAACTTTAGTCCATAGGGTGAAGTGTTTTCTTTGAATTACCTTTGGGTTATCCTCAAAAAAGATCTGTAAGACATTAAATCCAAGATTAAATGCGTGGTTTGCCATTTTGGTTAGAACCGTTGATTTACCAACACCTGTGGGTGCTAAGATAACACCAATTTCTCCTTTTGCCAAACCACCTTTCAACAATCTGTCAATACCAGGAATTCCCATTGGAATTGGATGTCTATAATCCTCTTCAAGAACTTGATCAAGGTTTGAAAATACATCTAACATGGATGTATCTTTAGCTCCAACTTGGAGTGCTGTCTTAACTAACTCTTCTAATGTGTCATAGTTCTCAAACTCTCCACCATCAATGATCTTTTGTGCCTTACCCATTACCTTTTGAAGTTCTTGTTGCTTACAGAATTTCAAGGCCTTTTCTTGTACGAAACCTACGCCATCGATAGGTGCGTCTTTAATTTTCTTAATTGTATCCAATACAATTTTTGATGCTACAGCTTGTTGTAATTCGGATTTAGTGATTTGTTCAAGTGTTTCAAACGAAGGTGTGTGATCATATTTAGTATAATACTCACGTATCATTTGAATAATAATTTTGAAGTATTTGTTTTCAAAATAATTATTTTCAATCACATTAATTATAGAATGTGAAAAGTCTTTATCTACAATGATTTGATTTAATAATTGTAACTGAAAAGTGTTTCCGAGATATTCAAAATTTTTACCTGTCGCCATATTTTTTTATTTTAAGTATTGATAAATAGTATCAATTTTTAATAAGTTGAGGGTAAAAATAAATTAAATTTTTTGATGAAAAAATGTCAGTCAACTTAGATAATACCGTTTTTAGTTTTGGGCGTAGGTCTACGGTATATCTTACCTTTGGTGGGTACACTTTGGCGTCGAACTGTCTATGACAAATTGTCATGTCTCCTACCCGAATAATTAGATTAAAATTTTCAGGACCATCGGTAATTGATGTATTCAACACTTCTGCGTTCTCTAAAATTTCATATTTATTTTCCAACATATAAACCACAGATCTCATTTTAAGATCATATTTTAATTCGTTACAAACATCTGTAATGTAGTTGTGTAAATTTTCAGATTTTGATGCTGCTTTATTAAAACCTCTTACATTAAAAAATCTTTGAACTACGATGTTGTCGTTACACATTAACAAAAATTCTAATTTTGTTATATCCTGCTCTTTCATGTTTTTTTACTTTTTTTTGTTTCTAAATTTTGTTTTTTCTTTTCTTGTTAGCTTTAAAAATGGTTTTAAAAAACTCACCCAAGCGTCGTCACCCTTTGGTAAGTATTTAAAAAACCCGTCCTCCATCATCATTCGAATTAGATTTCTATACCCTCTTCCATCTGGATCCAACGATTCAGAGTAATATAGTCCCACCAATTCTTTTTCCTCTTCATTTAAAAGTGGTTCATCCAAATCGACAAGTTTTTTGTTTATTTCAAAAAATTCATCTCCGAATATACCCTCTTTTGTTTTACCACTTAATAGGTTTTGAAGAGCAACATTTCCTTTTTCTTCTTTTAAGAGTTGTTCTCCTTTTTGTAAAATAAAGGACAATTCAACTCTATCTTCAAGTAGTTCAGGAAATAATTTGATTAATGTTTTTTCTCCCAAATAAAATATTCCATCAATATTGTCGGAACTATCTCCTGTGAGAATTTTAATTGTTTTAACATTATAGTATGGAACTTCAATATCGTGAAGTTTTATCTTGTTATTAATACCATAATATTTTTTTGTAGATGGCGAATAAATTGATACTTTTTCAGAGATAAGTTGAGTTAAATCCCTATCACTTGAGAATATCGTTTTCTCTTCATCTAACGACACTTTACAGTAATGAGCGATTAAGTCATCAGCTTCTGCATGTTCTGTTTCCAGTTGTCTTACAAACATCTCCTCGAGGTATTGTTTAACCCTTTGTTTTTGTTCTAAAAAAGACTCCTCTTTTGATTCGGTTTCTGATGATTTACGATTTAACTTATACTTTGGATAGATCAATCTTCTTTGTGAAGATGAGGTTTTAGAATCCCAAAACACAACAACTTTATTGTAATTATGTTCTTCTAAAAATTTTCGAAGAGTATTTAGAAAGTGCCAAACACCACCAACGTGTTTTCCATTATGGTAGAAATCTCTAACACCATGAAATCCAATTTTCAATAAATTATTTCCGTCTACTAATAATGTTTTAGACACTCTCTAATATCTTAAATGATTCTTACTCTACTTCTTCTTTTTCTGTTTTCAAATCAAAGTCACCATCAACTCCGATTATATCTTTCCAATAGTCAGCATATTCTTTCTTATACTTTTCTATTGATGCTTTCTCCTCTGTTGTATCTTTACCAGGTAAAAATCCGTGTGGTGTTACAATAATTCTTCCGTCTTCAAACCCAAGTCCATTGATGTGGTTTTTCATAACCGACACTTTTGTTCTTGATGCAAACTTCACAGTTCGTTTGTCTTTTGTTGCCGTGATCTTTGTTGTTCCTGCGCCCTTTTGATTACCAAATAAGAATACCAAAGAAGAGTTTAACCAAATTGCTTCACCACCTTTTGCTTTGATCTTAGGTTGACCAAATGGATTGTCAGGTAATTCCACCCAAGGCTGATTAACAATGATTAAGGTATTTTCATGTTTCGAATCAGATTTACGTGATCCCGAAATACGTTGGTTAATACCCATACCAATTTTGTCTGCCAAAGTGGAAGCGTTGTGTTGTTTTCCACCTTTACCTTCATAGGTCATTTTACAAGGAACTGACCCAACTGAATCCCACATAATACAAAGAGAATAATCTAATTCACCTTTTTCTTGTGCATCCAATAGATCATTAATGTAATCTGTAATTTGTTCAATATAACTAAAGTTATTGTTAAACAAAAAGAATCCGTCCCAAGTTAATTCACCTGTTTCCTCATCAACTACTTCATCACATTCAAATCCCATAAGTTTAGCGTGTTCAAAAGACCATTTTTGTTCCGTAATAATAAAAACAGGAAGTATTTCTTTCTTTTGAGCATCAACCGCTGTTTTGACTAATGCTGTTGTTTTTCCTGTATCTGAGTGACCCAAATACATATTAAGGTGTCCCATTGCAGGGCCAGGTAAACCAACCGCATCTAAAAAGTCAGAACCTAAGTCAAAGAATCTTTGTGGTTTATATTTTGCATCCGAAGAAAACTTTTTCTTCAACGAACTAAAATCATTCTTTTTTAGTGCCATTATACTTCGTAAATTTTAAAGTTTTTAATTGTGTCTAATTTGTCATTTGCATTTGTTAGTTGTTCAACTAAATTATCCATTTCTTCGGTGTGTTGTGGGTGTTCTCCAATACCAACTGAACTTGTGAAATAAACATAAAGTCTTGCTTCAGCATCTGCGATTTCTGCCTCATATTTTTTTATAAGGGCTTCTTTTAATTTTTCTGCAATAAATGGTTTCATAATTTCTTTTTTTAAAAATATAGACAAAAAAACGGGAACAATAAACCGCTCCCGTTACATTTTTTTTTCTAATTAATTAGAATGGTAATTCTTCATCAACTTCCTCGTTAACCTGTGGATCAGCAACTTCATTGATAGATTTTGGTGTTGGTTTTCCTCCCATAGAAACTTCAGATGTTTCATTGTTAGAATAAACATATCCACCTTTTTCAGAATCCCAACGTGGTGTTTCACCTCGAGCGATTGCTTCTAAATACTCGACAGGTTTTTTAGAATAAACATCTTCCCATGTCATTTCATTTGAAACCCACTCAGACATTTGAGTTTCGTCATCCGAAATTGGTGATGGGTCGTCATACATAACAGTTTGGATTACTGTGTATGTCGCACCTTTACCTGTTTTTGCCTTTGTTAATTCAAGAATAAGGTCTCGACCAGTATCAGGGTCTGTGATATCACCCTTTGCTTTCCAAATTGGAATAATTTTATCAAGGATTCCTTCTTGTTTGTAGTTGTGTTTGAATCTCCAAAATTTAACTCCATCTTGTTCGTTATCTCGATCGATAACTTTTACAATATAAAACTTACGAGCTTTATATTGTTTTGCCAATTCTTTATCAGCATCACGTCCTGTTGCCATAAGTTCTTCATAAACTTCATTCAAAGGTGAACGTTCATTATCATTTTTGGCCGGATCATAGAATTTTTGCCATTTACCATCAACTTGAACTTCGTGGAACCATACCTCTTTGAATGGGGATGATCCGTCTGTTGTTGGGAGAATTCGAACTCGTCTTTGTCCTTGTTTTTCATTGTCTTTCAAAAGAGCCGCGAAATATTTTTTCATTCGGTCTTCAGAAGACATTTTTGATGTAGAGCTTGAGCTACTTTGTGTGGATTTTTCGTACTGAGCCAGTACTGCATCTAATAGGTTTGTCGCCATGTGTGTAAAAAATTAAAAAAGTTTATATGTCAGAAATATAAAGGTAAAGTAATCAAATGTCAAATTAGTAGTAAAAAAAAAGGTCACAATTTGTGACCTTATAAATTACTTATAATAAACTTCGGGATCGAATGGTTCAATACCCGTATCAAATGATTTTTCGACTTCAGATGGGTTGTAATTTTCAACCTCATCGGAAGTTAATACATATTCGTTTTTTCCTGATTTTTCCATTTCAGGTAATTTGTCTTCAAAAAAGTCAGAAAGTTTTTGTTTAAAAGGACCTGAATCTAAAGATCTTAATTCTAATTTTTCTTCAGGAGTTTTTGGTCTGAATTTATCAACTTTAATTTCAATGTTATTTAATTTTTGAACTAGCTGATCCATTTCGCCCAATTTATTTTGTAATGTTTCTAATTGTGAAAATAAATTGTTGAAGTACTCTTCTTGTTTATCGGACATTGTTTTTTGAGTATCAACCAAATCAGTGATGTCAATTTCTTCTGTATCTCCTTCTTCACCTGTTACTTCCCCTTCAGCGCCAATTTCTTCAACATCAGGATCTGTTGTTGTATCAACAACTTGTGGTGCCGCTTCTGCAGGTGGTGCCGGAGGTGGTGGAGTTATAGCAGCGTCTGCCGGTGGAACTTCTCCTTCAGGTGCCGGTGGAACTTCTCCTTCAGGTGCTGGTGGAACTTGTTCCATGATATATTTGTTTATATCATTATATCTTCTTACTTCTTCTAATATCTTGTTACTAATACTCATTTTTTATCCGTTTAATAATGTTTTTATACCATGATTGGTTTCTACTTGGATCTTTTTAAAAGTCTTCATGGTGTTATCAACTCTTTCTATAAGACCATCTTTTATTCTTACGGTATAACAATCACCAGTATCCAAGTCACAAACTTGTTTTGTACCATTACCCATATCCTTTTCAGAAACTCTTGTATTTTTTCCAAGATAATTGTCTAAAATCAATTTTACGTTACTCATAGTTTTTTTATTATAAATATATGTTCGATTAAAAATGTTTTGTTAATTCAACGAATTATAAGTATTAAGTGCTCTTTGGAATTTTTCGATTAGTATATTTTTATCCGCTTGTGTCAAATCTGTCCAAATATTTAAATTTTTAGTGGTTGGGTAATATCTAACATAAGCCTCAGCTAACTCATTTGCTTGTGATCCTGCGGTAACTTCCCTTGACAACAATCCCGCAACTTTTGAAATTACAAAATCTAAAAATTTATTAAGGTCGATAAAACTAACAATTGGGTCGTTAATGTTTGTACCTCGATTAACACAATAGTATTTTCTATTAATATATTCAAAAAATGCATCCCCATAATATTGTTTCAAATCAATTGTACTATAGTTGTTTTCATAACTTTCGAATCCTTGTTGTGTTGAGGAATCAACATATAAAAACGTAAATAAAATTACCGAATATTGTTGTAATTGTGTTGTATAACCGTACTGACCTAATTTTTCAATTATGGTATTTTTCATTTGACCAAATGTAACTTTTGTTTTTGAAGGTGATTCAACCAATGTGAATCCTCTATAAAATTCTGTAATTGCCGAATTACAATCTTGATTTGCAGTAAGTGTCTGTTCAGCATTTATGTTAGACATTACTTTATTTTTTTCAGAAATAATGTTGTTAGGATCGCTAGCCTTTTTAGTCTCATTTTCTTGTATTTGTTCTTGAATACTAGTTAAAATCTTTTCGTTTAATGACTGAATAAAATTTTCTATTTTAGGCAAACTATAAAAAGGTTGTCTTATTCCTTCAAAAATCGTATCAAAACCATTTTCACTTATTCTATGTTTAACACTTGTTATCATGTATGGTCCCGAAAATAAAGGAATGTTTCTGATATTAAAATACATTGTTGGTTGTATCAACGCATTACCCATCATATCAATACTACATCGATAACTTCTATTCTTATATAGGTTATACAATGAAACACTTTGAGTTGAGGATCTTCTATTTCTCGACAAATTTGCCATTTGATTCAAAACTTCCAAAGACTCTGCGGTTGGTTTTCCAGGGTCTTGAGCCACATCGAATTGTTTGAATATTTGTTGGCTCTGTAATGTCATATCAACATTAAAACCTACGACTTTATTTGATCTCGCCCAATCTGTTTTATTTGCCTGATTCTCTAACAGTGGATTATCACTAGATCTTCTTAAATCAAAAGCATCATCTCTGTAACGATAATCTATATTTTCATTCATCGCCAAGTGTTCGCTAGGTTTGTTTGCATAAACACAAACATATTTTGGAGAACTATTTCTATAATCAACATTTAAAAATGTACCAAACATAGAATTTGCAAACTCGTCACTTCCATCAGGTCTTGGTACAGGATTTTTTTCGGCATTTTGTACATTATAAAAATTAATATAAGATGGTAACATATAAGTTACAAAATTGTTATACTTTAACACACTTTCAACAATACCCAACATTGTATTTTTGTATAACGAACCTTCAAGTAGATCTTTAATTTCAAAAATATCAACAAGAATTTTATTTCCAACATCCCTTGATGCCCTATCCAATAATAAAACATCTTCAAACAAAGTCTTATCTGTGAAATCATAACCTGAAATCCAAGTATCATTTAATGTTTTGAATGTTTCCCATAACTCTGTTCTGGTTTGTTCTGTAAATCCAGCCTCTAAATTTGCCCTAACATTACCCTCTTGTGATGAAATTATTACTTGAGGTAATTGTCTTCTAACAGACGGCATTAAAATAGATAAAACATTATTGAGATAATTTTTACTTTCAATTAGGTACTCGTCCATTAATGTGTAAAACTCACTTGCTGTTAAATTTGGTTTTGCAATTTTTTGAGTTGCAAATATTTTAATGATTGGTGCAAAATCTTGAATGTTTTTTTCATTAAACCCTACGTTCATAGTAATAAAGAAGTCCGTTATATAAGATCCATTATTACCATATTTAAGTTTTGGTATTTCTGAAAATCCTACATATTTTCTTAATGTTTTCCAAGTATCAGGATTTTGAGTTTCTGATTGTAGTAAAGTTGTACCAGGTGCGATTCCGTCACCAGGTAATGAATTTGCAATATATGGATCAATAGATATTGGTTCTTCTATGAATTGTGATGAAAATGTGAAAAAACTTCTTCTGTCAAATCCTGATGGGTTACCGTATTTGAAAACGACATTGTAGTCCAAAAAGTTTTTGATTACCGTTTGAAATGTTTCGTTTTGACTATTTGTGATATTTTCAAATAATGTTTGTGGTGTAGTCCCCACTGGAGTTTGCACTTTCATTAATTCCCTCATCAATTGTTGGAAATTTTTATATGCCTTATCACTTGGTGTCTCGGTCGAGTTTAGTGTTGTTACATTTTCTTGAGTTAAGTCAGAAACATTAAAATTTAATGTTGGTGGGATTGTATCGGTATAATCATATACTGACTTACTAAAGTTTAAAAATTCTTTTTCAAAAAGATCTAAAGTGTTTAAATCAAAGGCAGAAAACATTTCATCTATTTTAGAATATTGATTTTGGTCTCCTGTTATTCTAAAATTTTCTTGTCCCTCTGAACTATTATTTATATTTTTAAAGTATTGGTCGGGAGCACTTTTATCGACTTTATTGTCATTAAAGTATCCATACTGAGATGCGTTCCAATATAATCTTACCGAACCATTAAATACTGATTTATTTTGGGAAACTTCGGTCTTCATGATTCCATTTTTAAAACACTCAGAATAAGTTTGATTAATGTTAGCACCAAAAGAAGGGAATACAAAATAATCTTCACTCGTATTTCCTTTAACGGCCATAGACCAAGTGTTTAATCTTAATGTTCTTGTGATTTGACTTGGGTCGAAACCTTGAGGTTCATATATTCCTGAGTCTGGAGTACTAAACATCACTAAAGTTCCATTGTTTATCAAACTTTGTATGTCTGAAGAACCAGGACCAGTTATTATTGTGTTTAATACATTAAATGTTGTTGTGTTTGCTGATTGTGATGGTGATATCGTATAAGTACCAATACCACCTGTTGTACCTGTTACTTGAGATATAATAGTAGTTGTGCCCGAAATATTTGGACCTACAATTTGTGATCCTCCCGACAAAACATTATTACTAATAGAAATGACTTCCATTGTATTTCCTGTTATAGTACAAACACCTTGAACTATCGAACTTCCCGATAATAACTTGACTCCTTGAATGAACACGTTGTAATCATCCATAAGTTGCGGATAAAATCCAACATTCATATCTGTGAATGGTGCAACTCCAGTTGTCTGATCGCAAACAATATTTCTTTGAGTACCTCCAATTAATAATTGATATAGTTTTGTAACATCAGAATTTATTGGGTCATAATTTTTT
>Ga0209086_10001596_pt1 | contig 18388 bp, 16 predicted proteins | sample M_130207_XF_Meta_FD_187312 | JGI IMG/M metagenome (GOLD analysis project Ga0209086, IMG submission 187312) | Freshwater microbial communities from Lake Montjoie, Canada to study carbon cycling - M_130207_XF_MetaG (SPAdes) (version 2) | ecosystem: Environmental > Aquatic > Freshwater > Lake... | reverse complement strand
CAGCGTCCAAGAGGTGCTCGGATGCGCGGCGAGGTAGTCGCGGCAGAGTTTGTGAAAGCGTTTCTCTCCCAGAAGAACGCGCAGCGCAGGATAGTCGTCGTAGAGGCAATCGAGCAGACGGAACCAGTACTGGCGCGCATAAATTTCCAGCCGCTGAAAACCGCTCAAGCGATCATTTGGCGTGATGAAATCAACCTGCGTGCTTCTTTGCAATCCATCATGCCTCGTGAGTGGCTGCATGAGTGCGGCGGCCATGCTGCGCTGGAGCACACGCAGATCGGCGTTGGTGCGGAGTTGGCTAGGCGTGGGCATGCTCATGGAGGTGGCGATTGGCTTTGAGTGCCTCAGCGTGGACTTCTTCAAATGATGGAATGCGGTCGTCCCATTCGAGAAGCGTGGCGGTGTTGCCAGAAAGGCGGATGGCTTCGGCATAGAGGTCCCAAACGGGATCTGGCACTGGATGATCATGTGTGTCGAGAATGACATGCTCGAAGCGCTGATGACCGGCGATGTGGATCTGACCCACGCGATGATGCGGCACGGCGCGGAGATACTCGAAGGGATCAAAGCCGTGATTCTCGGATGAGACGTAAATATTATTCACGTCGAGAAGAATGCCGCAATCAGCGTGCTCGACGACCTCGTTGAGGAATTCCCACTCGGTCATCTCATTCTGCGTGAACTCGGCATAGCTGCTCACATTTTCGACACAAATGGGCACTTCGAGAAAGTCGCTGGCTTGTTTGATCTTCTGCGCCGTGTGCTTGGCCACGCTCATCGTGTAAGGCATCGGCAGAAGATCGTGCGAGCAACGACCATCGACGCTGCCCCAGCAGAGGTGGTCGGAGAGAAAGGGCGTCTTCGTGCGCTTCACCAGACGCTTGAGTTTTTTGAGGTGATCGCGGTTCAGCGGGTCGGCATTGCCTAAGTACATCGACACCCCATGCTGCACGACGCGGTATTGCTCCAAAATGCTGTCGAGCACTTCCAATGGGCGTCCGCCATCGACCATGAAGTTTTCAGAGATGATCTCGAACCAACCGCAAACAGGCTTCTTCTCCAGGATGTGTCGGTAGTGAGGCACACGGAGACCGATGCCGATACCGAGGTCGGTATTTCCGTTGAAAGCGTTGGCGGGCATGACGAAGAAATGACGAATGACGAACGACGAATGACGAAATCAGAATGATGAATGACTGACCGCAGCCACACGCGGGGGTGACGAGTGGCTGCGGGAGTCGAGGCTGCTTATTTCTTCGGAGCTTTTGGCATCGTGTTGCAGCCGCCTTTGCCTTTGCAGGTGTTCTTGCCTTTGCAGCCAGCGTCGCCGGATTTGCAACCGCCGGTGCCTTTGCACTCATTGTGTCCCTTGCAGGTATGCTGGCCTTTGTCTGCCATCTTCTCGATGGAGACGCCGAGGTTGGCGGCCTTCTGGGTGGAGGTGGTCTGGGCGGCGTAGGCTCCAGAGAGGAGACCGGTGAAGGCGGCGGCGGCGATGATGTGCTTGGTGCTCATGGTAGATGTGACGTATTTGGTTTGTTGAGTGAATGCGGTCGTAATGACGTGCGTTCGGAGCATGGGAGTCCGGGACCGGACGGTTTATTCCCGGCGAATGCATTATTTTTTTGCCAAGGCAGGGAAAGCCCTGCTTTAGTTCCCTTTCGCGTGGCAACTGACCTCGCGTCAGGTTCATGGCATCTCCCAAACACATTCATTTCATCGGCATCTGCGGCACCGCGATGGGTTCTACTGCGGTCGCGCTGCGCGCCCTCGGTCACACAATCAGCGGCTCGGACGCGCAGGTTTATCCGCCGATGAGCGATGTGCTGCGTGGAGCAGGCATAACGCTCTCCGAAGGATACGGCCCGCAGAATCTTCCCGCCACCGCAGATGTGTATGTCGTGGGCAATGCAATCTCCCGTGGCAATGCCGAACTGGAGGCGGTGCTCGAAAAGAAGCTGCCGTATGTTTCGATGGCGGAACTGCTCAAGCAGGAGGTCATTCAGGGCAAACGCAGCTTCGTGGTAAGCGGCACGCATGGCAAAACGACGACGACAACGATGCTGGCGTGGATCTTTGAGCACGCAGGCAAGAATCCTGGCTTCATGATCGGCGGTGTGCCGGAAAATTTCACCAGTGGCGCACGCTTCACGAATTCGGACATCTTCATCATCGAAGGTGATGAGTACGACACCGCCTACTTCGACAAACGCTCCAAATTCCTGCACTACCTGCCGGAGTGCGCAATCGTGAACAACATCGAGTTCGACCACGCGGACATCTTTGAGAATCTGGATGCGATTCTACTCTCGTTTCAGCGCATGCTGAACACGGTGCCGCGCAACGGACTCGTGCTGATCAACGGCGACGATCCAAACTGCCTCACGCTGCGTGCGAAGTGCCCTGCACCGCTGAAAACCGTGGGTCTCGGGCCGACTTGCGATTTCCGCATCAAAATCACCGCCTCGACGCCTGAGAGAACCGCATTTGAGATCAACGGCACTGCGTTTGCTGTGCCGATGATGGGCGAGTTCAACGTGCGAAACGCAGCGATGTGCGTGTGCGCCGCACGTTTCGGCGGTTTGACCGATGAACAGATTCGTGAAGGCTTGAATACTTTTCGTGGCATCCGCCGCCGTCAGCAGGAGCGTGGCACGACGCACGGCATCACCATCATTGACGACTTTGGTCATCATCCGACGGCAATTCGCGAAACTCTGCGGGGATTACGCCAGCGCTATGCTGGCCGCCGCTTGTGGGCATTGTTTGAGCCGCGCTCTAATACGAGCCGTCGCAATGTGCTGCAAAACGAATTGATCGAGGCTTTAACGGAAGCCGATGGCTCTGTGATCGCCGCTGTGGCCAATCCCGAGAAAGTGGCGGCGGATCAACGCTTGGACACGGCCAAGGTGGCATTATCCGTGACCTCCCGTGGCAAGCCGTGCTGGTTTGAGGCAAACACGGACGCGATCGTAAGCCGCCTGAAAAACGAGACGCGCACCGGCGATGTAATCGTCGTGTTTAGCAACGGCGGCTTTGACGGCATTCACGACAAGCTGCTCAAGACGCTTTAGTAAACGATCTGCACCTCGTCGCCCACGCGCACCTGACTGAAGAACTGTTTCGCTTTTTCATACGGCAAGCGAATGCAGCCATGTGAAGCGGGCTGTCCCGTGACATAGCCACTGTGCAGGCCGATGGCGCCGCAGTTCAAGCGCATGAACCAAGGCATGGCGACATGGTAGAGCGTGGAGACGTGGGAGGTGTGCTTGTCGGTGATGACGTAGCGGCCCGCCGGTGTGCCGTAGCCTTCACGACCAGTCGAAACCATGGTGTGGTTGACGATGATGCCATTTTTCATGACCCAAGCACGCTGGCTGGAAAGATCGACGGTGACGAGCGTGTCCGGCTCGGAGTCAGGATCGCGGCCCAGCAGCACGCGCATGAGGAAGAGATAGCCTTGAGTGGCGGCAAAGTTGATCGGGTAACGATGATAGCGTGTGGTGCCTAGGCCGGGCTTCGCGCCTGCGCGCATCAGTGTGACTGCTCCTTCGACATCGCCACGCGCGGCACAGCAAATTAGCGGGGTAATGCCGCGGTCGCTCTCCATCGCGTTACGCAGATCCTTGATGGCGCAGCGGTCGATGAATTGCTTTGTAGCAGGCGTTTTAAAACGCGTGTTGGGATCAACTCCAGCATCCAGCAGCGCCTGAAGCACCTCCGCACCTCTGCGCATGGATGCCAGGGCGATTGGCGGCTGCTTTTCATGCGACGGCTGATTCATGTCCACACCAGAAAGGAACAAGACTCGAACGCACTCCGCACGCCCCATGCGCACGGCGGCGCAGAGTGCAGTGTCACCACCAAGCGTCATTTCATGCGGTGAAATACCGACTGCGATAAGTCTGGCGAGATGTGCAGCGTCATCATTGAGTACCGCCTGATAAGCCTGCGGTAGCGCATCGGAGCGCGGCATGAGGCGTGTCCAATGTTCGGTAATAGGATCAATGATCGGACGCCAGGCCTGTGGTTTGACGGTGACGATCTGAGTGGGATTGGTTGGCTTCGTCACCACCACTGCTGGCTCTGCGCTGGCTGGTTTCGTCACGACCACAACGTTTTTCTGCTTCGAGGCATCAGCGGCACGTTTCAGCGCGTCTTTTTCGGCGGTGGATGGCGTGAGCCTGGGCATCGCCGGTGTGAAGGTCGCATCGATCGGTAACGCGGCACGAATCTCGGCGGAAACCTCACTTAATTTGCCCTGCCGCACTTTGGCGGTCGTCGCAGTCGGTAGCGTCACTGTTTCAAGTCGAAACAACTCATGGTCTTTCAATAAGTAGATGAGTCCACCGCAGACTCCCACGCCGACAAGCGGCGGGAGCACACAGGCACCCAGCATGTTGAACCATTTGTTTTTCATTTTTGAGTCACAGGCGCGCCATTCATAACAATAATGACCGGCCTGTCGAGCAACGTTTTCACTCAGCGGGTAACGTGCCAGCAGGTATCGTCCTTTCTCCCACGCATGAAGCGATTTTTTGCGGTGTAGGCGCAATGAATAATGGCAAACCTAGAGTGTGGTGGGACAGTACTTTATGTTTAGTTGCGCCAAACCATCAATGCCATCACGAGCAGTCTTCATGACTGCGGTTCTGGCTTTGTTTTGCATGAGCGTCATACCCTGTCAGGCTATTGTATTTTACGGCACGAGCGACTCAACACACAACACCACAGCCCCGACTGGCATTTTTCAAAATTCAGGCTGGCAGTATGAAGGATTGTACGGTGCGTATCTCGGCACGATGATCGCGCCGCAGTATTTCATCACAGCACAGCACTTTGGCACCCAAGGAAACACCTTCACACAAAGCAGCATCTTCAATGGTGGCTCCGATGTGACCTACAACATCGATACCGCTGCCAACAGTGGCATGGGTTACTGGGACATCGCAGGCACCGACTTGCGCATCTTGAAAATAAACGAATCCTTCAGTTCCTACGCGCCGCTGTACACCGGTGCGTCTGAAGTTGGGCTCACACTGGTCACGAACGGACGAGGCGGCCCACGGGGTGCTGATGTGCTGGTAAGCAGTGTCCTGCACGGCTGGCAGAATGGTGCCGCAGACGGCAACGCACGCTGGGGCAGCAACAAGGTCAGCAGTATCTACTCCAGCGCCCTCGGCGATCTGATCACCGCGAATTTCAGCGCGAACGGCACCCCTGAAGAGGCCACACTCTCCGGCGGTGACTCTGGCGGTGGCGTGTTCGTCAACGATGGTGGCATCTGGAAACTCGCCGGTGTGAACTATAGCATCGACGGCCGCTTCGATACCAACAACACCGTGGGTGATAGCTCCGACTTCGACGCCGCTTTGTTTGATCGCGGCGGACTTTACCAAGGCTCTGATTCGTTCGGCTGGTCGTTTGTGCCTAATCTGTCACAGGACAATCCCGCGAGCTTCTATGCCTCGCGTATTTCGAGCAACTCAGCAGCTATCATGAGCATCGCCGTGGTTCCAGAACCCCACTCGGCGTTTCTAGTATTGATCGCCGCACTTGGCTACGTGACACAACGCCGCCGCATCACGCCGCAGCTTTGATCTCAGCAAAGATCAAGCGACCGGCGCTGGTTGGCAACGTGCCGGAGACGACCACATCCAGCGTTTGACCGATTTGCGCCGCAGCGTTGTTCACCACGATCATCGTGCCATCTGGCAGATAACCCACGGCTTGGTTCTTATCCTTTCCCGGCTTCGTTAAGGGAAGGCGCAGTTCATCTCCCACGCTGAGTTCAGGATGCAATGCAGCGGCCAGTTCATGAAAACTCAAGACCGTGATGCCGCGCAAACGAGCTACTTTGGCAAGATTGTCGTCGTTGGTGAGGAGACGCGCGTTCAATTCACGTGCGAGTGTGACCAATCGAGTGTCCACCAGCGCATCCGCAGCGCCTGAGGCGTCTTCATGAATAGAAACCTGCATCTCCGGTAAAGCGCGCAGCTTTTCCATCAACTCCAGACCGCGTTTGCCGCGCAACACCTTCGCGGACTCCACGGAATCGGCCAGACGTTGAAGCTCATCCAACACGAAACGTGGCACCACGACTGCACCGCTGAGAAATCCAGTGGCAAACAAGCCGGGCAAGCGGCCATCGATGATCACATTCGTGTCTAGCAGCATCGGCTCACCTTCCGAGCTATCACGACGGAAGCGCACATAAGGAATCAGGAAGGCAAACTGGTCGCGATCGCTGCGCAGCGCAAAAGTCACACCGAAAAACGCCAGTGTTCCGTAAATGCAGATCTCCACGATGTTTTGGATCATCGCGCCATCCGTGTGATTCTGGAAATACGCGAGCTGGAACACCCCGATGCGCGTGATCAACCAGGCGCAAAACAAACCCACCGCCAAGCCCAAGGTGGCATGCGAAAAATCACGGAGAGTGAAGCGTGCAAACACGGCGTCCAAAACCATGAGCAGTCCCATGAACACCGCACCACTCACTGCGCCAATCCAGGCATCCTGTTGCAGCCCAATGGCGATCGCCATACCGATAAAAACGGAGAAGGCGAAAAACAACGCGCGCACAAGGCGGATGGGCCAGGAGGTTTTCATGCAGGATGCTCAGGGCATAAAATCAAATAACCAACCGGGCAAAAGGAATCTCCCGCGATTTCATCATGGCTTGAACACCGCACCTCCGCGCCGCACGAACTGAAGTTCGATCCCGACACTGTGAAACAGGCGGCCCATCTCGCTCTCAAACTCCGCCATGGTTCGGCCTGCGAGGATAAAATCCCGCACCGCCTGCTCCTGAGGCACCTGATTTTCCAGTGCACGCAGAAACGCCCTGACGCCCGCCCCATCTCCGGCTCGATCAAGGTAATACAAGTAAAAGGTAAGCAGCATTGCCGAGGCCTTGTTCTCGCTGGCCGCCATAGTTGCCTGACCTGCACTCCACGTTTTGGCATCCAGGGCCATCAGTTCCGCCACAGTCAGCATCGCAAAACGCACCGCTGGACCCATCTGCCGCGCACCACGATCACGCAGGCTTTGTTTCAAGAGCTCTGCGGACTCGGTAGCGTCAGCCACCAGCCACACGGGTAAAATTTGCTGCATGACTTGGGCGTTGTTCTGTCGCGGCTTCACCACTTCCAACTCCGCGTCCGCAGTCACCTTCATCATGGCATACGAGGCTAGTTGCGATGACTGCGCCGTCTCCAGCAGTGGCTTGAGGCTACGCGCCTCGGCCAGCGGTGATTCACGCGTCGCCTCGACCGCTTGCAGATGTGGCGATTCTTCCTTCAACCACAGCACAAATGCCGTCACGCAAGCAATGGCCGCAATAACCACGACGCAACGCATCATGACGGTAAGGCGCGCCTTCCCCCGCATCCGCCGTTTGCGGCGAACGTTGGGCTGATCTACAACCGCCTCGGGCGGGTGCATGGGAGCGACGGGATGCATGACACACGGTACTGACCGGTTAAAAGCTCAAGTCGTCAAGCTATCTTAAATAAGCATCGCCTCAAAGCAGGTGGCCCGGAAATCGCCTACTAGCGACTCACTGCATCATCGCCTGCGCCTTTTCCGCCACCACCGGTTCATCCCGGAACGCTGCCAAAGACGGTCTTAGCAGCAGCGGATCTTCATCCAGCGTCTTTTCCGCAAGCTGCCGCGCCAGGCGCACCAGCCGCGTGTCTGCCAGCAGTTCGCCGAAGAGCAGCGGGGCCTGCCCGCTCTGCGCGTGGCCCAAAACATCGCCCGGACCGCGGCGGCGCAGGTCTTCCTCCGCAATTTGGAATCCATCGCTCGTCTCCTCCATAATCGCCAGCCGCTGGCGATTCTCCTCGTCCTTATCATCCACAAACAGCACGCAGTAACTCGTGTGCGCCCCGCGGCCGATGCGCCCGCGAAGCTGATGAAGCTGCGCCAGGCCGAATCGGCCTGCATCGTGAATGAACATCACCGTCGCGTTTGGCACGTCGATGCCCACTTCGATCACCGTCGTCGAAACCAATGCGTCCAGCTTGCCCGCGCGGAAGCGTTTCATCACGTCCTCCTTCTCCTCCGCGCTCATTCGTCCGTGCAGCAGCCCGACTTCGCAGGGTGCGAGCAATTTGGACCACTCCTCGTGGCCCTTCGTCGCCGCACCGGCCTCCAGCTTCTCCGATTCATCAATCAGCGCATACACGATGTAGCCCTGGCGGCCCTCCTCGATCTGCTCGCGCAAAAACTTCGCCGCCTCCTTCAGCTTCGTCTTCGGTCGCACCTTCGTGATGATCTTCACGCCATCACGTGGCTTTTGGTCGATCGTCGAGACCTCCAGATCGCCGTAAATCGTCAGCGTCAGGGTGCGCGGGATAGGCGTGGCCGTCATCACCAGCACATCCGGCGTGTCGCCCTTGCGGATCAGCTTCGCCCGCTGCGCCACGCCAAACTTATGCTGCTCATCGATGACCACGATCCCCGTGTTATGCATCAGCTCCGCGTCATGCAGCAGCGCATGCGTGCCGATGACGATGTCTGGTTTGTCCGAGCTGCTCTTTCCGCGCATCAATTCCAAGCCATCGCCGTCCTCGCGTTTCGATCCCGTCCGCAGCGCCACGCGCAGGCCCAGCGGCTCCAGCCACTTGCGCGCATTTCGGGCATGCTGCTCGGCCAGAATCTGTGTCGGAGCCATCAGCACGGCCTGACGACCAGATTCGACCGCACGCAGCATCGCCGCGAAGGCCACCACCGTTTTGCCGCTGCCCACATCGCCATGCAGCAGACGGTTCATCGGCGCACCGGAGGCCATGTCACGATGAATCTCCTCCAAGCAGCGCTGCTGTGCCGTCGTGAGCTGGAAGGGCAGCTCATTGAAAAAATCGCGCAGCAACTCGCCCGTGCCGATTTGTTTTCGCCCGCCCGACTCAATCACCCGCCGCTTCCGCCGCGCCACGCGGAGCTGATAGCCATAAAACTCCTCCAGCGCCAGATAGCGCCGCGCCTGCTCCAGTGTCTCCATGCTCGAAGGAAAATGCACCTCCCGCAGCGCCAGCGACCGCGTCAGGCCTGCGAACTCGCCCTCCGCGCTCGGGGTTGGCAGCAGATCCTCGACGAACGACTCCGGCAGCGCCTGACACACATGCCACGCCGCCACACGCAGCGCCTTCTGCGTCATCGCGCCCTTCATGCGGTAGATCGGCGTGATACGCCCGGTGTGGATCTGCTCCGCATCGTCATCCGCACCGCCTTTGACGATCTCATACTCCGGGTGCGACATGCTCAGGCGGCCCTTCGAGTCCTTGATCACGCCATAGACGATCAATTCCTGCCCTTCGGCCAACACCCGGCTCATGAACGGCATGTTCCACCACTTCAGCGTGAGTTGCTGACCAAGCATCCCGCCCGCATGTTGCACTACGGCCTCAAACACCCCGGATCGCCCGCCAAAGAACTTGTTCCCCGTCTTCGTGATCAAAACATGATGGCACGACGGCAGCGGCCCCGCCTGAAACGCCAGCGCCTGCATCTGCCGCCGATCCTCATGCCGAAACGGCAGATGCCACACCACATCCGCCACCGTTTTGACTCCCTCCTTCGCCAACAACCGCGCCGCATGCGCAGGCAGGCTGGGAACATCGGCAAGAGACAGGTCGAGTGGAATCACTGCCTGAGATGGAATGCGTGATCTCGCCTGTCAAAGCAGAACTCAGTGGAAGACCAAACTCTCAAAGAACTAGCCGTACCTGCTTACGATAGCGAATCTCGAATTGCCTTTAGAATACGGGCCATGGCGTCTTGTGCGGTGAACAACTCCTCCTTAGTGACCTGACGAAAAGTATTTTGAACCTGCCATGCATTAATCTCCGCAAACAGCTCTTCGGCTTCATATCGAGCTGGGTTCAATTTACGGTATTGATCCCACATTCCCTGTGCGAATTGCTTCTTCCGATCGGAAAGTGTGTATATAGCACGTATCAAATCGGGACAGATGTCTGGAATGCTCCCTCGATGAAGATCCACGACTTCTTGGCTCTCACTTAAATTAGTGAGCCGTTCATCCAAGAGCATGAGTTTAACTATAGCGATATGCCTGACAGCACGATCTTCACGTTGGCAAGCATACCAGAAACCGAGATAAGCTGATCCTGCAGCAGTGAGCATAGACGATACTACCTTGATGATTTCCCACCAAGTGGAGCTGATGTTTGGTTCCATATGTTTATCCTGTAAAGCGTGACTAAGCCATCGATCCCACCGCCTTCTCCATCACATAATCATCCATGACGAAGCCGCTGCCGATGTCGCTGCAGACGTCCTCGGTGAAGTGGAAGCCGTGGCGGAGGTAGGCGCGGATGGCGGGGGCGTTGCGTTTGTTCACGCGCAGGCGGACGAGCTTGCAACGCAGGTCGCGGGCGCGGTCCTCGGCCCAGCGCAGAGTCAGGCCGCCGAGGCCATGGCCGTGCACTTCGGGCAGGAGGTAGAGCTTGTTGATGAAGAGAACGGGCTCCATGGCGAGCTTTTCGAACGAGATGTAGCCGACCGCGCCGCGCTCCTCGACCTCGACGAGTGCATACCACACGTCTCGCGCCTGCATCTCGTGCGCCATGTTGCTTGGTTGATACCAAATGGAGAGCATGTAGTGGATCTGTGCGTCGCTGATGATGCCGGGGTAATAAGCAAGCCAGATGGCCTGCCCAAGTTTCTGCACCATGGGCAGTTCATCCGCACCGATGCGGCGGATGCGTGCGGCAAGCGGTTGAATGGCATCCCGAATCGTCTTCAACGTCTGTTGCCAGACTTCGAGGTCATTGGCCGTTGATAGCCGCTGCAATTGCTGTGCGATTTGGTCGTACGCCGGCTCCACGACCTGCTCCTCGCGGATTTGCTTGGGGTCAGCGGGGAATTCCACATCCGGCAGGATCGTCTTCGCGAGATACCAGCAGGCCCAGGCGCGCCAGGTGCGCAGCTCCTTGTTCGGCTCGACCATGCGTGTGGCCAGATGCTGCCAATGACGACGCGGATTGCCGATGAACTGGCCTTCGACTCGATTCTGCATGATCCACACGAGCGCCTGATATGGCAGCGGCCATTGCGCGAGGATCGGCTCGTCGCGCTTCAACGGCAGCGAGAGCGCGCGATTGATGAGCAGGATGCTTTTGGCCGGAAAACCTTCGCGCCAGAGGCTCTGCGCATAATGCAGCGCCGTTTCATAGAACAGCGGGCCTCGTTCGTGATTCAGCGCCTCGACATCCGTGTGATCGTAATGACGATTCTCCTCCGGCAGCAGCGGGCAGGGCGGATTGATCCACGCCGTGTGCTTCATGAGGATTTCTCCTCCCACGCCTTCGCACGGGTGAGCGCACGATTCCAACCCTGCGTGATCTTGGCGCGTTGCGGAGCCTTCATGGTGGGTTTGAATTTACGGTCCATCTGCCAGTGCTTCGCGATGTCGGCCACGTTCTTCCAGAAGCCGACAGCGAGACCTGCGAGGCAGGCGGCACCAAGCGCGGTGGTTTCATGCACCTTCGGTCGCACCACGGGCACGCCGAGGAGATCGCACTGCATCTGCATGAGCAGGTTGTTCACGCAGGCACCGCCATCGACGCGGAGTTCCTTCAGCTTGATGCCCGCATCGGCTTCCATGGCTTTCAGAATGTCCATGACCTGCAAGGCGATGCCTTCCAGCGCCGCACGCGCGATATGCGCCGCCGTGGTGCCGCGGGTCATGCCCACCAGCGTACCACGCGCATACGCGTCCCAATGCGGAGCGCCCAAACCGGCGAACGCAGGCACGAGATACACGCCGCCGGTGTCGGGAACGCTCGCGGCTAGCGGTTCGATGTCGGCAGACTTCTTGATGATGCCCAAACCATCGCGCAGCCATTGAATCGCCGCGCCGGCAATGAACACGCTGCCTTCCAGCGCGTATTCGGTGCGTCCACCGATGCGCCAGGCCACGGTGGTGAGCAGTTTGTTCTTCGAGGCGATCGGTTTGGTGCCCGTGTTCATCAGCATGAAGCAACCGGTGCCATAGGTGTTCTTCACCATGCCGGGTTTCGTGCATACCTGCCCGAACAACGCAGCCTGTTGATCACCCGCGATGCCAGCGACGGGAATGCTGCCGCCAAGCAATGAGGTCTCGCCAAATACGCCGCTCGAATCCTTCACTTCCGGCAGCATGGAGCGCGGCACGCCGAAGATTTTCAGCAACTCGTCGTCCCAAGTGCCTTTGCGGATGTCATAGAGCATCGTGCGCGAGGCGTTGCTGACATCCGTAGCATGCACCTTGCCGCCGGTGAGATTCCACAGCAGCCAGGTGTCGATGGTGCCGAAGGCCAGTTCGCCCTTCGCAGCGCGAGCTTTGAGGCCCTTCACGTTTTGCAGCATCCACTGCACCTTCGTGGCCGAGAAGTAGGCATCGACGACGAGGCCGGTCTTGCGCTGGATGAGCTTGTCGAGCTTCTGCGCACGCAATTTGTCACAGATCGAGGCCGTGCGGCGGTCCTGCCAGACGATGGCGTTGCAGACCGGCTTCCCGGTCTTGCGATCCCACACGACCGTCGTCTCACGCTGGTTCGTGATGCCGATGGCGGCGACTTCTGCTGACGTGGCGCGTGCGGTTTGCAGCACTTCGGCAGCCACCCCGGCCTGCGTGGCCCAGATTTCCTGTGCATCGTGCTCCACCCAGCCCGGTTTCGGGAAAATCTGCCGGAACTCCTTCTGCGCCGTCGCCACGATGCCGCCTTCGTGATTGAAGAGGATCGCGCGTGAGCTGGTGGTGCCCTGATCGAGTGCGAGGATGAATTTCATGGTTAATCGAGATGTTCCCAAGAGCCGTGAGCAGAGTCAATGGCTTACAATCTGTCCAGCAACATGTAGGTGGCGTTTTTTCGCCAGAATGAATACTCTTGGGCCGAAAGCATCCAAACTCACCACCATGCAAACCATCCCTGAAACCGCAGCGCCCGCCGCACCGCGTGCGCGTTCCACCAAGAAAGTCGTTCTCATCACCCTCGCCGTCATTCTCGGCTGCGCGGGCATCGCCGCCGCCACCGGCGGTCTCTGGGTCAAACACACGTTCTACCCATCCGCCATGACTCCCGTGAGCCTCACCGCCACAGAGAAAGCGGAGTTTGACAGCAAGCTGCAAGCGCTCGGCAATCCTGCGGACGAGGCCAATCGAACACTCGTCATCAATGAACGCGAGGTGAACGCCTATCTGGCTCAGCAGCAACTCGGCGAAAGCGTTCAAGTGAAGTTTGGCGAAGGCAATGTCTCCGCTGCGATCATCTTCACCGCTCCAGAAGATTTCCCCATCGTGCCGAATCAAAAGATCCGCCTACGCTTTACCTTCGGCACCAGTTTGACGCCAGAGCACAAACTGTCGCTCAAACTCGACGATCTGAGCCTGGGCGGCATATCGCTGCCAAACAGTTGGATCGGCGACATCAAGGGCGTCGATCTCGTGGCCGAAAACGTGGAAAGCGATCCTGCGCTGCAAAAATTCCTCGCGGGCATCAAGTCCCTAGAAATCCACAACGGCACGCTACGTCTGGCGCTGAACAAGTAAGCCGCATCACGCTTTCAACGGCAGCGTGAAGCAAAACACACCGCCGCATCCGGCCACTTCCTTCGGCCAGATGCGGCCGCCGTGATCTTCGACAATGTTTTTGCAGATGGAAAGACCGAGACCAGTGCCGGTGGGCTTGCCGTCGGTGAAGAAGGGCGTGAACAGCTTGTCCACGATACCAGGCTTGAAACCGCGTCCGGTGTCCTCGACCTCGGCATAAATTTCACGCGGACGTTCCTCAAAGCGAACCATGATGCGCCCGCCATCCGGCATGAAATCGGCGGCGTTGTTGAAGAGATTGAAGAAGACGTGGTCGAGACGACGAATATTAAGTGGCATCACTATCGAAGGCACCTCGGTCTGCACTTCGACGACAACTTTTTTGTTCTCCAACTCGTCGCGGGTCTGATCTATCACCTCAGCGAAGTAAGCGGCGAAGTTAGTCGGCTCGAGCGCATGCTGAGTGGACCCCTCGCTGACGCGCAGCAGCTCATTGAGCATGTGGGTGAGGCGCTCGACCTGCTGATGAATGCGCTTTTTTGCCTTCTGACGTAGTTCTGAACTGGCGCGATCCGAGGCAGCGGCATCCGCGGCAAGTGCGATGACGCTGAGCGGGTTTTTCAAATCATGCACGATGGAACGTGCAAAACGGCCCATGAGAGAGAGGCGCTCGGCTTCGAGCATTTCTTGAACGAAGTGGCTGTTCGTGTCGCGCATGCGATGGCTGAACGCATGAAGCAAAGCGAAAACGAGCTTTGGCGACTCTTCCATCAGATGCGTGACTTGGTCACGTGACACAAACAACAAACGTGAGTCCTGCTGTGCCGTGGCGGAAGCGGAGCGTGGGGCATTATTAATGATGGCCATCTCGCCAAAGAAGTCGCCCGCCGCGAACTCACGCAGCGCATGCTTGTTCGACTGGCTGACGAAGGCAGAGATGCGAACGAGACCGTCGAGGATAGCGTAAAGGCCATCGCCGGGATCGCCCTCATCGAAGATGACCTCACCGGCCTTGTACTCACGAATTTCCGGATCGACCTGCTGCTGCTTCAGTTCGGACTCCAGGATGCTGACAAAGGTGGCTCTGGGTTCGACGGCGCTCATGGAGTGTAGAGAATTAAAACATGCGTTCCGACACTGTGATGACATCACCGGGAATGATGATGATCGGCTGCTGCCCAGGTAGCATGGCATGCTTTTTCAAATCGACGGCATAAACCTGAGCGCCACGTTTCAACAGCACCCGTGATTGCCGTGCGAGGCGGGTGTAACCGCCCGCAAGAGCAACAGCTTCCTCGATTGTGAGACGAGGCTGAACGCCGCGAGGAAAATTGTAGCGCCCGGGCTGAGTGACTTGGCCGAGGATGGAATACGCCAGGCTGACGTATTCGATCACTTGCACCTGAGCACGCGCCTTGACCAGAATGCGATTCACTACGGCATAAGAATTTAGCTTCGTCGCAAGGGTAGCAGGACTAGATCCTGCCGCCTTGATCTCCGCATTGCCCTCGGCGGACAGCGTCGGCACATTGATCATGCCATTCCAATCCACACGCACCTGCTGGGTAAGATCGGGCTCCCCGGCAAAGCTGATGGACAGTAGATCCCCCGGTTGGATGCTGTAATGGCCGGCGGAAAGCGGCGGAGGAGGTGGTGGCGGCAGGTCTGAACCGTGTTTCGTCGCACATGAAGTGATCAGTAAACAGAGTGCTAGACCTGTTAGAAAGGACTTGGGCGAAAGCTTCATGGACTGGTGGTTACTGGATTGGCTTGGGAGTGTCAATACAAAGGATTGTGAAAAGTCTTGACGGTCTCAGCCGATCTATACTTAATGATTTGTGGAATACCGCGCTGCATTTCTGCTGATAATCAGCCTGACCTTTTTTGATCTAACCGGTATAGGCTTCGGCGCGGTCGAGACTCCCGTGCGGAAATCACTTTCCCCGGTGATTCCAGCAATGTTGCCGCCAAAAAATGACGACGCCATCACCCCGCTGCCCAACGCATTGCGGCAGATTCAGCAGGAGCCCCTATTGCTGTTGCCTCCGCTGAATGGCGAAGTCGTTGCCGTAACGCGCTCAGCATCCTCGCGCCGCGCCGCAAATCCTGATGTAGATCCGACCATGCAACTGCGCCGCTGGCAGACCGTGGCGTCCGCTGCAGGAATGCAGCCTTACACTTGGGGAGTGTCGGGTGACGCCACTGCACGTCTAGCAGTGGGAGTACAGTCCACGTTCTTTTACACCGACAATCTCTACTTCCAGCCCGCCGGCCACACAAAGGGTCAAGCCATGTTCGAGATTTCCCCGATCATTAAGCTCGATCTAGGTGATCCCCAGGGCGGCATCAGCAGTACGGGGTCCAAGCAGTCGGAATATTACGCTAGCCTGCTCTATGTACCGACTTTCTTCTATCATCTGGGCGAAGACATCGACGACTATGCGCAGCATTTCCTCGGTGAGGTAGGGCGCGTAAACGAGGTGTCCCGAAATGTGCTCCGCATGGAGTATGACGAGCGCCTCCTTGCCTCTTCGGAAAATACCTCGCCAGAGGAGAACTACACACTGCTAGACGCTTCTGCGCTAACTGAATACCGTATCTCACCGATCACCACGTTACGGGGCAAGGCCACCCGTCGCACCATTAGCCTGCCCCGGGGTACGCCAGGCCGCGAGACGTGGATCGGTGAGGCAGGTCTGGTGCGTGAGATTTCACCGAAAACCAAAGTGGGAATCAACGCCGAGGTCGGCCATATCATGTTTGACCAAAGGGCGCTTGGATCGCAAACATATCAACAAGCGCTGGTTTCCGTTGATTGGAAGCCTACGGCCAAAATAGGACTAACCACTTTCACCGGCATGGAATGGCGCGAGTTCACGCAGGTGATGCCGCGCGGCATGATGGTAAGCTTTGTGACCAATTCCGCGCTCTACTGGCAGGCCACGGAAAAAACACGCATTAATCTGCGACTGAGGGTGCATAACGAGCCTTCCGTAATTGCACAGGGATCGCTCTACCGAGCGGTGCGCTTCGGGTCCGATATAACACATGATTTTGGCGTGCATTACTACACCACGATGGAGACTACCGTCATTCGGCGGCATTACGACACCGGCCGACGCGACTGGGAACCAATGGTGCGCGTTGTTCTCGGTTACCGGGACGATAATGACAAACTCCATAACCGCACCAACATCGAACTGTTCCTCCAGTGGCACGAACGCCTCCGTAATGACCTGCCCAATGCGGACGTGATGCGCACCCAGGCCGGTGTGCAGCTCACGCGCTACTTTTGATCCAAACCCACACATGAGCACCCCATCACCCGACCACGGCCCCGAGCGCTTTTTGCGCACGGAGCACTTGCAGCAGGATCTCGGCGGACGTGCTGTACGTGGTGGAGTGATCACGATGCTGGCGCAGGTGGGCAAATTTGGTTTTCAGATCATCAACATGGCCGTACTCGCCCGGTTGCTCTCGCCGGATGATTTCGGCCTTGTCGGCATGGTCACGAGTCTGGTGGGATTTTTGACCATCTTCAAAGATCTAGGCCTTTCTGCGGCGACCATTCAACGTCCAGAGATCACCCATGCGCAGGTCAGCACTTTGTTTTGGGTTAACACCGGCTTTGGCCTGCTGCTGGCAGCGCTCACGCTGGCGGCAGCCCCCTTGGTGACTTCGTTTTATCATGAGCCACGGCTGTTCATCGTCACCTGCACTTTAGCGGCGGGTTTTGTCATCTCTGGCCTTTCGGTGCAGCATCAGGCGCTGCTGCGGCGGCAGATGCATTTCGGCACCATCATGAAGATCGACCTGCTCGCGCTCGGCTGCGGCACCATGACAGCAGTGGTCACCGGCTGGCTCGGTTACGGCTATTGGGCGTTGGTGTGGCTGCAGTTGGTGCTCATGACTGTGACGACGGTCTCGTCGTGGATCGCCTGCGGCTGGAGGCCTGGCGGCTGGCATCGCGAGTGTGGCGTGCGCGACATGCTCGGTCTTGGCGGCTGGCTGGCGGCGTTTCGCATGGTCAGCTACTGGATTCAAAACGTGGACAACGTGCTCATCGGTCGCTTCTGGGGTACGCAGTCCCTCGGCTACTACATGCGCGCGTATCAGCTCCTCGTGATGCCGCTCTCACAGATCAACCTTCCCATCGGCGAAGTCACCATTCCCGCTCTCAGCCGTATGACGGTCGAAGTGCAGCGTTATCGTGATGCCTATGGCAAAGTGCTGCAGATGGTGCTGCTCCTCACCCTGCCGGTTGTCGTAGTGACCGTTGGTGCCGCCGACTGGGTGATCGAAGTCGTGCTGGGCAGGCAATGGATTGCTGCGGCGGATATCTTCATGTGGCTGGGTATCATGGCCTTCGCCGAACCGGTGCGCTACACCACCAGCTATCTATTCATCTCGCAGGGCCGGACGAAGGAGATGTTCATCGCGGAGTTGGTTTCCAGTATCTTCCTCGTCACCGCCATTGTCATCGGGGTTATGTATAGCACGAAGATGGTCGCCATCTGCTTTGCCATCTCCAGCCTGCTCATCCGCACGCCGATTGTGCTCTGGTATGTGGGCCGCTCCGGCCCGGTGCGCACGCTGGAGATTTATCGGATCGCCTTGCCATTCATTCTCGCCTCGCTGCTGGCTTTGGCGGCCTTGTTCGGCTTCCGCCACTCGTCTTATGCAGCGCTGCCGTGGATCAATCCACTGACAGGAGTCATCATCGCCACCGCCGTCACGGGCTGCGTCTTTTTGCTTGTGCTTCTGCTGATTCCCGGCACGCGTCGTTCGCTCAAAGACGTGCGCAAGTTGCTACCAATGCTGCGCAAATCG
>Ga0209086_10001595_pt1 | contig 18401 bp, 19 predicted proteins | sample M_130207_XF_Meta_FD_187312 | JGI IMG/M metagenome (GOLD analysis project Ga0209086, IMG submission 187312) | Freshwater microbial communities from Lake Montjoie, Canada to study carbon cycling - M_130207_XF_MetaG (SPAdes) (version 2) | ecosystem: Environmental > Aquatic > Freshwater > Lake... | reverse complement strand
GCGTGCGCAACTAATGCATGTCCGCCTTCATGGTAGGCAGTAATTCGCCGCTCCTCTTCAGTCATAAGGCGAGAAACTTTTTGTGGCCCTGCCATGACGCGATCAATTGCTTCATCTAAGTCGGAATTCTTAATAACTTTTCTATCTTCTCGTGCTGCCAGTAATGCTGCCTCATTTAATACATTTGCTAAATCCGCACCCGTAAACCCTGGAGTGCGTTTTGCATATGATGCTAAGTCAACATCTTTTGCTACTGGTTTATTTTTTGCATGCACAGCAAGAATTGCAGCTCGTCCTTTTAGATCTGGCCGGTCAACTGGAATTTGGCGATCAAATCTTCCTGGTCGAAGAAGTGCTGGATCTAAAACATCTGATCGGTTGGTAGCAGCAATTAAAATAACCTGACCATTTGCTTCAAAACCATCCATCTCAACTAATAATTGATTAAGTGTTTGCTCTCGTTCATCATTTCCTCCGCCAAGGCCGGCGCCACGTTGGCGACCAACTGCATCAATCTCGTCGACGAAAATAATTGCTGGTGCATTTTGTTTTGCTTGCGCGAACAAATCCCTAACTCTTGACGCACCAACACCAACAAACATCTCAACAAACTCAGAACCTGAGATTGAATAAAATGGAACCTTTGCCTCACCTGCTACCGCTCTGGCAAGTAATGTCTTTCCAGTTCCTGGTGGACCATATAACAAAACACCTTTTGGAATCTTTGCGCCAATTGCTTGGTATTTTTCTGGGCTTGCTAGAAAATCTTTTATCTCACGTAATTCTGCAACCGCTTCATCAGCACCTGCTACATCAGCAAAGGTATTAGTTGGATTCTCTTTATTTTGTAATTTAGCTCGTGACCTACCAAAGGAAAGTACGCGACCACCTTGGCCACCACCCATAAATAACATTAGTAAGAAAATAATTAAGAAGATTGGCAAAATACTTAAGATTAGCGAGACAAAAAATGATTGGGTTGGGACCTCAATATTCCAATTACTCGCTGGTGGGTTGCTAGTTAATAACTCAACTATTAATGGCTCTTGGCCAGTTAAATAAGATGCTTCAATACGAGATGCACCATCAACAAACTCACCATCTTTTAAAACAACTCGCACCTTTTGCTCACGGTCAATTACGATCGCTGATTCCACATTATCTTTTGATATTTCATTTAAAATAACAGATGTATCAACCTTTATAAACTCTTTGCCACTAGTTGAAATTTGACCGAAAATACTCACGCCAATAAGAGCTGCAATAATCCAAAACAACGGGCCACGTAAAATTCTACGCACTAATTGTGGTGAAGGTTTAGTTGGCTTTTTGCCACTCTTGAACCCTTTTAATTTTGGAATTTTAATCTGCTTCTTTTGCGCCACTTATTTCTTCACTTTCTTAAAGCTACTAATGAGGGGCTTAAGAATAAAGGTGTTTGGCAAGAACGCCAATAAATGGCAGATTTCGATACTTCTGATTGAAATCTAAGCCATAACCAACCACAAACTCGCTTGGAATATCAAAGCCAACATACTTAGCCTCTACCTGCACAGTAGCTGCATCTGGCTTGCGCAGAACGGTCAAAATTGAAACTGATTTAGCTCCACGTGATAATAAATTCTCAGAGAGCCAAGAAAGTGTTAACCCGGTATCTAAAATATCTTCAATAATTAAAACTTCTCTTCCTAAAATATCATTATCTAAATCTTTTAAAATTCTAACTACACCACTTGATTTAGTCCCTGCACCATATGATGAAACTGCCATCCAATCCATATCAGCATGGCGTTGTAGATAGCGAGAAAAATCTGCCATTGCCATAACTGCACCTTTTAATACCCCTACTAAAATTAAATCTCTACCTTTATAATCCTTTTCAACCTGAGCAGCTAACTCTTTAAGTCGAGTTTGAATTTGCTCCTCGCTAACAACAACTCTTTCAATGTCATTACCAAGTGCTGATAGATCCACAATGCTCCTTTAAATTATTGGGCTAAGAGGGTAATTCTGCCTGAATTTCGTAAAAGCTTCACATTCCCAGGAAGTGATACCTCTTTCTGACCGTGCCAATCAGAGATTAACGCCTCAGCAGATGCAATGTGTTCGGCAGAGAGTGAACCAGCTGGCGCTCCAGCCCGATAAATAGCAAGCCTTAATACTCTAGTTCTGATCGCCTTAGGAAGCCGCTCTAAATCCTTAACATCTAAATTAAATTGATCTGCTTGATTAAAATACTCAAGCGCAAATCCATCCAACGCATCTGCATCATCACGTAATAAATCAGCACTTCGCGCTAAAGCATTTGTAATACCTGGGCCAAGATTAGCTTCTAGGGTTGGTAATACATTTAAGCGGGTTTTGACTCTGGAAAATCTTAAATCTTCATTATGTGGATCAGACCAAATCTGAAGCTGAGCCTCATCGCATGCAGCGGTAGTAATTTCCCGTGAAATTTTAAGTAATGGACGAATATAAATATTACTTTGTTCGGCCATGCCAGAAAGTGACCTAGTGCCAGAGCCTCTAGCTAGACCTAATAAAACATTTTCTGCTTGATCATTTAGAGTGTGTGCAAGCAGAAAATACTTTGGTTGATAGGTATCAATAAATTGATTAAATAGTTGATAGCGAGCGCGTCTGGCAGATGCCTCTAATCCATCTGTCATCGTTACCTGCGCTCTAGCTGATTCAACTTGAGTAAAACCAATTTGTTTAAGCCGCTCAACAGTTTGCGCAGTAATTTGTGCTGAACCATCCTGTAAGCCATGGTCAATCACAATTGGAATTACCTTTGTATTTGAACTCTCCATAAATAATGCAACTGCTAACGCCATTGAATCTGTACCACCTGAACACCCAAATAAAACAGGTTGCGCAGAATCACTCAGCCATGGTTTAACCGCTTTACGGATCTGCCAAAGCGCTGGAGTGTTTTCAATCTTCACTGACTTAGATTAGACCCGACCCCCGTATGGCATTAAACCCTTAACACTATATATGCTTGAAAACATAAGATCTTTATCTTTATTGTGCGCTTCCCACATCATGCCATCACCGGCATAGATGGACATATGGTGGATTGTGCTAACTGTTCCCTTATATGAGTAGAAGAGAAGATCGCCAGGTACTAATTCACTTAATGGAACTCGCTTTGTTGCTACCCAATATAGCGAGGAGTTAAGTCGATCCCAATTTGGAAAACCTAAACCAGCTGACTTATATGCGGCATAAACCAAACCAGAGCAATCAAAGGTTGTAGGTCCTTCACTTCCCCATACATATTTCTTCCCTGCTTGAACCTGCTTTGCAGCATAAGCAACCGCTGCTATTCGCATTGCCTCAGTTGCTCTAGTACTACTTCTACCGGTAAAGCCAATATCTGGCCAGATCTTTGATTGGTCAAGTGTTAGTGCTGCGCGATCTGCATTTGCCTCTTCTAATAATGCAAGTTGCCGTTGTTGTTCTAGTGTTACCCGAGTTTTTTGAGCAACTGCTAACTCTTTTGCTAGTTTATCTTGGACTGCTTGTAATTTATCGACCTCTTCTTGTTGCATAGCGTGGGCAACATCTGCCTCTTTTTTAGCAGATGCAACCTTAACTGTTGCAACAGCCTGTGCTTTCTTTGCAGTATCGGCAACTATTTGAGCAGAGGAAGCAATTTTTTCTGCTGATTTAAAGCGTTCTAATGCTGTTGAATTATTTTGACCTAGTACATCTAGGGTTGTTAGGCGATCTGCTAAATCCTGTGGCCCATCTGATTTAAGTAATGAATCTAGATTTGTAAATCCTCCGCCCATTACATATGCATTAACCGCTAATTTTCCAATAGCAGTTTTACCATTGCTTACCGATGTTTGTGCAATCTGTAAATGCTTCATGGCAAGATCTGCTTTTTTAGCTTTTAGCTTTAACTCATTTTGCGCAGCTAGATACTGCTTACGCTTTGCTTCTGCAATAGCAGATAATTGCTTAAGTGTTTTCTTGGCAGTATTTAGCTTCGCCGCAGCGGCATCGGCAGCAGCTTTCTTTTCATCCTCAAGCTTCTTAGCGGCATCAATCTGAGCTTGAGTTGGCTTTGGGGTAGCCGCAAATACAGTAGTTGGAATAAGAGTTGTGATTAATAAGGCAGCAATTAATTTTTTTACCATTTAATTTGCCACATCCCGTTTTTTGAACAAAAAGGCAACAACTGCTAGCCCACCTAATAAAAAGCTGTATGAGGTAATCAGGGCGTATTGATATGAGATTTTATCGGTGCCACCAACTGCAACTGTGGAAAGTAATTGGCCTGGGAAGTAGCGATCAATGTTTGTAACAAATGCTGAAAGTAAGCCTTCGATAATTAAATTCCAGATCACACCAATTGAGATTGCAGATATTGGTGATCTAAATAGCAATCCTAAAATCATGCCAAAAATACCGTAGCCAATTGTTGCGATTAAAACATTAATAAACCCTCTGATCACAGCAGATCTTGCTTCTGGGGTACTCCATAAAGTGGTTGAAACATCTTTCATGCCGGCAAACAAATAAGAGAGTGCAATACCTACTAGGCCAGAGACTGCAACCATCACAATTGCAAATAATTTCATTGCTGCTAACTTCCCAATTAAAATCTTTATACGTGAGGGCTGGCGCACTAATAAATTGCGCAATGTTCCATAGGTGTACTCCTGTGCTGTTTGCGCTGCAAAGATGCATAACGCCACAATGCCAAGTAGTCCTGCTGAATTGCTAAAACTTAAAGAAGCTCCGCTTGCAAGTGATAAAACATCACGGCCAATTCTTACGCCCCGCTCACCGTTACCACTGGGTGAATCAACTAATAGAAATAATACTGATGTGATTAATCCGGTTACAAAAGTAACTGCAAGAAGTGTGGATAATGCAAGTGATGGCCTACGTAATTTAGTTAACTCTGCTCTAATTACATTCCACATAACTACTCACCCGTCATTTCAAAGAATGTATCTTCAAGAGATGCCCGTACTGGTGTGAGTGAGGCTAAAACAATTCCGGCATCAAAAGCTGCCCGGTTTAATGTGGCTGAAAAATCGGAAGTACCTGTTACATGTACTGCACTATCACTAATAATTGCTTTGTGTCCTGCAGCAGCAGCAATCTGCATCAGTTTGTCTAAATCACTCACCTTTTCTGGCACTGCCACAATTACTGGTTGTTGCTTTGCAAGTAAGTCACTTGTTTTGCCGGAGAAAATAACTTTTCCTAATCGCAGCATAACTAAGTGATCACTAATCATTTCTATCTCTGAAAGCAAGTGGGATGAGACGAAAACAGTTGTGCCAGCATCTGCAAGTTTGCGAAGAAGGCTTCGAACCTCATGAATACCTGCTGGATCTAATCCATTTGTTGGTTCATCTAAAACTAATAACTTTGGATTTGGTAGTAGCGCTGCTGCAATACCTAATCTTTGTTTCATGCCGAGTGAGTATGTTTTATATTTTGAATCACCTCGATCGCCAAGCCCAACTAGATCTAATAAACCCTGAATTAAGTCGGTTGAGAATCCGCCAAGCTTTGCAAGTACAGTTAAGTTTTGAAAGCCGGTCAGTGCTGGATAAAAAGCTGGTCCTTCAATCATGGCGCCGACATATGGCAAATATTTCTCTGGTTGGGTAATTGATTCACCTAATACATGACCGCTACCAGTAGTTGGTGAGATTAAGCCAAGTAACATTTTGATAGTAGTTGTCTTACCAGAACCATTTGGGCCAACAAAGCCACAAATACTTCCCATTGGAACTTCAAAATTAGCATGGGATACCGCCATGCGATCGCCGTACTTTTTTGATAAATCGGCAACATCAAGTGCTAGAGGGGAGGACATGGGAAAATTATCCCACTAATTTGGCTTAAAACTACTTAAGCAATACACCAACAACTAGTAAAAGTGAGTAAATGCTGAGAAAAACGATGGATGCTTGGAATAACTTCCCGGCATTTTCCTCATTTGGCTGCTTGCTTAATTTTATTAATTGCCATTTCCAACCGGCAATAAGCAATATAGTAATTAGAAGTGCCCAACTAGAAAGATTAGTGTTAACGATTACCAGTATTGCAACAACTGACATCGCAACTGAGTGAAACCACATCTGAGTTATTACGGATTTTATTGGAGCAACTACCGGCAACATTGGAATTCCAGCGGCTGCATAATCATCTTTATATCTAACTGCAAGTGCCCAAAAGTGAGGTGGAGTCCAAAAAAATATTACAAGGAAAAATAACCAAGAAGTCATAGTTAATGAGTTGGTGACTGCAGCCTGACCAATTAATACCGGCATACAACCTGCAATACCACCCCAGACAATATTTTGTGAAGTGTGTTTTTTAAGAGCAATTGTGTAGCCAAGTACATAGAAAATAATTGCAATTACAGTTAATAGAGCTGCTAGTTCAGTAGTAAAGATGTAAAAAATTAATATTGAAATAATAGAGATAAGGAGTGCAAATATTAAACCACTCTTTTTTGATATCTGCCCGGTTGCAATAGGGCGGTTTGAAGTTCGTTTCATTAATTTATCTGATTCTGATTCAATCACCATATTAAAAGCATTAGCACCACCGGCTGCTAATGTGCCACCAAATAGGCTCCAAAAGGTTACTGAAATACTTGGTATACCATCACTTGCTAGAAATAATGCTGGCACGGTTGTCACAAGTAAAAGTTCTACAACCCGTAACTTCATTAGATCTATGTAATTTTTCACTGTTATATAAGCCTATCGCCTAATTAAATAAAATAAATATCAGGGGTTAAATGTTATTAAATTAGGAGTAATGCTAGATGTTGCCAACACTGGAGTAGATGGTTTTGTAATAGTTCCAAGCATTCGATCAATTGCACTTCTTGCTGCATTTTGACTGCGTTTTGTTCTGCCAACATGATCGGCAATTACCACAAACACATACTCTTTCTCACCAGATGTAGCAAAACCAGCGAGTGAAACAGTGTGTCTAGTTGATCCAGTCTTTGCTTTCACTAAGCCAACTGCTTGCGGAGCGGTTGCGTGAAATCTGCCAATTAATGTTCCAGACTCGCCACTTGTTGGAAGTGCATCGTAGACCATCTTTAATCTTGGTTCACTTCTTATCTTTAAAAGTAGTTGCGAAAGAGTCACTGCTGATATCCGATTTGCCCCAGATAGACCAGAGCCATCTTCAAGATGTAAACCGGTTGTATTAATACCCATTGCAAATAACTTGTCATTCATCATGTCATTTAATCCAGTTTTATTATCTGGGTATCCACTTCTCGCTGTTGCTACCATTGCAAGTCGTTGCGTTAAAACATTGTCACTATATAACAATGCAAATTTAATCATTTTTGATAATTGTGGGGATTTAATCTCAACTAACTTTTCTGTTATCAAGGACTTTGGATCAGTATTTTTATCAAGTGCTTTGTAAACAACAGATGCACGCCGACCTAGCGCTTTTTTAGCGTAATAGATATCGCTGCCATTTATTCCGTCATAGAGCAGAGTTATTCGCTTAAGCTTCTTATCAGAGGCAAAAGCTTCCTTTATTAAGGTTGGTGTATAGGCGCGTTTATTTGCATCTCTATATTTGGCATTTGATGTCATCCATGGGTCATCGTCACCCAAAATAACAAATACACCTTTTTTTTCAGTTTTATAAAGACTGGTAGTAAATACTGTGGTGCTATCCAATGTCATAGCAACCGCTGTTGCAGATGTTAGTTTTAGAACAGAGGCTGGAGAGCGAAGTATGGTCGATCCGCTTTCATAAACAATTTCTTTGGAAGATCCATCAAGGAGAATGATTCCTGGATTTGCTAGATACTTTGAACTTAAATAATTAAAAAATGGTTGAGGCAAAGTGTCGACTGCATTAGCTGGCGTGAGATTGAAAGTTAATGCAAGTAAAATAAGTACAGATATTTTCTTCATTAGATCTGCACCTTTCGGTTAAATCTTCCCTGCGAAATTGCAGCACCGATAATTACTAATAATGCACCAACTGGCTCATACCAGGAGAGTGCCTCCCCTAAGAATACCCATCCAACAATAATTGCAACAACTGGGGTGAGATATGTGACTGAACTTGCGATGGAGCTGCCTGCGGCAGCAATAATTGAAAAGTTCCAAATGTATGCAATTCCACTTCCTAAGATGCCAAGAGCTAACATTGCCAAGAAGGTTGCTGGTCGGTAATAATCCCGTGAGATTCCATCAAACAAATAAAAAGGTAATAAGGTAATTGCTGCCATTATTAATTGAGTAGTTGCAGCTGCCTCTGGTTTTAAGCCAAGTGGAATAATATTTCTAACTGTGTAGGGGAATGAGATGCCGTAGCAGGTAACTGCAATAAGTAATGCGATTACTCCAGTTAACTGATTTTCGCCAACTCCTTGCCAAATACCCAGTACCACCATTACGCCAACTGCCCCAATAATTAAGCCGATTATTTGTTCTATTTTTAATTTCTCTTCTCTAAAAGCAACCAGCATCACTATCAAAGTCGCAAGTGGAGTGGTGGCATTAATGATTCCAGCAAGAACTGATGTGACATGCACTTCGGCGTAAGCAAATAAGATGCCTGGAATTACATTTAACAACATAGAGAGTACCCAAAGTTTTTGCCAAGTACTTTTATCGCTGGGAAGTTTAATTTTTTTAATCTTAACTATAATTAATAATGTAATAGCCCCTAATGCGCATCTGCCAAAAGCCACCCCAAATGGTGTTAAAAACTCAAGCCCTAGTTTTATAAAGATAAAAGAGCAGCCCCAAACCACGCCTAATGCAAGATAGGCAGGCAGCCATGATTTTCTCATCATCACTCCTTAGCCTTAAGGTTTACTTATGTCTGAAACAAATGTTGGCCCTGGTGAGTTTTACCAGGTTGTTGGCGTAGGACCACACTCTAAACCATGGCCAACTGATAATCACTTTGATCCTGAGTTACTTGAGCATGGTGATCGCAGAAATGTCTTAGATAAGTATAGATATTGGAAGTTGGCGGCAATTGTTGGCGATCTTGATACCAAGCGACATGATCTACAAATTGCGATTGAAAATTGGCAACATGATTTAAATATTGGCTCAATTGTTAGAACTGCAAATGCATTTAATGTTTCAGCTGTTCATATTGTTGGTAAACGTGATTGGAATCGAAGAGGTGCGATGGTTACCGATAGATATTTAACTGTGCACCATCATGCAACGGTTGCTGAGTTTAAAGTGTGGTGTGATAAAGAAAATTTACCAATTATTGGAATAGACAATTTACCGGTTTCTAAACAATTAGAGAGTGCTGATTTACCTAAAAAATGTGTGATGTTATTTGGTCAAGAGGGTGCTGGTATGAGTGATGAGGGTGTTGCAATCTGCACGGTAGTTTTGGCAATTTCTCAATATGGATCAACTAGATCTATGAACGCATCCGCTGCTGGTGCTATTGCAATGTATGCCTGGGCGATGCAACATTTAAACCCAACAAACCACCCAAAAAGTTAGGGAGTTACTCCTCTAACTCTCGCTTTGGATTTTTATTATCCTCATTCTCCCAATCAGGTATTGGTTGAGATAGCTTCCAATACATATAGTAAATAAATATTCCAAAAAATGGCCACTCAAATACATAAACCCAACTTCTGTGATTTCCACCGAAGGCACGTTGTAATTCAATGAATCCTAAAAATAAACATAACGGAATTCCAAGTAAGACCCATTTTCGTTTTGGATCTTCATTAAATGGTGTCGGCTCTTTCATTTACTTATCACCACTTAAAGCTTGCTCGTGGGCAAGCCAATCTCTGGCTGCTAAGACAATCCAGATTGTGTCGATGATCATTCCCATCGACCACATCAATGCCCCGCCAATATGCTGGTCTTTAAGTGGATCAATCATGGAACTCATATCCATTCCCATATGGTGGTGGGCGTCATGCAAGAGAATATTTCCGGAGTAGAGAAAAAATCCAGTCATAGTCTCTGGCAGCATCATTACAAAAAGTGATCCAACTCTCACATGATGTGGAACTGGGAATGGTCTGGGGTTTCCCTCAAGAACAGGATAGTAATAAATAAGGCCTGCATATAAAAATATCATTAACTCAAGCACGTGCAGATTTGGATTATTAATTGCCGCATTAGCTAAAGGTGAAAAGTGGGTACCGATTAAAGCTATTAAGAAAATTGCAAAACCCACCTGTGGTTTAAATAAATTTCTAATTAACTTTACTTTTATAAATGCTTTGGTAATTTTTCTCAAAACTAAAAATTTAGAGTTTAGTAAAAGTTTAAATGGAGAGCCTAAAATTAATAATGGTGAAATTAACATCATTAATAAAATATGTTGCACCATGTGAATCCAAAAATAATTAATTGCATTATGTGCAACCGGACCAACTAAAACTATTGTTAATAGTACAAGTGCAAAGTAATAAAGGAATTGGCGAATTTTTGCAATTTCACTGCGGTCTTCAAGCCAGTACCAAATGCCTATGGTGGTAATACAGAGAATGAAGTAAAAGTCCCAAAGTATCGAAAGTTGCACAAATCCCCCCCCCGCACGCTCAGATGCAACTTTAGAGGTTAAATAACCTTGCGTGGAGTATTCCTTTCTATTACTTCTAGGTCTACCCTAAAATCTTATATAAGTGCATAGTGCGCTTAAGATGAGAGATCTAGATGCCATCTGCTGTAAAAGGATCTTCAAAAGTTTTACTCTCAGCAACTCTTTCAGTTTTATTAGGAATTGGTGTTGTGGTTGGAGTTGGTTACACATTAAATGGAGCAAGTGATGACGGGCGAGATCCTGTTGTTGCAACAATGGCCGGCAATATTGATACACCTAAAGGAAATATGCCCCATGCCACTGCAACATTAAGTGTGTACGCAGATGCTGAAAGCTCAGAGGGTGCACATGGCCCTGATGGTGGAGGTCATCCTGGGTATGTAACTTATGGACCTTCTAATCATTTAATTCTTCCTGCCAACTCACTCATAACAATAACTATTAAAGGTTATGACGGTGGAGAATCTTTAAATACACCGTTTTTTGGCAAAGTAATTGGAACTGTTGACGGAAGTATGGATGTTGATGGCAAAAAAGTTACTCTACTTGGAATGAAAGAGGTGCAACACACTTTCACAATCCACGGAGTACCAACATCTACCCAAGATCCATTATTTGTAAATATTCCACTTTCCAAACAACCTGACGATGCAATGGAAAAGTTTGATGAAGATGGAACTCTTCCAACACCAGTTGTTACTACCTTCTCTTTCTATACCGGTGGTGCAGGTGAGTATGTGTGGAACTGCGAATTCCCTTGCGGTGACGGTACCTATGCAAAATTTGGTGCAGCAATGAGCAAGTACGGGTACATGTCTGGAAAGGTGAGCGTCGTTGATCACATCTGATTCATTACCTCCATCAATTGGAGACCGAACTCGTAAATTCATAAAACGGCACGATGTTCGGATGTCCTTTTTATATGGCTCATTTTTCACTTTATTGTTTATATTTCTTGGACTTTCGTTCTATCCAAAGTTCATGCCAAAGATTATGAGCGAGCAGATGCAAAATGGTAAGGAAGTAATTGTTTATTTCACAGTTATCTCTGCGCCAATTGCTGGTTTAGTTTTAGGTATTGCGCTATATACATTCCTTAACCGCCATAAAGGTGACACCCCACCACCAGATGGTCCAGCAATTAGAACAAATACACCCGTGATTTTGGTTTGGACAGTTGTCTCTTCATTATTTTGTTTAGTTGCGATTGTATGGGGATTAGTAGAGATGAATGTAGCTAGTTCTGAAGCTGCAGAAAATGAGCCAAATGCAATTGTAGTTGAGGTGACTGGATCACAGTGGGTTTGGAACTTTAATTATCCTGAGTATGGATTTTCTACAGATAAATTAAATTTACCTATAGATCGTCCGGTGGTTTTCCGAATTACCTCCGTTGATGTCAACCACTCATTTTGGCCAGTTCAACTTGGTGTGAAGGTTGATGCAAACCGTTATGCAGTTACTACCGCTAGAACTACACCAAATGTATTGGGTGTTATAGATATTAAGTGTGCCGAACTTTGCGGTTTGTACCACGCTTACATGGAATCTGAAGGTGAAATTATGACCGCAGCTAACTTCAATAGTTGGGTAAAAGCTGAAGGAGGCCATACAGCATGACAACATTCGCAAACAAAACTCAAACTGCGCCAAAACCTGGAAGGAGTTTAATTACTAAACTAAATATGGGTACTGGCCTAGTTGTTGGTATTGTTTCTGCCGAAGTTATGTACTGGCTTTCAAAAAGCTGGTTTGACATAAATGAAGCTGCCGAAATTAATAAGATTCTTACCCTTTCAATGTTCGCGTGGTGCATTGGCTTCTTAGTTGGAATCGGTGCATTTATTGGACCGTTTCGCTGGTTAATAGGTAAAGATCTAACAGCTGAAGAGCATTTATATATGGCTGGTGAGGGTCAAGGAATATCTCGCTACTTTAAATACTGCACTGACCACAAAGTTGTTGGTATTCAATATTTAGTTGGTGTTATGACCATGCTTGGTGTTGGTGGCGCTATGGCGATGATGATTCGCACTAATCTTATCCAGCCTGGATCAAGATTAGTTACACCTGAAATATATAACTCATTAGTTGGTTTACACGGAATAACAATGATTATTGCCTTAATTGTTGTATCGACCGGCCCATTTGGTAACTTTATTTTGCCTATCATGATTGGTGCTAGAGATATGGCATTCCCACGGCTTAATGCTCTTAGTTGGTGGTTGTTATTTACAGCGATCATAACTTTGTGCAGTGCATGGTTTTTTGGTGGTATTCCAACTGGTTGGACAGCTTATGCTCCACTTTCCGTGCAAGCTGGTCCAGGAATGAATGCATTTATAGTTGCAATTATTATCTTTGCGATCTCCTCTGCAATTGCTGGTGCAAATATCACAACAACTGTTGTAACAATGCGAGCAAAGGGAATGAATTTAACTCGTATCCCAATATTTGTTATTGGTGCCACAATCTCTGTTGCAATGGCTATTCCGGCGTTTCCAACCTTTATGGCATCACAGATCATGGCAGCCTTTGATAGAACTATTGGCACAGGTTTTTATGATGCAAATGTTGGTGGTAGTGGTTGGTTATATGCACATTTATTTTGGATTATGGGTCACCCAGAGGTTTATGTAATTTTAATTCCGGGTGTAGCAGTGCTACTAGAAATTGCCCCAGTTTTTGTACGCAAGCCGTTATTTTCAGTTAACTCAGCAATTCTTGGGTTTGCCGGTATCGCTGGATTGAGCTTTTTAGTTTGGGCACACCATATGTATATATCTGGTTGGTCACCTTCACTTAATGGTCCATTTATGGTTACAACTGAGATGATCTCAATTCCGACAGGATTAATATTCTTAGTACTACTTGGAACTTTGTGGCGTGGTAAGCCGTGGTTAAAGCTTCCAATGTTGGGTGTTTACGCATTTATCTGGAACTTTTTAATCGGTGGTGTAACTGGAATTTATCTATCTGATGTTCCAGCTGATGATTATCTACATGGCTCTATGTTTGTTACTGCACACTTTCACTACACCTTAATGGGAGCAGCGCTAACTGGTGCAATTGCAGGTCTTGCCTTCTGGTTCCCAAAGATGACTGGCAGAATGTTGCATGAACGTGCTGGTTACATCTCATTCTGGATGGTGCAGATTGGTTTTAACCTTATATTCCTTGGAATGTTCGCAGCAGGTTCCCAAGGTCAACCTCGACGGGTTGCAGATTATGCTCAAACATTTGCTACTTCAGATCTAATAAGCACAATTGGTGCTTATCTAACTGGAACTGGAATGTTGGTCTTGCTTTGGGCGGTAATTCACTCTTGGCGCAATGGAAAAATTGCACCGACAAATCCCTGGGGATCTAAAACATTGGAGTGGACAGTTCCCTATCCAATTCCACTTGAGAATTTCCATGAAACTCCTGTTGTTACAAGTGATGGCTACGGATATGGAAGGAGCAATTGATGAGCGCTTCGCACGGAACAGTTATTCATCATGACCCACCAGCTGTAGTTGGTCGTCGTGAAAGATTAGGGGTTCGGTTAATTATTGTGGCTGATGCATCCTTTGTATTTGCCATGGTTTTTACCTACTTCTATCTACGTAACCTAAACCTAAACCAAGGCTGGCTTCCTAAAGATGGTCATATATTTTCAATCTCATCTGGTTGGGTAACAACAATTCCACTTATCATCGCTGCACTAACTCATCGTGCATTTCAATCAAATCGGAGCATTTCATTACTGCCATTTGTAACCTTTGTAGTGTTATTGATTGGTGGTTACTTACAGTGGAAACAACTAGCAAGCATGCCTTTTATCGTTGAAGATACTAAAACTTTTGAAGGCGCTTATGCCTCATCTTGGTTCATAATTGGTGGGGCAAACTTCCTTCACTATATTTTGGGATCATTTGTTGCTTTAGGTATTGCACTACGTAATCAGAGAGAGAAGATTGATCCGGTGCTAAAAGATTGGCGCCTTGCAACAGCTAGTACTTGGTTTAATTGGATTGCGATCTCTGGCGTTATTTGCGCAATTACAATCTCAATTATCTAAGGCCTAAAATTACTTAGCTGCTGGTATATCTTTACCGGTTATCTGACTTAATGCACTAAGAACAGCATCAACTGTCCAGCTTGGTTCTTGAGGTGAGATTAAATTCTTCTTACCTTGTTCGCTTAAAAACTTATTTAATACTGGTGGAACTACCCCAGATTTAGTTTTAGGAGCGCCAAGATCTAGCCAGAGCCAATTACCTTCTGGTCCGACAATCACAACTAAGTCAGCATGCATCATGTCGTAAGTATTTGGCTTACCAGTTTGCCAATCAACTGGCATTGACTCTGATGCATCCATCATCTCTTTTGTTGCTGGGGCACCAAAGAAATCCCAAATCTTTGTAATACCGGCAGCATCGCCAGTAACAAGGCTCCAGCGATTATCATTAAATAAGTCCTGATATGCAGAAAGCCGTGATGGAATATCACGCTTTGGATCAACTGTTATCTCTAATACTTCGATTTCTTTAGATAGTGCCGCTGCATCAACTGATGCTGCAATATCCCTCATATTAACTGTGGTCATTGGGCAGATCTCTTGGCATGAGGTTAAGAAGTTAGTAATTACTAGAGTCTTACCTTTTAAATCTGAAAGTTTAAATTTGTGATTGCTTTGATCAACTAACTGAACAGCTAAAACATCAGCTGGTAGTGGTTCATTTAAAAAGGTTCCACCCATTGGAGCAGCTGTTGCTTCTCCTCGAGTTGGCATCTGATAATTCATCTTCATCTGGCCATTATTCATACTACCTACATCATCTGAATCAGAGCAGCCAGCTAATAGGGCTGAAACAGCCACTAGGGCCAGGATTTGAACCTTCATGGTTTGAAGAGTACCTCAAGTGACCCAATTTATAGGAGGTTTATAAACTGCTTTTAATACTCCAAGATTGATCACTATTGCGATCAATTACAAATACAGAGTAACTCTTTAACTCTGGTTTATTAAACCAATTTGCACCATCTTTGCCGCAAACCATTAATGCGGTAGCAAGCGCATCGGCAATTGCAGCATCTGGACCAATTACTGTTGCACTCCTTGCCCCGATTGCAATTAAATTTGTAAAAGGATCATAAATATGAGCACCTTTTTCATAACTACCACTTGTTGCTATTGCACCAGTATTTATTTTAAAGCTCTCCACAATCTCGTTTTTAATCTCCGGGTTTCTGATTCCTATTTCCCATGGAGTAACTTCACTACCCTTAAGTAAGCCTCCCCTTAACGCTAAATCTCCAGCAGCATTAACTAATGAGTTTTCTACTCCATACTTTTCAAATATTTGCCCACACTTTTGCGCAGCCCAGCCTTTAACTAATCCAGATGGATCAAATCCTTTAAGCCATGGGTTAAATGCCCCATCAGTTAATTCCATAACCTCTTGGCATAAATTCCAAACCTCTTGCACCTCACTTGAGCAAGTGGCTATTTCAATTTCCTCCCGTTTTAATTGAGAGATTACTGATTTTTCTTTATAGGTAGAAAAGACCTCATCAACATGATAAATTAATTGCTCTGCTTCTACAAATGCTTGAATTAACTTTTCTTCACTCACTTTTTGTGACGAGAGTTCAAATAAAATTACTGTTCCCCAGCTTTCAACCTGCCTGGATAAAGTAACCACAAATTTTTAGTTAAAAGCCAGCTTTTTCAATCGCTGTTTTTAATGAATCCCAATAAGCAATACAGGTATATGAAGCACCTGATACATAAGGAAGTGCGTTTGCATTCTTAGATTTAATTGTTGCGGTATTGATTTTTTGCGCCTCAACATATGGATCTAGTTGATTAAAAGCCATCTGTCCTCGGCTTGTTGGTGACTGCATTCCAATAATACTGGTGATAGCTCCGTCAGTAAATATAACTTTAACTCTTACTGTTCCCCATGACCTTCTACCCTCATCTGCTTCAAATGGGTCTCCAATAACTGTTTTAACTCCAACATTTTGTGGTTTAGGAGTTGGAGTTGGAGTCGGTTCTGGTGTGCTCTGATTGTTTTTAGTAGCTGCGCTCTTGTCAGGTTTAGGCTTGCTACTTTTTGAGGTAGCAGCACTTGGTGCAGGTGTTGAATTTTGTGTTGCAGTTGGCGCAGGTTTTGTACTTTTCTGAGGTGTTGGCGCATTTCCTTGATCAGTTGCTGCCAAGCCACCTGCGCCACCAAACTGGGGTGGAGTAACTGCAAGTACGGCGCCTAAGCCGCCAATTGTGCCGGTTACAATTAAAAAAACTCGTTTTTTCATATTTTATTTTATCTTTCTACTCGCCGTGAAAAGCAAACGCTTCATCATGGAATCTATCTTTTGGAATTCCAGCATCCTTTACCGCTTCTTTAACCGCATCAACCATTGGCTTTGGCCCGCAAACAAAAACATCTGCATCTCGAAAAGCAGGTACTATTTTTTTAATGTAATCAAAGGTAAGTGGGTGTTCTTTTCTAGACCCAACTAAGTAATGAACTCGCGCACCCCGCCTTCTGGCGATCTCATTTAATTCAGCCTTTAATACTAAATCTGCTTGGGTTGAGGCTCTAAACAAAACATCAATCTCTTTAGTCTCATCAAACTCCTCCATTAAAGCTCTAAGTGGGGTAATTCCAACACCGCCACCAATTAAAACCACATGTCCTCTGCTTGCCTTACTAGCCACAAATGTTCCATATGGTCCTTCAAATATCACTCTAGTTCCTGGCTTTAATTTAATTACCCCACTTGATGCATCACCAAGGCTTTTAACGGTAACTCTTAAATACTTATCACTCGGTGGGGCAGATAGTGAATATGGATGAGAGATAACCCATTGGCCTCTAGCTAAAAATCGCCAACCGAAGAATTGTCCGCCTTGGGCTTTTAATTTATCTAACCTTCTGCCCTTCATAATAATTGAGACCACACCAGGGCCTTCAATAACAACTTTTTCAACCTTTAGGTTATGACGAATTGATTTAGAAATTGGAATAACAAAGCGCCAATAAACTAAAACAAATACCACTGTTACATATAGAAGCTGCCAATAAAGTTTATTGAGTGGGTGACCTAGAAACATCTGCCCGGTTATCACTTGGTGCATAAAGGAGAGACCAACTGCTAGGTAGGTATAAATATGTATGGTCCACCAGGTTTCATATGACATTTTTGCTCTTACTTTTTTATAAGAGGAGATTCCAGCTGCAATATAGAAAGTGAATCCAACCATCGCTGGCAACATCCATGGGAATTTAGTAACTAACCGCCATAACTCAACAATTAATCTAACTTGGTCATTGGCTGCATAACCTACAGTGACTAGCAAAACATGAAAGCCAATTAAAAATAATGAATAGGGACCAAGTTTTCGGTGCCAAGTAACAAGGCGATCATGCCCAACGGAGCGCTCAACCCATGCAATTCTTGAGATTAAAACTAAACCAACTAAAGCTAAGTAAGTGCCGACTAGAGCACATAATCTAGAGATAGATGTAATTAATGGATAAATAGAATTAACATCATTTTTAGTTATCGTATCCACCTGTAATGCCAGTGTTAAGCCAAGGCCAATACCTAAAACAAGTGAGGCGTTATCTGCGGATTTTCGGTGGCCAATTTTCATTTATGAATCAAACCTGTATTTCCTGAGAATTATCAGAGAAGTAGCCGAATGGCTAATCTGAATCACTTGATAAGAATACTCTTAATTGAGATTAAGCCTTACTCGTCAATTACCTCAGCAACAGCATCTAGGCGGCGAACAATCTCATCAGCTTCAATATCACGATCTAATTTGCGAAGTG
>Ga0209086_10001594_pt1 | contig 18401 bp, 19 predicted proteins | sample M_130207_XF_Meta_FD_187312 | JGI IMG/M metagenome (GOLD analysis project Ga0209086, IMG submission 187312) | Freshwater microbial communities from Lake Montjoie, Canada to study carbon cycling - M_130207_XF_MetaG (SPAdes) (version 2) | ecosystem: Environmental > Aquatic > Freshwater > Lake... | reverse complement strand
AGATCAATCGCAAAGAATTACTCAATAAATGCCGTGAACATTATCAGATGACTATGAACACGTGGCACGGTCAACATGAAGATATCAAGCGTGCAAGAAAAGTCTAGAGGCATATTACTATTTGCTTTTAATACCAGCGAAATTGACTATGTTGAAATAGCTCGTCGTTCTGCACGATTAGTTAACCACACATTAAATTTACCCGTTACATTGATCACTGAGCAAGGAACCACCGCTGACGGATTTGATCAGGTCGTATACATCGACAATACTTTGCAAAATTATAAAATAGGTGAACGTGGAGCCTGGCGTAATGGTGATCGTTGGCAAGCATACAATCTCAGTCCTTATGATGAAACAATATTAATAGACAGCGATTATCTTGTATTAGATCAAAATTTACTTAAATTATTTGAACAGGATTTTGACTATCGAATAATGACGCACAATGATAAACCTGCAGGTGCCTGGGCATTAAATATGGGATTATTTGGCCTGCAATATCTCTGGGCTACCGTTATTCTATTCCGTAAAACTCCACATGCCAATATGTTGTTTGATCTAGTAGGTCGTATACAACGCAATTATCATTATTATTCTAGATTGTATCATATGCGAGATCGTAATTTCCGTAATGACTACGCATTTACTATCGCCGATAATATCTTAAATGGATATCAACCCGGGGAACAGGGTATTCCTTGGAGTATGTTGACATTTGCTGATGTAGTGACCAGCATCACTGAAAAAGATGATTTACTCACAGTAAAAGAACGTGAGAAAGGATATTTAATCCCTCGTCAAAATATACACGTTATGGATAAAGGTTACTTACTCAGCGATAACTTCGCTAATTTTGTAGAGTCAACATGCGCAAACTAGCACATCAAGAACAGCAAGGGTTCATGACCATAGCACAGAATAGTGATGTGGATTATCTACGATTGGCCTACGTGCAGGCGATGAGTGTTAAATTAACCATGCCGGGTAGTAAGTATGCTGTAGCAGTTGACGGTAAAACATTGGAATCAGTAACCGACGCACACCGCAAGGTATTTGATTATGTTATCACCATCGATGATGATCAAGCTAAAACTGATACGTGGAAGATGCGCAATGAATGGCAGGCCTTTTATCTGACACCTTTTAAAGAAACAATTAAATTAGAAAGCGATTTAGTTATTACACGTGATATCAGTCATTGGTGGCCTGCTTTTAGATTACGTAATATTGTATTAAGCACAGGATGCCGCGATTATCTTGGACGGTTAAGTGATACCAGAGCTTATAGGAAATTGTTTGATGATAACTCTTTACCAGATGTCTACAATGGATTGATGTATTTCCGTTACACTCCAGAAGCCGCAGAGTTTTTTTGGTGGGCTAGAGAAATATTTGAAAACTGGGAGTATGTTAGAGATAATCTATTAAAAAATTGTCGAGATGATGAGCCTACAACGGATGTAGTCTATGCTTTAGCCGCTCAGATCTTAGGAGAGGAACTCTGCACATTACCAGCAATGGATTACATAAACTTTACACATATGAAACCAATGGTAAACAAATTTAGCCAGACATTGCCCTGGAATGAATTAGTGGTACATGAAACAACCGTGCCAATGATACGTATCAATAACGTTAATCAATATCATCCTTTGCACTATCAAGAAAAGTCTTGGGTAACCGATGAATTAGTCAAGGAATATGAAGATGAGTTGGGAAGAAGAGTTTAACGCAACTATGGCCGCCCTGGGAGGCACTATAGTCCCAGAATCGATCGAATATCGTCTGCACTATGATGATTCTGGTAAAATCATCTTGTGTAGCCAACAGAATCATCCAGAAGATACACAATATTTGGTTGTTGATCAGGGAACCTATGCCAACTACATGAAATATAGTGTAGATGTTAAAAAGAAACAACTCAAAAAGGTTGTGATAGACCCCGGAGTGAGTGTACAATTAAAGCGTAGTAGCCAAGGTTATGCAGTTGTTCGTCAACACGCAGGATTAATTTTGGAAGAAGGTGAGACCTGGACGGAAGTGGAATATTATGAACCAAATAGTTGATATAGCAGATCTAGATTGCGTCTATCTGAGTTACGATGAACCTCGTAAGGAAGAAACTTGGATCAAAATACAGAACATGGTTCCATGGGCCCAGCGTGTAGACGGAGTCAAGGGCAGTGATGCTGCACATAAAGCCGCGGCCAATGCCAGCACTACAGATCGCTTTGTGTTGATTGATGGTGATAATATACCAGATACCGAGTTCTTCAACTTACAATTAATGCTAGATGACAATAATAAAGACTGTGTATTCCGTTGGAAGGCACGCAATACAATAAATGGATTGATGTATGGTAACGGTGGATTGAGTTGCTGGACTAAAGAATTTGTCTATGCGATGAAAACACATGAAAATACAGATGGCACAGAAGCCAATGATGTAGAGTTCTGTTTCTATCCTGACTATTGGGCCATGCATGACTGCTATTCAACTACCTATCCTAATGCTACTCCCTTTCAAGCATGGCGAGCAGGCTTCCGTGAAGGTGTAAAGATGTGCTTAAATCGCGGCAAGCGACCTACATTACAGGAATTTGAAAACAAAGTTGTTAGTCGTAACTATGATCATTTATGCATTTGGCAAACTGTAGGCGCAGATGTTGACAATGGCTTTTGGAGTATATATGGCGCCAGACTAGGCACATGGATGACCATGTTGAACAAAGAATGGGATTATCGACAAGTGCAGGATTTTGATGCTCTGGCAGAGCTGTGGAAAGAGTTTGAGAATGACTCACCAGACCATTGCACCAGCATCGGTAATCAACTTAGACAAAAATTAAGTCTACCTATAGTGGACATGGACCCAGAAGAAAGTAAATTTTTTAAACATCACTATAAGAGTGTGTTTCGCAATCAAGGGCCAATGGTGAGAGAATGATTTCTTTAGTAAATAGAGATCGAGAAATATATGATTTAGAATATCGTGTTGCTGATATCATTAATGAATATCAACAAACAGGCAAAATAGATCTTGATACTAACTATGAAGGCCTGTGTCTTAAAAGAGTAAAATTTTACGATGTATTGGATTATCTGTGCGATCAATTTTCAATTGATAAGAAAAAAATAACAATACACACTTTCAATAGTTTAGAAAAACACGACGAGTATAATATAATTGTTAAGACAAGTCACTGGCTTATTAATACTAAAAGCAAAGTAAAAAAATACTACTGCCCTAAAATTAAGAAAGAAAATTTAAAAACTATAGGATGTTTTGTTGGAAGGGTTAGTTGGAATAGATTAATTTTATCATCTTGGTTATATAAGAATTACAAAGATAAATGTTTAATAAGTTTTAATTATAATCACACTGATGTTGATAAGTTATGTAGCGACCTTACAAAGATTAATTTTTATCAAGCAGATAGTATTGGAGATGCTGTTGAGTTTTTAAAACATACACCTATATTATTAGATAACCTATATCATAATAAGGACTCAAATATAACATATTCTGAACACTGGAAACATGTTTTAAATTTATTAAATTACTACGATCAAATATTTTTAGATTTAGTTGTTGAAACTTACATTATGGGAAATACTTTTTTTCCGACGGAAAAAACACTCAGACCTATCATAGCTAAAACTCCATTTATAACATTAGGGCCTGTGAACTATTTAGATAATTTGCGAAAATTAGGATTTAAAACATTTAGTCAATGGTGGGATGAAAGTTATGATTATTGTGAAGGGATACATAGAATCAACGAAATAAAAAAAGTTATTACAAATATTATGACATGGCCGCAAGAAAAACAGCAACAAGTATTAAAAGAAATGCAGGGAATTTTAGATTATAATTATAATCATTATATGGACAATTAATATGGTAACAAAAAGCAAATTTATGAATGCGGCAGAAGAGATGAAGGACAAATTAGGACCTAGTCTCTGCTTAGCCAAATGGCAACAGGTAAGCCTACATTTACCTACAGGACTTAACAATAGCTGTTATCATCCTCCATTGCATGAGATTGATGCACAACCTCTGGAGTTTCATCCTAGTGCCTTGCATAACACGGCATATAAGAAAGAACAACGTAAAAAAATGTTAGAAGGTGAGCGTCCTAGAGAATGTAATTACTGCTGGACCATGGAAGATGCTGGACATCTCAGTGATCGTCATTATCGCAGCGGTGAGCCTTGGGCCGCTGAACATTACAATAATATAGTTGATCAACCATGGGACGCAGATGTTACTCCTAGCTATGTAGAAGTAAACTTTAGTCATGGTTGTAATCTTGCTTGCAGTTATTGTAGCCCTCAGTTCTCAACAGAATGGGGCAAAGACATTGAACGTTGGGGTGCGTATCCTACGAAGAGTCCACATAACGATCCTATGCATTTCAAAGGACGTCGCCAACCTATCCCTGTGCGTGAGAACAATCCTTACGTTGAAGCTTTTTGGCGTTGGTGGCCTGACTTATACGGTAGTCTTAAACACTTCCGCATGACTGGTGGCGAACCATTGATGGATAAGAATACGCATCGCGTGTTTGATTACATACTTGCTATGCCTAAGAAAGATCTACACGTTGATGTTACTAGTAACTTTAGTGTAGAGCCAGAACTATTTAACAAATACCTAGACAAAGTAAAACAACTATGTGCGGGTGAGCGCATTGAACATTTCATGCAGTACGTGAGCCTAGACACGGGCAATCATGATCATGCGGCTTATATCCGCCACGGCCTAAGTCCGAGTCGCTTACACAGTTATGTCCACAAATACTTAACTGAAGTTCCAAATCGCAACAGCTTGACCTATATCATCACAATGAATAACCTTAGTATCTTAGGCCTTCAACAGTTACTAGAACATATACTTGAGCTACGTAAGCTGTATAGCACCGAATACCAGCGTGTTTGGTTTGATACTCCTGTGTTGAGAACACCTAGCTGGCAAAGTCTGCAGATACTTCCAGAAAGTTATGTACGTATCTTAGAGAATGTCGTCAAGTGGATGAAATTAAATCGATTAGACGAGGACAGTGATAGATTTGATGGGTTTAAAGATTATGAGATACAACGTTTAGAGCGTGATGTTGATTGGATGAAAAAAGGTAAGAAACTCAATGAAAAGTACCTGCATGATACCCGTGCTGATTTTTATCGGTTCTTTAACGAATATGACAAACGTCGAGAAACAGATTTCCTAGCAACATTCCCACAGATGAAAGAGTTTTGGCAGGAGTGTAAGTGGCATGCCGAAAATCCATAACGAAACGGATTTAGAATATAAGCGAAGAGTTATTGACATCAAGTCAACGAGCTTCTGTGGTGCTAAATGGTATAACGCTACTATATGGTTGGGTAGTGGACAAACTACTAGTTGCCATCACCCCTTACCACACCAAGTTAGTGTCCAGGAAGTTTTAGTTAACCCTAAAGCCCTACATAATACACGTGAGAAAAAGAATGATCGTGCATTGATGCAGGACGGACTACGTCCTAGGGGGTGTGAATACTGCTGGAAAATAGAAGACATAGGTGAAGAGCCTGAATTTAAATTAAACGGTGACGTGTTTATCAGTGACCGTGTTTATAAAACAGTTATATATGAGGATAAAGACCTAGATGAAGCTTTCAATACTCCACCAGAACAAGATGTTAACCTACAGACCTTGGAAATTGCTTTCGATCGCACTTGTCAGTTCGCTTGCAGCTATTGCAATCCTGCTTTCAGCACTACTTGGGTTCGTGACATTCATCGTAATGGACCATATACCAACTTGGTTTCCGATGGTCGCAACCATTTTACTCACACTCATGATAGTAGCCAACTTTATACTATCACTGACGTTAATCCATACGTTGAAGCCTTCTTCAAATGGTGGGAATCAGACCTACACAAGACGCTCAAAGAACTACGAATCACGGGGGGAGAGCCACTCATGTCAGGATACACATGGCGACTCATCGAATGGTTCAAAGATCACCGAGGTCAGAGTAAAACACGGCTTGCTATAAACAGCAACCTAGGATTTGAACAAGATAAATTAGAAAGGTTATTAGATGCTACTGAAGGTATTGAGCTGGATTTATACACCAGCAATGAAAGTATTGGGCAACACGCAATATATATTCGTGATGGCCTGGATTGGGATCAATGGACTAGTAATTTGGTATATCTATTGGATGGTGGCAAACTGCGTGGCCTTCATGTCATGTGTACCATAAACGCCTTATGCTTGATCAGCCTGCCAGAGTTCCTGTGGAGTATTGTTGAACTTAAGAAGAAATATGGCAAAGATGCGATTAACTTTAGTCTCAATATCCTACGTTTTCCTAGTTTCCAAAGCCCATTGATATTACCTTTAGAGGTACGCGAAGAATGTATTAGACAATTAATCCCGCTTGGTAATCTCAGTGTAGATGTATTACACGAGTTTGAAATTAACCAAATTGGTAGATTAGTTAGTTATCTTAAAGAAGTTGCTAGTCCACACAGCGGTGCTATGGATACTATTATTCTACAACGTGACTTTAAGAACTTTTATGAACAGTATGATCAACGACGCGGAAAAGATTTTAGAGCAACATTTCCACAACTAGCTGATTGGTACGATACACTATGATACTAGCATTTGGATGTAGTGTAACACATGGGGCAGAATTAGTATATCCAAATCAACACGAGGAAAATATCCAATATAGTTATCCTAATCTTATCGCCCAAAGTTTAGGAGTTGAATGTAACAACTATGCAGTCTGCGGAATTAGTAATGAAGGCATATTCCATAAAATAGTTGATACACTAGTTAGATACAAAAGTAGTGAGATTACCGCAGTAATAGTAGGATGGACTAGCACTATGAGAGAATATTGGAAAACAGATAATCGAGAATGGTTCGTAATACCAAGTTGGTGTGCTACAGCTGAACAAAATCAATCATTAAAACATTTTAAAGATTATACAGATGAAGATGTTAATTTACACCCTAGAATATGTAGCGATAAAGAAGAATATTTAGAACCATTGGCAAAAGTGTATGATATAATTACCAGACATAAGTTTGATGTTGACGAGTATGAAAATAAAAAAAGTAACTATATTGATATGACTAGATTATTATGTCAAGATAAAAGGGTGCGTCTGATTGAAACTTGTTGTATGGGATCAGTAGGTAGTATAGACCTTAATATAGATAATTTTGGTAAGTGGAGAACAGGTAAAGGTCATCCTACAAAACAAGATCATGAACAGATAGCACAACATATATTATTAATATTATGAGCGATAAAGCCACAGACAACTACTATGAAAATCATCACTACCACACACGGAAACCTGTGTATATTAGTGAAGATGACCTACGACCTGATCAGTTAGACCGATTAACCAAGAGTGATGTATTTTGTATGATTCCATGGATACACATGCATGCCTTTCCTGATGGCCGGGCTTATCCTTGCTGTTTAGGTGATGACAAACATCCTATAGGCAATTTCAAACAAGACAGCATGGAAACAGTATGGAATCAACCTGCATACAAAACCATGCGTAAAAATATGTTGGAAGAAAAGTCCTGCAAAGAATGTAGTAAGTGTTACGAACAAGAATCTAGTGGATTTATGAGCATGCGTAATAGCACTAATAAAAACTTTGGTCAACATATTAGTCTGGTAGATCAAACTAAACCAGACGGCACCTACGATGATTTTAAATTACGTTACTATGATATACGTTTTAGTAATCTATGTAATTTTACCTGTCGAACCTGCGGTGGTTGGTTCTCAAGTAGTTGGTATAAAGAAGAAGTGGATTTATATGGCAAACGTGCCTATCCACAAATACTATTTGCTGGCAGGCATGAAGAAGATATGTGGGAGCAAATGCAGGAACACATACCACATTTAGAACAAATATATTTTGCTGGTGGTGAGCCGTTAATCATGGAAGAACATTACCGCATACTTAAAGAACTAGTTAAACGTGAGATGTTTAATGTTAAGTTAATCTACAACACTAACTTTAGTCGGTTAAATCTTAAAGATGAAGATGTCTTAGACTACTGGAAGCTCTTTAGTAATGTTAGTATTGGTGCAAGTCTGGATGCTATGGGACCACGTGCTGAATATATACGTAAAGGTACCAAGTGGGATCAGATTGAACGTAATAGAACTCGTATGATTGAGAAGTGTCCTAATACCGACTTTTATGTTAGTTCAACAGTCAGTCTTTATAACGTGCATCATCTGACAGATTTTCATCGCAATTGGGCAGACCGTGGATTATTGAAACCACAAGATTGGAATATTAACATCCTCCAAAGCCCTGACCGTGATCGTATCAACGTATTACCACAAAAATTTAAAGATCAGGTGCGAGTTAAAATAGAGGATCATATACGTTGGTTAGAGCCACAGGACCATTTAAAACGTGCCACTAGCGGATATCAAGGCATAATTAATTTTATGCAAGAAGATCAATCAGCATTATTGGGTGAATTTTTCCGGGTAAATGATCGTCACGACGAATACAGAAAAGAAAAATTTGAGTCAGTATTTCCTGAATATAAAGATTTGAGAAGATATGTCACTACCTGAGAAAATTTGTATACTACCTTGGATCAGTATTGAAACTAGTCCTATAGGAACCGCACGCCCTTGTTGTCTTGCCAAAGATGAAATTACATATCAAGATGAGGCAGGAGTTGAACAGAAATACAATCTTAACACACATACTTTAGAAGAAATTTATCATAGTCGTTATATGCAATTATTACGCAGAGATTTCCTTTATGGTCATAAACCTGCTACTTGTAAACGTTGTTGGGATGAAGAAGCCGCAGGACGAACTAGCAAACGTATTAATAGTAAGATACGATTAAAAGAGTATGTCAATGAAATTGATTTTCACAATCTTGATCCAGACCAATTATGGTTTATTGATCTTAAACTAGGTAATATCTGTAACTTAAAATGTCGTATCTGCGGCAGTTGGTCTAGTAGTAAATGGGCTAAAGAAGAAATAGATTACATACCCGGTATAGATCGTAAAACACATTTAGCATATACCTATCTTAAAGATGGAGCCTGGCCAAGAGAGAATCCACAATTTTGGGACAACTTAAAAACACTACTGCCTAATATTAAATATTTTGAATTCACAGGTGGTGAACCATTCTTAATAGAACAGCATTTTGAACTACTACGCTACGCCGTTGAAACAGGTGATAGTCAACATATCGAAATACATTATAATACCAATGGCACAGTTTTTCCTGAACAAGCAGAGTTGTGGGCAAACTTTAAGCATGTTGAAATAGCATTTAGTATTGATAATGTGGGTGCTCGTTTTGAATATGAGCGTTACGGTGCAGATTGGGATCTGGTCCAGGCTAATATTGCTAAGTTTACTACTATGCGTAGTAATAAAATATCAACGCAACTCTGCACTACTATGAACATACAGAATGTATATTATCTACCAGAGCTATGTGATTGGATTTCAACACAGACATTTGACCATATTTATTTTAATATGTTGCATGATCCTTGGCACATGTGTATTAGTCGCATGACTACTGCCGCTAAAGAACTGGTTATCGATAGATTAACCTCACATGAATTTACCCCTAAGTTTAAAGCAGAAGTTTTGCGTATAGTGCAATTTATCAAGAATGGCTCCGGGTCTGATGGCCAAGAGTTTTTATCTAAAATGCGAATCACAGACGAATATAGAGAACAAAGTTTCTTAGACTCACACATAGAAATAGCTAGGGCCATGGGATATGAGTAAATCTAAATTAGTCAGGCTTGCTTGGACAGATTTGAATAGTTCATATTTAGAGTGGATCTTGCGAGATAAGTTTGATCTCGCAATCTTTGATCCCACCAAGACATATAATAAAGAAACTGACATTTTGGTTATTACCAGACCAGAGTCTTTTAATCTAGAATTATTAAAAAAATATTTAGATCAAGGATTTAGATTGTTAATAGTTAATCTATGGGAAGCTCGACCATATGTATTAGCTAAGGATTTTTTACCTTATTTAGATAATATTTTAGTGGTATTAGGATGTAAAAGTCCTTTTAACTACGGTTGGAAAAATGTTTTAGCAGTGCCGCGGTGGTTTTGGTATAACGAAAGTCTATGGTATACCTGCGATAAAAACTTTCAATATCAGAATTATATCCCAATAAGGAAAAATACTAAATTATTCTTTATGCCTATTAAACGCAGTAAACCTTTTAGAATGCAAGTTGTAGAAAGACTAACAGATTTATTAGACGATGCTATATGGAGTTATGTAGAACGTTGGAATGACGGCATACATTTATCTACCAGAGAAGAAAACCCAGTGGCACGTATTGGATGGGACAGGCAGTTCGAACCCAATTGGTATGACGACACTTATTTCACTCTAGCAGTAGAAACTTGTATAGGTCAAACAACTGTCGAAAACGAAATGAAAGGCATAGTGTCAGATCAAGCAGGACCCTGTGAACTTTTTGTAACAGAAAAAACATTCAAGCCTATCGCACATCAACATCCGTTTTTAGTCTGTGGTATGAAAGGAACATTGGCTTTCCTTAAAGAAAATGGTTTTGAAACCTATGATCATATATTTGATGAAAGTTATGATACATTAGATTTCTTCGATGCAAGATTAGATGCACTATATGATAATATTAAAAATTTCAACAAAGAAAAATATTTAGATCCGTTAACAGAGCAAAAGATCAAACACAATTACGATAGATTCTATGATAGATCAGCAGTGCTAGCAGGTGTAAACTATGATCTGATAGACCCTATGCTGGAGTGGATACATGCAACCTAAACCGCCAACACTCTGTCTTGCACCTTGGACGCACACCTATCTAAGTCCGCAGACTGAACGCCGTATGTGCTGTGCCAGTCGCGAACCTGCACAGAATTTTGAGCAGTATATAGACACTAGCTCGGGCACAGGCAAGTATATTCCTATTACCTTAGATGAACATTGGAACAGTGATCATATGAAATCAGTGCGTCGTCGTATGATGGCAGGTGAAACTTTACCTGAATGCGAAGTATGTAATGATAAGTTACTCAACACAGACGTTTACCGTAGTTATTTTAATCGACTATTTGGTCATAAGTATGATAGTATATGGGACACTACAGACGCAGAGGGAACAACAACTATGCGGCCTGTAAGTTGGGATTATCGCTTTAGTAATCTCTGTAACTTTAAGTGTCGTATGTGCGGTGATATGCTGTCTAGTAGTTGGGAAACTGAGCAAAGACAACATGACATGATCAATTGGGATAATCCAAAGAATAATTGGATGCGCCCTGAAGTCAAAAAACAAATTGAACAGTTCCAAGATACACAGATAGAACGTGAGTTCGCAGATGCAGTCGAGAACCATCAAGTAGAAGAAGTATATTGGGTAGGCGGAGAGCCTCTGATGTATGAACAACATTGGCGTTATATGAAGCGCATTGTTGAATTAGGAGATGGTAAAAATGTCTATGCTCGTTACAACACAAACCTCAGCCGTGTCACTTACCGTGGGACCAATCTGTATAGTGATATTCTTTCTAGGCTTCGTGATTGGCAAATATGTGCAAGTCTTGATGGTACGGAAGCAATTGGAGAATATATCCGAACAGGTCTCAGCTATCCGCAGTGGCTTGAAAACTTTAAGGAAGGTCTTAGAGTCGCTACGCACCGCAGACAAATGAGGATTGATTTCACACTTACCTTACCGGGTATGTTTGAAATCAAAAATATTGAGAAGTTAGCTACAGAATTGGGCGTAGACATACTTGCTAAAGTTGTCTTTAGTTTTAGTCCTGATATTATCATGTCGCCCTTGGCCCTACCCAAAGACGTATTACATCCTTGGATAGATGAACTACTGGTTGGCCAAGACCCTGCAGGATGCCTGCAAAATAGCTCGCTAAGGGACATACTAATACAGCTTAAAACTCGCCCAACCTTTGCTGAACAGTGGCCGGACACTTACCAAACTGCGGTTGCAAAAGGTAAAGCTCGTATGCTACAATTAGAGAGTATCCGTCAAGACAAGTTAACTCTTGCTGACATTCTATTAGAAAGGAAACCTGTTTTTGACTGGTATCAATCAATCGACTGTTAAAGTAACCCTACGTAATCCATTAGATAAAACGGATTTTTTAGATTATTATATTATACCTAATGATACCCAATTGGCTAAAGATTGGTGTTACGCACTAAAACAAATATTAACAAATAAAAATCTATTAGAAAAGAACTTTTGCTTAATGGGATTTCCAAAAACAGCACGCAATTTAGAATATCTATGCGAGCAAGCTAATGTAGCAGTAGAAACTATCAATCGTTTTGATTTTACCAAGCATGGTCTTGAAGATTATATCATCGAAGAATGGTTTCACCCTAACACTGTTAGATTCCCTGATATTTATACTGTTGAAAATTTAACTGTGGCAGATGATAAACCGTCGAGACGTTGGCATATTGGTCTACAACCAAAGCACTCTACACTTAATCAACTGCATAATCATTTTGAAAGATTGCAAGGAACCGTTAGTAATCTTAGCCCTTACTATAAAGCAGCAGATTACGAAGTGAAATATGCTATTCGACAATTGAATATTCTTTGTCATGAAATAGAAAGTCTGATATTAAGTCAAAGAAAAGATCGTGTGCAACCAGAGTGGGTTCGTCCTAGTCAAATTACTACATTTTTACATGCAGAAAGATATCCTCTCAAAGATGAGCATAGACAAGGATTTGTCACTAATGGCTATGATCGACAATTTGGATATGTGTATATGCATTGGGCACAGATAGGAAAAACGCTATTTGAAGTATTCCGTGACGAAGGCGCTCCCGAATTAACAGATACAGTGTGTGAAGCTATCACTCACTTAGAATATTATAGTGGAGAGTTTGATATTGAGTGGGGCAAGGATGTTACATCTATCAGTGGATTTACTTGGCACGACAAAGAACAACAGGCCTTTAACGCCTGGTTGATTAAAAATAATCTAAACCCAAAAGATCCTAAATTAAGCCTAGGATATTTACCAATTGGATGTGTTGATTTAGAACGTAGTTTTAATACGATAGACATGGTTGCTATACGCGATATACTGAGCAGATACTTGGATATATTCAGCATCGAAATAGACGGAGTTAAAAATACGTTTGATTATGTTTGGAGTGACAGCAATTATAAGCAGATGCAGATAGATATGATGAGGCCGGGATATGATTACAGTAGCCGGGGGTGATAGCCATGTATGGGGTAGCGAGCTAGCAGATAGTCCACATGGTGGCCCAGCTGGATATAGCCGTAGGACATTTACTGCACTGTTATCGACTGAAAATTATGTGTGCGCTGCATATCCGGGTATAGGAAATATTGAGATCGCAAAGCGTATAATGGATGCTTGTGATATTATACAGGTAGACAGATTCGTGATTGTTTGTTGGACTTGGCCCAGTAGAGATAATCAAATTGACAGTGATCAGACTATTATCAATTTACAAGAATACCTAGTGCAACATAATATTCCTTATTTGTTTACCTGTGTAGATAATTGTATTATAACTAATCATACTAAAATTGCCCATAGCAATTGGTATATGTTTCCGCAAGGAACAAAAGAGGGCGAAACTCATACACCAAGAGGCTTTTATCAATGGGCCGTTGAAAATAAGTATAATATAGGAGTTGATGGACATCCTTTAGAACACGCCCATCGTGATGCTACAATATTAATTAAGGAGAAATTCAATGAATTGGTTAAAAAACATTATTAATCGTATTAAATTAGAAATAGCTTATCGCAAAAAATTAAAAGAACTACGTAAAAGAGATCCTTTTATCTACAAATAATCAATGGGTAGATTACTTACAGTTGGTGATAGTTTTACCTATGGGGAAGAACTAGCAGATTTAAATTCTGCTTGGCCTTTTCTATTGGGTAATAAACTAAGCTATGAGGTAATTAATCTAGCTAAACCAGGTAGCGGCAATACCCGCATGATTCGCCATTGTGTAGAACAGTTAAATAATTATGATATAGCAATCATCGCCTGGAGCCATTTTGCTCGTATTGAAATGGCAGATGAAAATGGATTTTATGATCTATGGCCGGGGGGCGGCACATTACCACATAAACAATATAGTCCTTGGCGTTGGGAAATTATCGACTATTTTGGCCGTCACCATAATGACGATTATCTGTATAGACAATATCTATTAAACATTATCCTAATACAGAATTTTTTTAAGGCAAATAACAAGAGATATTTGATATTAGACAGTTTTGGTAATCATCAAACGAACCAAAGAACGGCAGAACAAAACAAAGATCTATTAGATCAAGTTGATGCTACATATTATGTAGGTTGGCCAAATTCTACAATGATGGAATGGGCTTATCGATGTCCAGTAGGAGATCGAGGACATTTCTTAGAAGAAGGACACGTTAAGGTAGCAGAAAAAATTTACAGCCATATGGAGCAGTTATCTTGGGTAAGTTAATTGCAGGTGGAGATAGTTTTATCTACGGTAGCGAATTATCAGATTGTTTTATTGAACATAATGGTATAGCTACAGAACAAGTAAGCCAATTGACTTATCCTGCATTGATATCTAAAGAATTAAATTTAGATTATGTGTGTGCAGCACGACCAGGATATTCAAATAGTGCTATATGTCGCACAGTAATGAATACTTGTGAACAACACAAAGATGACATCGAATTAGCTATAGTGTCTTGGAGTTTCTCAGGTAGATACGAGTTTAGATTTAAAGACTCATGGGAACAGATTTCGGCGTGGACTACATTAGAAACTGTTGATAAAATAGAACAAAGTTTTAGCATAGATAATCCTATAGTGTTAAATCATCATGCTGTAGAATTAGATCGTGCAGGAAGAATTGGCACTAGAGATTTTGCTAAATCTTACTACAATTATGTAGGATCAAATTACATAGCAGAAATCTATGATACATTAACTAGTATAGTAATGCTACAACAGTATTTTTTACGTAATGATATTCCATACGTATTTTCTGCTGTAGATAGATTTAAATTTGACGTAGAAGATGAATCAATAACAACATTAAAAAAACAATTATTAAATGATGACTGGGTTTGGTTTAATGATAAAGGATTTTATACGTGGGCACAAGATATGAAATTTCCTTTTGCTACAACACACCCAAGAGAACCAGCTCACATAGAGGCAGCACATATAGTATATGAATATCTTAGGTATATCGGCCGGCTTCCATGATGCAGGCATAAGTCTCATCTGTGACGGTGAGATCTTATTCGCTGGACATTCTGAACGTTACAGCAAGATTAAACACGATAGTGAAATCAATCGTGAGATTCTTGCTGACTGTTTCACACATTGCGGCATACCGGATCGTATTGCTTACTATGAACGTCCTTGGTTAAAGAAAACTCGACAACTATACGCTGGACAATACAAGGATTTATTTGATACTAGTATTGAAGATAAGATACGTAAAATTTGGCCGAATAAAAATCCACCAGATATTGAATATCACGGACACCATAAGTCACATGCGGCTGCAGGATTCCAGACTAGTCCGTATGATCGTGCCACAGTGGTTGTTATTGATGCTATAGGTGAATGGGACACTGCTAGTATATGGTCAGCTGAATACGTTAACGGCAAGGCAACATATAAAAAGCTATGGAGTCAAAAGTATCCACATAGTCTAGGTTTGTTTTATTCAGCAATGACTAAGCGTGCAGGACTTAAACCCTTAGACGAAGAATACATCTTGATGGGCATGGCCGCTTATGCTATGTATGATGGTAATATGTATGGTGACTTCTTAGAGAATGCATACGACTTAAAGTTTAGACAAAATCTACACATTGGCTGTGATGAGTATCACCCAGACATGACAGACTTTGAAATAGCCGCCAGTGCCCAATATACATTAGAGCAATGCCTACATCATATCATAATGCGTGCCGAGGAACTAGATAAGACTGGTAATTTAGTCTACATGGGTGGAGTGGCACTAAACTGTAAGGCCAATGACCTAATAGGCGCATATTTTAAAAACATTTGGATCATGCCTAATCCTGGCGATTGCGGTAGCAGTCTAGGTGCCGCGGCATTGACTTATGGTGGTCGTTTAAATTGGAAAAATGCTTATCTAGGCACGGACATAGCTGGACCTTATCCAGTTAAAGAATTATTAAGTGAACTAGTAACGAATAAGATAGTGGGTGTTGCTAGCGGCCGCGCAGAATTTGGCCCAAGGGCATTAGGTAATAGATCATTATTAGCAGACCCTAGAGGTACTGATATCAAGGAGAAAGTAAATGCAATCAAACAACGTCAACAGTTCAGGCCATTTGCACCCGTTATTTTGGAAGAGGTATGTCATGAGTATTTTGATATGCCTACTGGCTGGCCTAATAGCAGGTATATGCAAACAGTCGCTTATTGTCGGCAGCCTGATCTTTATCCTGCCATCATTCATGCTGACCGTACATCTCGTGTGCAGACTGTGCCCGCTGATGGGTCGGGAATAAGACAATTATTAGAAGCATGGTTTGAGTGGACTGGCTGCCCTATGTTACTTAATACAAGTTTAAACATTAGGGGTGAGCCTATGGTCAATGACCGTGCAGATGCTGATCGATTCGAAAAATTATACGGTGTTAAGGTGTTGTCATGAAGAACCATTGGGAGTTAGGAGCAACTTTAGATCTAGGGACTTATCCTTGTGATCAAGAAATGCAATTTAGTCTTAGTGATCTTGATAGCGAACAAAACTTTAAAAATATCCAAGGTACACGTCATCAAGGTCACCCCCAGTGGCATACAGATAGTTTTACTTACAAATATAATAGTCATGGATTCCGCAGCCAAGAATTTGATCTTAAAGAAACTAAATCTAAAATTTTAACTTTGGGGTGTAGTCACACAGTTGGTGTAGGAGTGCCACAACATAATGCCTGGCCTGAACAATATGGTAGTAAATATTTTCCTAATCATGTAGTATGGAATGCGGGACTTGGTGGTGCTGGCGCTGATACCATAGCAAGATTGGCAGTTAATATGATTCCTATCGTTAACCCTGACATGGTAGCAATCTTGTGGCCGAGTTTATTTCGATTTGAAACATACGAAAATAATGCGGTATTCAATGGCGTTTGGACCATGGAAAAAGATAATCTACAATATGAAGATAATACCGCGTATAATAATCAAACAAAAAATAAAACTATATTAGATCTATTACAGAAAGTTTATGGATTTAGATTACTATCTATAGACTGGGATGATACTGTAGGAAAAATATATGATACGGTCTCCTGGACCAAAGCTCGTGACGGTGCACATTTTGGTATTGAGTGGCATCAGCAGATAGCTTACGATTTTTATCTACAATATAGTAATCTCGAGGATTTTGTGTTAAAATATACTGATCCTAAACAATATTGGGAAAAATACAAAGACAAGGAGGAGAAATGAAAATATTAATCATGGGATTGCCTGGCAGTGGTAAGACTACCTTGGCTGAAAAACTATTCAATGAGCTATTAAAAAACCATCACATTGAATGGGTTAATGCTGATGACCTACGTAAAGAAACCAATGATTGGGATTTTAGTGAAGAAGGCCGCCATAGACAGGCACTAAGGATGCGCACCATTGCTGACCGTGGAGTTGCAGCTGGATTTATAATGATCTGTGATTTTGTCTGCCCTACACGTGAACTGCGTAAAGCGTTTGATGCTGACTTTGTTGTCTGGATGGATACTGTTAGACGAAGTGAATACAAAGATACTAATGCTATTTTCCAAAAACCCACAGAAGATGAATATGATATAAGAATAGATGAGTTTGCCAGTGATAAGTGGTCAGAAACCTTGGCAGATTTAATCCATATGTTGATACCATAATGTATGACATCTTTATAATGGACCTAGGCGGACATGATGCCAATGTTCAAACATTATCTGAACGCTTCCCACACGCTCGTATCGTCCGTTACTACGATAATCATTTAGATACGATTCGTCGTTGTATCGCTCGGGCTCGCACATCTTGGATTTGGGTCATTGCTAGTTGCTGTGACTACACTGAATTTGATTTTGATTATCGTGCAGCGCCATGGGAAGCCTATCAATTACATTGTTGGCATAGTGGCTATGAAAAGTTTGGTGATACATTCCTAATCAACGTAGATGAATTCAAAAAACAACAGGATATACCTCTGCTAGAATGGTATAAAGATGTCAATTGGCATTACCCTGGTGTGCCCAGACTACCTTGGCCTGTATTGACTACTACCACAGAAGATATTAC
>Ga0209086_10001592_pt1 | contig 18409 bp, 22 predicted proteins | sample M_130207_XF_Meta_FD_187312 | JGI IMG/M metagenome (GOLD analysis project Ga0209086, IMG submission 187312) | Freshwater microbial communities from Lake Montjoie, Canada to study carbon cycling - M_130207_XF_MetaG (SPAdes) (version 2) | ecosystem: Environmental > Aquatic > Freshwater > Lake... | reverse complement strand
AATATCACTTCCATCACCGACTACAACGCCAGCACTAATTCGGCCTTCAACCATAGATTTACCTAAAGTTCCGGCATTAAAGTTAACGAAGCCTTCATGCATAACTGTTGTGCCGCTTGCAAGGTGCGCACCAAGTCGAACGCGATCGGCATCTGCAATCCGAACACCTTCTGGAACAACGTAATCAACCATTCTTGGGAACTTATCAACCGAAAAGACGGTGAGAGTTCCAAACTTTGCACGAAGCTTTGGACCAATTAAATTAAAAGTTGAAACCGAACAAGGTCCAGCAGATGTCCAAACAACATTATTTAGAATTCCGAAGATGCCCTCTAACGATTGACCATGTGGTTTAACAATCCGATGCGAAAGCAGATGAAGACGAAGATAAGCATCAGCAACGTCTTTCGGCGCCGCATCTAGATCTATTTCGATAGCAACTTTGCTCTTTGTGACCTCACGAATTGAATCGGTGCCAGTAAATTCAGATAGATCGGGCCCATTGTTCTCTGCGAGCTTGCCAAGCCCAAGGGAATCAAACCAGACATCCAAAACTTCACCAGTGTTTGCAGTGCTGGCAATTCCAAATCCGAAGGCGCTTCTCATGAGATAACGCTACCAAAACCAATTAACCTCTAGACTTCTTTTATTATGCGAATAGCCGTTTATTGCTCAGCCTCAACGAGTATCGACCAGAAATATCTAGACCTAGCCTTTGATATCGGTGTTGCGATTGCAAATGCTGGTGCCGACCTGGTTTGGGGCGGTGGCCAAATTTCCATGATGGGTGCGGCAGCAAAAGGGGCGCGCGAACACGGTGCAAAAACATTTGGTGTTATTCCAGAGAAACTTGTGACTGTTGAATTTGAAGATCCAGAAGCAACAGAGATGTTCATTGTCTCAAACATGAGAACTCGGAAAGCGAAGATTGAAGAGTTAGCAGATGCCTTCATTATGTTGCCGGGCGGAATCGGAACCTTAGAAGAATTCTTTGAAATTTGGGTTGGGCGGAAATTGGGTTATCACTCAAAACCTGTTGTGGTCTGCGATCCCTATGGAACATTTGCGCAATTGCAAAGTGCCCTTGATTACCTAAGTGATGAAGAGTTTATCGGTGCTAATCCAAATGAATTAGTCGCTTGGTGCAGTGATATTCCAAGCACAATCCTTGCCTGCACAAAGTAGCGGAGTAACCTTCATCCATGGGCGCACTCTCGGAACTTCTAGCAAGCCTGCCCGAGGAAGAGCGCTTTATTCTTACAATGCATTACATCCGCTCGATGTCGCCCGAAGAGATTGCCCAGACCCTTGGAGTCCCTGAACGCGCAGTTCAAAGCGTTATCACGAGTGGCAAATCTCGTCTACTTTCCGCGTTAAATCCGGGGCAATAAGGAGCTTTTCTCAATTTCCTTTCATAAGCGCTTTTGCGAGATACTTAGCCACTGAATTCCCCTGTTTGATTTAGATTTCTAAAGGAGTAACAACATGGCAGCCATGAAACCTCGTACCGGTGATGGACCCATGGAAGTTACCAAGGAAGCTCGCAGTTTTGTAATGCGCATCCCGCTAGAAGGCGGCGGCCGTCTGGTTGTAGAACTAAATGTTGAAGAAGCCACAAATCTGGGCAATGCTCTTCAGGCAGCGGTATCCCTCGTTAAGAAGTAATTAAAACTTAATTTGCTGGAATTGTTACATCCGTGAATACAGTGAATAAAGGGAAACTTTTTCCAAGAATTAATTGTCATACACAATCTGAGATTGACTACTCGATTGTCGAAGCCATCGCAGTTCCATTCGCTAAATCAGAAGAGACTAGCGCTTTAGAAATCGGTAATCCCAAATTAGCTTCGCAAATTTCTAAGTACTTTGGATTAGATCTCACAGACTTGCTTTCACAGTGGCCAGATGCAACAGGCAAGGCCGGTGAATTAATTGAAATCCCCATTAAAAGTTCAGGCAACAAACTATCCAGAATCTATTTAATCGGTGTCGGTGCTAATGGACCCGATGACCTACGCAAGGCTGGTTCAGCTCTTGCAAGAAAAGTTAAAAACACTGGGGTTCAAGTCCTAGATTTGCTTGTTACAGATAAGCAAAGCGCACGAGTTCATGCAGTAGCACTAGTTTTGGCAAGTTATTCCTGGAGTGAAAAAAGTGCACCAGCTAAAGCGTTAAAGGCTGCGCACTTCATAATTGTTGGAAATTTTACAAAAGAAATAGTCAGCGCAAATTCTCTGGCTTTGGGAGTCTGGCGCGCAAGAGATCTAATTCATACGCCTTCAAATATTAAGAGCCCCTTATGGATTGCAGATCAAGCAAAATCATTAGTGGCACGAGCAAAATCACCTGCATTGAAGATTGAGATTAAGAGCGGTGCCGCGCTTGCAAAATTTGGTGGCTTACTAGCAGTTGGAAATTCAGCTCCAAAACCTGGGCCGCGACTTGTTCAAGTTTCATACTCACCTAAGGGATCAAAGAGTTGGCCTCATGTTGTCCTAGTAGGTAAAGGAATTACTTTTGACACTGGTGGTGTTTCGCTTAAACGACCATATGAATCGATGGTTGGAATGAAGAGTGATATGGCAGGTGCGGCTGCAGTTCTTGCCACAGTAATTGCAATTGCGGAAATGGGCGCCGATGCCCCAAAGGTTCGCGTTACCTCACTATTAATGTGTGCCGAAAATGCACTTTCATCTACATCTCAACGTCCTTCAGATGTAATTACGCATTTTGGTGGAACTACAGTTGAAGTTATCAATACTGATGCCGAAGGTCGATTAGTTCTTGCTGATGGTCTGGCATATGCAGATGCTGAATTAGATCCAGATTACCTAATCGATGTTGCAACACTTACAGGTTCTGCAACTCTTGGCCTTGGTCGCCAATATGCAGCGATGTATACCCGTGATGTTTCGCTCGCTCAAAATCTTTATGACTCTGGTCAAGACGTTGGTGAACGCGTTTGGCATATGCCACTAATTGATGATTACAAAGTTGCACTCGCAAGTGAGATCGCAGATTTTAATCACACCGCGGAGAAACCTGATTTCAACGGCGGTTCTATTACAGCCGCTCTCTTTTTAGAACACTTTGCTGGAAAACGCAGGTGGGTACATTTAGATATCGCCGGTCCAGCGCGTTCCGAGAACGATTCTGGTGAAAATCCAAAAGGCGGTACCGGCTTCGGGGTTAGATTGCTTACAGAGTGGTTGACTTCGCTATGAGCATAGATAAGACATCAAACGATCGTGGCGACATGTCAGCATTTGCTGAAAATTTTCCGCATGAAGATTTCTTTATGCAACAAGCCCGCAAGAATGGCGCTGAAGTTGGCGCGCCCGATCCAACCGTCGGAGTTGGTGGCTTAATAAATTTTGTTGTTGGTTTAATTTCTGCGAAATCTATTGTAGAAATTGGAACTGGTTCTGGAGTAAGTGGGCTCTGGATTTTTAATGGAGCGCCAAAAGAAGCAACTTTTACCTCGATTGATTCCGAACGCGAGCATTCAGCAAGTGCAAAAGAGATCTTGGAAGAAGCTGGAATCTCTGCCCAAAGATTCAGGTTAATTACCGGAAACATTATAGAAGTCGTTGGAAAGTTAGCTGATGCAAATTATGACTTGATGATTGTGAGGTCAGCGGAAGATATGGTCGATGTCGTTCAAGAGAGTCACAGATTATTAAAGACCGGCGGGGTGTTAATTATTGATAATGCACTTGACGGTGGCAAGGTCGCAGACCCAACGCAACGAGATTTTGACACCATCGCCCGGCGCGATTCGATAAAAGCAATTCGTGAAGATTCCAGATGGAGTGCAACGGTACTTCCAATTGGCGGAGGCGCCCTTGTCGCCCGTAAAATTTAACCATGTCTAAAACTCCAGATACCCCTTGGTGGATTTCTGAACATCCCGTAGTCACTGCCCAGGATATCAAGAAGCGAAATACCAGAACTGTTGGTTTTGGTGTTGCAATCACAATGGCGCTTATCGCTGGAGTCGTGGGTAGCGTTGCCGGACGCACTACAGCAAATATTGATTCAAAAACTAATTTAGTAACTACAAAGAGCGTTATCGAACGCAAGCCCGATTCAATTGCTGGAATTGCCGCCAGGGTTTCGCCTTCAGTAGTTTCAATTGATGTACGGAATGGAAATTCTGGGGGAACTGGATCTGGATTTTTTTTAGATAGTTCGGGATACATCCTTACTAATAACCATGTAATCTCAAGTGCGGCGACTAATAGCGCAAAAATTACGGTGAAATTAGCTAACGGTAAGAATTACGATGCAAAATTAATTGGGCGGGATATCTCTTACGACCTTGCGGTTATAAAAATCGCGGTAACAGATGCACCTGCACTTCAACTCGGTGATAGTGATGAAGTTCAAGTAGGAGATGGTGTAATCGCTATCGGTTCACCACTGGGACTAACTGGAACAGTAACCTCTGGAATCATTAGCGCGAAGAATCGCCCAGTTACATCTGGTGGTGGAACAAGTGAGAGCTCATTTATAAATGCAATTCAAACTGATGCAGCAATAAATCCAGGTAACTCCGGTGGACCACTCGTGGATCTCTCTGGTGCGGTTATTGGAATTAATTCTGCAATCGCAACAACGGGTTCTGGATTTGGCGGTCAGGGCGGTTCAATCGGCTTGGGTTTTGCGATTCCAATTAATCAAGCACGAAATACTGCAGATCAATTAATTAAGAATGGCAGTTCAACCTATCCAATCATGGGTGTTTCACTTGATACTCGATACCCCGGGAACGGCGCAAAAATTTCTACTGAACCAGGATCGATCACACCAGGCAGTCCAGCCGAAAGCGCAGGAATGAAACCTGGCGATGTGATTATTGAAATAGATGGTAAGCCAGTTGGAACATCTGATGAAGCTATCGTAAGCGTGCGCTCACATAGCGTTGGGGATTCAATCAAAGTTAAGTTCCAACGTGACGGCGTTACAAAAGAGGTTTCACTAAAACTCATCGCGGCGAAGTAATAGCTTTAGATATAGAATTCGAAAATGTTAGGAATCGGTGGCGGAGAAATAGTTGGCCTACTTCTTTTGGCCCTGATTCTTATTGGCCCAGATAAGCTTCCAAAATTTTCTGCAGATTTTGCCAGGCTTATTCGTAGGGTTCGGGATATTGCGCAAGGTGCAACAAATGACCTGCGTGATAACTTAGGCGCAGGATACGAAGATTTAAAGGTTACTGATCTACATCCAAAGAAATTCATTACAAAGCACATAAACGAAGCGTTAGCCGAGCCGACTGGACAAATTCAAGAATTAAAGAAGTCGGCAAAAATAGATCCGGATCTACTATGACAAGTGAAATTATTGAAAAGATTAATCAGGCACTTCAAGGAGTTTCAGATCCGGAATTGCATCGCCCACTGCCAGAACTTGGGATGGTTAAATCAGTCGCATTCAATGACGGGGTCGCAGAGATAACTATTTTGTTGACAATTTCGGGCTGTCCAATGCGCGATCGCTTGCAGAAAGATATTTCTGATTCCCTAGAACCAATAGCAGAAGTTAAATCACTTGACCTAACTTTTGACGTTATGAATGAGGATCAGAGAAACAGCGTTAAGAAGTTATTAAATGGCGGTAAAGAGCGTTTTATTCCCTTTGCCCAACCAGGCTCTTTAACGAGAGTTATTGGTATTGCATCAGGTAAAGGTGGCGTTGGAAAATCTTCAGTGACTGTGAACCTAGCTGTAGCAGCGGCTCAGAAAGGTTTGAAGGTCGGCATTTTAGATGCGGATATTTATGGCCATTCAATTCCAAGACTTATGGGAATTGTTGGAAAACGACCAACCGCGATCGACCAAACTTTTATTCCGGTCGAAGCCTTTGGGGTAAAAGTTGTTTCTATGGAGATGTTTAAGCCAGAGCGTTCTGACGCTGTTGCTTTTCGCGGACCGATGTTGCATAAAGTTTTAGAGCAATTGTTAAGTGATGCATATTGGGGCGATCTTGATCTTCTTCTTCTGGATTTACCACCAGGAACTGGTGATATCGCAATTTCTCTGGGCCAACTCTTACCAGCATCAGAAATAGTAGTTGTTACAACGCCACAAATTGCTGCTGCTGAAGTTTCCGAACGAGCAGGACGAATTGCTCACCAATTAAAACAACACATCATCGGCGTAATTGAAAACATGTCCGATACGTCTTGCCACAAATGTGGTGAGCCAATTGCAATCTTTGGAACTGGTGGCGGCTTAGAAACTGCTAAACATTTATCAACTTTGGTTGGGACAGATGTAGCGCTAATTGGGCAGATCCCATTTACTGCTGCCCTTCGAGAGGGTGGCGATATTGGTCAGCCAATTGCTATAAGTGATCCAACATGTCCAGCAAGTGAATCTTTTGCAGCAATAGTCGAAAAAATAACGTTACGCCCTAAGTCTTTAGTCGGGGTTAGGCTCTCGGTTTCCTAACTTTCTAGGGACATCGCCTAAGATTGGGCTATGAAAAAGCCACCAGTAAAGAGCATCAATACAGTGGCCAAACGACTTGTAGGCCGTAGTGAATTGGTCCTACAGCGGAAAAATATTCGTGAATCTTTAGTTTCAGTTGCAGGGCTTATTGGTCGCCCAGTTAAATATCAAGGTGGAAATGAAATTGGTCGTCTTGTAGATGTCGTCGTAAGACATGGCGAAGATTCTTATCCGCCAGTTTCGGGATTGATTGTAAAAGTTGGTCAGAGTAAATCCTTTATTGATGGCGCAAGAATTGCAAAGTTAACTCAGAGCGAAATTCAACTCTCATCAGCGAGAGTAGATTTAACTGAATTTGTTAGGCGGGAAGGTGAATCCCTTCTAGATGCTGATGTTTTAGATCACCAGATTGTTGATGTGAATGGTCTTCGCGTAGTTCGTTCCTCAGATCTTTACTTGGCTCCACTAGATCGTGAGATTCGTGTCGTTGGAGTAGATATTTCATTTAAAGCATTTATCCGGAGAATTTTTCCTGGTGCACTTGGGCGCGGGCCAATTCCAGAACATGTAATTGACTGGGCGAACGTTGCCTCACTTGCTCATGGAACAGGAGTTGTTCGTTCAACGGAATCTCGGGCGGCACTGGGTCAACTTCGCCCTGCAGACCTAGCAGATTTAATTGAAGATTTAGCTGGTCGGGAACAAAGCGCACTTATTGAGATGCTTGATCCAGATCTCGCTGCAGATGCTCTGGAAGAGATGGAAGACGATGAACTACAAGGTTTGTTGCGCGGATTACCAGCGCAACGTTCTGCAGAATTGATTTCTCGAATGGAACCTGATGAAGGTGCTGAAGTTTTGCGTGATTTAGGTGATGATCACCGCGAGAGCATTTTCCTGGAGATGGATTCTTCAGTTGCAAGACAACTTCGAAAGCTTGTCGAATTTGATGAAACTTTAGCTGGCGGAATTATGACTTCACACATATTGATTACTCACGAAGAAGACACAGTTGGCTTTGCTCTTAAATTATTAGTTGAGAATAGATCGCGCGACATTTCTGATGGTGTCGTAGTTGTCGATGCAAAAGGAAAGTTACTTGATCATATTCAAATAATTGAACTAGTTGCTGCAAAACCAGGTGACTTACTCTCAACTTTGATGGGTCCGCCTTATCCAACATCGGTCGATATAAATACCAGGCTTGATGCAGTTATTGATGAGTTTGCAAATAATCGTGGCTCCTCCATCATCGTAGTTGATGAGAAGAATAAGCCAGTGGGCAGAATCCTGGCCGATGATTTAGTTGACGCGCTAGCTTCAACTTCAGATGTCCAAGGTTTTGCTCAAGGAAGCGGTGCGTTGTAATGGCAACTCGGCAGAGTATTTCTCCGAAAAAAATTCGGATAGCGGCACTCCTTGCTGTAATGGGACCGGGCATGATTGCTGGGCTCTCTGATGATGATCCAGCAGGAATTACAACGTACTCAGTTCTTGGCGCAGATTATGGTTATCAACTTTTGTGGGTACTTGTTGCTTCTACATTTGCCTTAATAGTTCTGCATGATCTTGGTGCGCGAATCGGTGTTGTAACACGACAGGGAATGATTGGACTAATTCGCCAAAAATATGGCGCAAGATCGGGAACGCTAAGTGCAACAGCACTTATCCTGGCAAATGTCGGAACGATGACTGCAGAATTTGCAGGTATCGCCGCCGCTGGCCAACTATTTGGATTTAGTAAATATGTCACGGTTCCGGTAGCCGCCTTTTCCGTTTCATTCTTAGTACTTCGCAATTCATTTGCAAGAGTTGAGAAAGTATTCTTTCTGATCTCTGCAGGATTTATTGCCTACATAATCGCTGGTTTTATGGCTGGTCCTGATTGGGGCGCAGCAGCAAAAGGTATGTTGATTCCTACAATTCCATTTACCCAAGATGCAATCTTTATCGCAACTGCAACAATTGGTACAACTCTTGCCCCTTGGGGATTGGCATTTATTCAGTCCTACGCGGTTGATAAGCGCCTAACAAAAGATGACTTAAAACTTCTTCGAGTTGATGTTTGGACCGGATCACTGCTAACTGGAATTATTGGTTTTTTCGTCGTGGTTACTTGCGCAGCAACGTTACATAAAGAGGGCATTCAAATTAATGATGCAGCCGATGCGGCAAAAGCTTTGGAACCACTCGCTGGAACTATGGCCAAGGAACTATTTGCAATTGGATTAATCGGGGCCGCACTTCTTGCCGCATCTATATTGCCGTTATCAACGGCATATTCTGTAAGTGATTTGACTGGACGCCCAGCTGCTCTTGATGACAGCCCAAAGGAAGCACCTCTCTTTTACTTAACATTTGGCCTGATAACTGGAGTAAGTGCAGTCTTAATCTTGATTCCAGGAGCACCGCTCATAACTATTCTTGTTGTAACTCAGGTTCTAAATGCGATTTTGTTATTGCCGTTGTTGATATACATGTATGGCATCTCTAAAGATGAGAGGCTGATGGGTGAATTCGTTGCAACCCGTACCATGAAAGTTATTTATTCAATTATTATCACTGTAGTTGCTGTCGCAATTGCTTGCATGCTCTGGTTTACGATTAATTAATGAGTAAACATGACCACACCGCAATTCCTGCACCTAAAGATCTTGGCCTCTTAACTCTTGGGGTAATTGGAGTCGGTACGTCAGGTCCAATTATCGCTGCAAGCGCCATGCCCGTGCCTTCACTTATTTTTTGGCGCAACCTTGGTGGGGCCCTGATTATGTTGCCTTTTGCACTTAAGAATGGCGAATGGAAGTCACGTGAAGAGCGTCATGCAATTTTTTTATCCTGTTGTGCCGGAGTTTTTCTAGCAGCGCACTTCATCTGCTTCTTTCTTGCGATGCGATTTACTAGCGTCGCGGCAGGTACCGCACTTGCCGCTCTTCAGCCAATATTTACCGCAATTTATTTTAAAACACGTGGTGGCGTAATTCCAAAACGTGCCTGGAGTGGAATGTTTATCGCCTTTCTCTCCGTGCTTTTAATTACCGGAATTGATTTTCAAATAAGTTTGCGTAATTTTGCAGGGGATATGCTCGCGCTATTGGGCGCCGCACTTGCCGCTGGTTACATGTTAATTGGGTCTAAAGCCCAGCAGAAACTTTCAACATCTACTTATACGAGCGCTTGCTATCTAACATGCGCAATTACTGGGTTACTAGTTGCAATCGCTACCGGAAGTCAATTTTTACATTTTGAAGCCCGGCAATGGTGGCTTGTTATTGGGCTAATTCTTGGTGCTCAACTTCTTGGACACACGATGTTCAATATGGCACTTCGCCGAGTTTCTCCAGTATTCGTTGCGCTAATTGTTTTCTTTGAAGTTCCAGTTAGTGCGCTAATTGCATTCTTTTGGATTGATCAAGTTCCTCCCGCAGGGATAATTCCGGGAATTATTGGTCTATTGGTTGGCTGCGGTATCTTCGTATCAAGAGCGAAGGTCGTGCCAATAAATGATTGATCTACATACTCATTCATCTGCTAGTGACGGTACTGATACGCCAGGTGAATTAATCAATAAGGCACATGCTCGCGGAATCACGGTTCTTGGATTGATGGACCACGACACCGTTGCTGGTTGGGACGAAGCTATTGCTTATCTTCGCCCGGGACTTTCGCTAGTTCTTGGTTCAGAAATTTCAGCACAAACTGCCGATGGAATTAGTGTTCACATGCTTGGGGCGCTCTTCGATCGAAACAATGAGCCACTTATGACGGCGCTAGCCAAGACCCGGGAAAGTCGCTTTGGACGAATGGAGAAAATTGTCAGTCGATTAAATGAAGTCGGAATTGAAATCACGATTGAAGAAGTTTTAGCCCAGCTTTCGGAGGGTGCAACCCTTGGCAGACCACATCTTGCAGACGCGCTAGTTGCAAAGAAGATTGTAAAGAGCCGTGAAGAAGCATTTGAGCTCTACTTAAGTAACAGTTCAAAGTTCTATGTTTCGCATTATGCACCGACGCCTGAAGAAGCTATTCGGTTGATTAAGGAGGCGGGAGGAGTAGCCGTAATTGCTCATCCACTTGCCTCATTGCGTGGGCGAATAGTTTCGATAGATAGTTTTAAATCGATGGTTGATGCAGGAATGGATGGAATTGAAGTTTCACACCGAGACCAAACACCAGAAGCGCAAGAATTACTCGCCGCAGTTGTTAAACAATATGGCATCATTGCTACGGGTTCCAGTGATTATCACGGCAATGGCAAAATGAATGAGCTAGCTGAATTCACGACAACATCGGAAGCCTTCGCTGAATTAGAAGCTAGGGCTAATGCACGAAGGGTGGTTCGGAAATGAAAGACATACTTTTAATCTCAACCGCCACATTTGGAATTCAAGCATTCGTAACCCTCTTCGTAATTATGGATCCACCAGGTGCAACCCCAATTTTTCTAGCCCTAGTCAAAGATCAACCAAATCGGAGACGAATTCGGATGGCATGGCAGGGCGCTGGCGTCTCACTTATCGTAATTGTTACCTTCGCAATTTTTGGAAAATTTATTCTTGATTACCTGCACATTTCAGTAGAAGCGCTACAAGGTGCAGGCGGCTTGCTGTTGTTACTGATTTCTCTTGAGTTATTAACTGGAAAAGATGGCGGTGGGGATAAGACTAAAGATGTAAATGTGGCGCTTGTCCCTCTCGGCACTCCGCTCTTAGCAGGCCCTGGTGCAATTGTTACAACGATTGTTTTTGTGCAAAATGCTTATACCGTTGAGATGAAACTCGCCTTAGCCGCGGCAATAGTCGCAGTTCATTTTGCAATTGGCATAACGCTTATGTTCTCAACAAAAGTTGTTGGCTTGATTAAGGAATCTGGCGTTACTTTAATCGCAAGAATTGCCGGCTTACTCTTAGCAGCAATTGCGGTAGAAATGATTGTTCAGTCGATTAAAGGATTCTTCGAACTTTAAGCGGTTGCAAATCCAACTTTACGTTCTTCACTCTGGCCAACTTCAACGAAAGATATTTTGTTATTGGCAATAATTGTCTGACGGCCACGAGTATCGGTAAGAGACAGAGCCTTTCCAGAATCTAGTGCTGTGGTAACAGCTTCGATTACTTTCTCGGGAGATAGTTCACACTCAATATGAAGCTCCTGAGTTGAATCTGCAATTCCGATTCGGACTTCTGTGGTTGCGCCTGCTGTGCTCTTCTTAGTTGACATGTTTGTAGTTTAATCCTTTAGTTTGCTTTAGGGAATCCAGAAATTCCGCGCCAGATTAAGTTTGATACAAGTTCTACGGCCGTTTCACGATCTAACTTTCCATCACGTTCTAGCCAATGGCGAGCCGATGTTTGAGCTGTTCCAATCAACCCCACGGCAAGCATCATTGAAGCTTCTTTGCTTAATCCAGTGTCGAGTGAGATAACTGCGCTGAGAGCGGCGGCTGAGTCGTAAGTCATACGATTCAAGCGTTCGCGCACTTGTGGTTCAACGCTCATATCACTTTCAAATAACAATCTAAATGCTTCACCTTCGCGATTTATGAATCCAAAGTAGGCATCTACCGTTGCATGAACACGAGCAGCGTTATCCTGAGTTGATGCAATAGCTCTTTGAATGTCAAAGACCAGCGAATCAATATGTAAATCAAGGACTGCAAGATACAAATCTAATTTTGATGGAAAGTGCTGATAGAGAACAGGCTTACTAACCTTTGCGCGATCAGCAATCTCATCCATCGCGGCAGAGTGATATCCGGCTTGAGTGAAGACTTCCAAGGCTGCGGCTAGCAATTGCGCACGCCGCTCGTCGCGAGGGAGGCGTCCCTTATTTGCTGCGGTTGATTCTGAGCTCATTGGGCTAATCGTAGGGTCAATCAGACCAATAAGGCGACTTTATGCGACTTCTTTGCAAAAAGTATTTAAAGATCGATTTTGAATTGCGAGGAATATCCGCGAAAATTGGGGTGTTGTAAGAACACCACTAAAAATAATTAAAGAGATGAGTATTTGTGTCCGTCAATTTGAAGCCACTCGTAGAGCAAGGAGCAGAGCTCACGGTTGACGAGGTTCGTCGCTATAGCCGCCACTTAATTATTCCTGATGTCGGAATGAGTGGACAGCGAAGGCTGATGAATGCGAAAGTGTTATGTGTAGGTGCTGGCGGACTTGGTTCACCTGCACTTATGTATTTAGCTGCAGCAGGAGTAGGAACTCTTGGAATTGTTGAATTCGATACCGTCGATGAATCCAATTTGCAACGTCAAATAATCCACGGCCAATCAGATATTGGTAAGAGTAAGGCTTTAAGTGCCAAGGAAGCAATCTCTGAAATAAATCCATATGTAAATGTGATCTTGCATGAAACCAGGCTTGATGTAGATAATGTAATGGAAATTTTTGCACAGTACGATTTAATTGTTGATGGCACAGATAATTTTGCAACAAGATATTTAGTTAATGATGCAGCAGTACTTTTAAAGAAGCCGTATGTTTGGGGATCAATCTACAGATTTGATGGTCAAGCAAGTGTCTTCTGGGCCGAACATGGTCCTTGTTATCGCTGCTTGTACCCAGAGCCACCACCACCAGGAATGGTTCCAAGTTGTGCTGAAGGTGGCGTGCTCGGAGTTCTCTGCGCATCTATCGGTTCAATTCAAACAACTGAAGCGATTAAATTAATTGCTGGAATTGGCGAACCACTTATCGGCAAATTAGTTGTTTACGATGCACTTGAAATGGAATATCGCAAAGTAAAGATTCGCAAAGATCCTGCCTGCCCTATTTGCAGTGATAATCCAACTCAGACCGAGCTACTTCCAGATTATGAATCTTTCTGTGGGGCGCTTTCGGATGGTGCGGTAGAGGCAGCATCTGGTTCAACAATTGCAGTTACCGAGCTCAAGGCGAAGATGGACAGCGGCGAAAAATTTATGTTAATAGATGTTCGCGAACCTGGTGAATTTGAGATTGTTCGGATTCCCGGCTCAGTCTTAATACCTAAGCAAGAATTCTTAAATGGTTCTGCTCTCGAAAGATTGCCACAAGATGTACCAATTATTCTGCACTGTAAATCGGGTATTCGCTCTGCTGAGTGTTTAGCTGTGTTGAAACAAGCTGGATTTGCTGATGCAACTCACGTTGCTGGCGGCGTTGTTGCTTGGGTGAAGCAAATAGATCCCGCACTTCCAATTTACTAAAAGAAAAGGTTTATAAATGTCAGATCGCTCATTACTACTTGTGCACGCCCATCCAGATGACGAAACTATCAATAATGGGGCGACAATGGCTAAGTATGTAAATGAGGGGGCCCGTGTAACTCTTGTTACCTGCACTCGCGGCGAAGAGGGAGAAGTCTTAGTTCCAGAACTTGCAGGTCTTGCCAGTACAGCGAGCGATCAATTAGGAAAACATCGTGAAAGTGAATTAGAAGATGCGATGGCCGCTCTTGGTGTTAGTGATTTTCGCTTTCTAGGTGCGCCTGATCGCTTGTGGCGAGATAGCGGAATGATGGGAACCGAAGCAAATAACCGTAGTGATGTTTTTTGGCAAGCAGGTTTGGATGATGCTGCTGGGTATTTAGTAAAAATTATTCGCGAAGTTAAGCCTCAAGTTCTAGTTACCTATGATGAATTTGGTGGATATGGCCATCCAGATCACATCCAAGCCCATCGCGTTGCAATGCGAGCGGCTGAATTAGCAGGAGATTCCAAATTTGGCGAAGGTGAACCTTGGGAAATTTCCAAGATTTACTGGAACACAATGCCAAGATCAGTTATCCAAAAGGGTATCGATAAAATGAAAGAAATTGGTTCAAACTTCTTTGAAGCAGATAGTGCGGATGATCTGCCCTTTGCTAAACCAGATGAACTCGTAACAACTCTTATCGATGGAACAGATTATGTTGATGCGAAGATGAAAGCCATGGCAGCACATCCAACTCAGATCGAATTAGATGGCCCATTTTTTGCACTTTCAAATAACTTAGGAACCCAAGTTTGGGGACATGAGTATTACACCTTGGTCAAAGGCAAAAAGAGTTCAACGGTTGATGCCAAGGAGCGCGAGGTAGATCTCTTTGCTTAAAGCACTTGGCGCGCTGTTACTTGGCGCGTTGATTAGCTTTATTGGTGTTGTACTCCACAATTCAATTCATCCTTTTGGAATATTGCTAGCTCTATTAACAACGGCAGTTGGAATTAGCTTTGTGGGACAGTTGTTTGGCGCCCGTAAATTCAAAATTATTGCGGCAACGGCCTGGTTACTTGTCGCTTTGCGTGCTGGTTCTTATGGTTTAAGCCAAGAGATATTAATTATCTCCAACATTTATGGAAACGCATTTTTACTTGGTGGATTTGTAATTGCAATTTTTGCTGCGTTAAAGAAGTCTTAGAGCCAATCCCAATCTTGGCCAGCAGGAGAATCCTTTACTCCAACTCCTAATTTACTTAACTGGTCTCGCAATTTGTCGCTGAGTGCAAAATCTTTTGAGGCTCTGGCACCACTTCGTTGTTCAAGTAGCTCCAATATCTCTTTACTTGGTTCTTCTTTGGCTTTAGGTGCTCGCGTGACATCTAGCGCAAAGATGGAGTCCATAATTTTAAAACATTCTGCTTTAGTTGCACCGGATAGAAATTCATCTTTCTCTAACTTCCTAAGCTGTTGCATCGCTCGTGGGGTATCTAAATCGCGTTGGATATCAGCGAGTGCACCTTGCGAAAATTCAGTAACAAATTGCTTATCTATTTCTCCGTCGCTCTTCCATTGTCCATACTTAACTCGCCAGCGTTCAATCGTAGAACCTGCTGCTTTCAGGGAGTCCCAAGTTAAATCCATCTGACTTCTGTACCGGTTCTCTAAGAAGCAGAGACGAAGGGCAAGTGGATCAAGGCCTTTAGCAATAACATCACTCAACAGAACGACATTCCCAGCGCTCTTCGACATCTTGCGTCCTTCGAATAGCAGGTGTTCACCATGTACCCAATTTTCAACGACCTCATATCCAGCCGCAGCATTAGATTGGGCACGCTCATTTTCGTGGTGGGGGAATCTCAAATCTATTCCACCTAAATGTAAATCAACGTTGCCCTCTAAAAAGTCAAGTGACATCGCTGAACATTCAATATGCCACCCAGGAAAACCCGCACCCCAAGGTGAATCCCAAATCATCTCTGTTCGATTATTTGCAGCTTTCCAGAGCGCCCAGTCAGCATGAAATTTCTTGGCGCCATCTTCGATGTGTTCGTGACGATGACCAGGTTTTAATGACTCCAAACGATTGCCAGAAATTTCACCATAAGATGGAAAACTCTCTGCTGAAAAATAGACACAGCCATCAGAACCAACATATGCGTGATTTGTCGCAATTAGAGTTGAAATAAGGTCAAGCATCAAATCAATAGTCTCACTCGCTTTTGGATATGCCTCTGCTGGAATAACACTGAGTTGCGCGAGATCATTATGGAAATTTGCCTCATATTTACGGGCGATATCAAAGGGATCAGTTGCTTCCGATTTAGATTGTGCCAACATTTTATCTTCGCCAATTTCATTTCCCGCCAGATCCTCAGCCATATGTCCGACATCAGTTATATTTTGGATGAGATTTGATTCAATTCCAGAGAAATCCAAGGTGCGTTTAATCAAGTCACTGAGCAAGAATGTTCGCAAATTACCAACATGTGCATCTCGGTAAACAGTTGGTCCACAACAATAAATTTGAACCTCAAAACCATTTCTCGCAGAAATTTCCTTTAGTTCGCGCGCCTTTGTATCGAAAATGAAAAGCCCAGTATTCATTTTTCGATCACAACCTTCCAGACGAATATTGATTCAAGGTCAAATTTAGCAAGCGTTCCATCTTTCTTTCGAACCGCATCGACCGCCTCTAAGGTACCCAATAAATCCCGGAAACCGCCTTGTGGGTCATGTAGGCGAATTGAAACCCGCTTGCCAATCTCGCTCTCGGAAGGAGTGGGATTTCCCATAATTCAACTCCCTCCTTTCCGCTAGCGATATTGCACCTATTCGCTATCCTAGGCGCATTAGAATATTTGAATAAATAAGAAAGGTAATCAATTGACTTACATAATCGCAGAACCTTGTGTAGATGTTAAGGATAAATCCTGTATTGAGGAGTGTCCTGTCGATTGCATCTACGAGGGTGGACGGATGCTTTATATCCAACCCGATGAATGTGTCGACTGCGGAGCCTGCGAGCCAGTTTGTCCAGTAGAAGCGATTTACTACGAGGATGACATACCTTCGGCATGGAAAGAATTTGGTAAAGCCAACAGCGAGTTCTTCGTTGAGATTGGTTCACCTGGTGGTGCTGCAAAAGTTGGCGCAACCGGTACTGATCACACAATTGTTAAAGCGCTTCCACCCAAAGCTGAGTAAGTAAAACCCTGAAGCTTCCAGATTTTCCGTGGGACGCATTGGCGCCATTTGGGGCACGCGCTCGGGAATTCACTGGCGGAATAATAGATTTATCTCAGGGCACACCAGTTGATGTAACTCCAGAATTTATTCAAAGTGCTTTAAAAGAATCTTCAAATGCCCCAAGTTATCCCTTAACAATTGGAACTCCAGAGCTTCGTGCCGCAATGCGCAATTGGGCTACAAAAATTCTCGGAGTCACGGGCGAATTCGATGTGCTTCCAACAATAGGTTCAAAAGAATTAGTTGCTTGGTTGCCTTCAATCCTTCGAGCAAAAACTGTTTTATATCCCAAGGTCGCATACCCAACATATTTAGTTGGTTCGATGATTCACCAATCACAAGCAATTGCTGTAGATATCGATGCAACTACCTGGCCGACCAGTGATCTTGCTTGGATTAATTCACCTTCTAATCCAACTGGGCGCGTTCACAGCGCAGATGAGATGCAAGCCGTAATTACATATGCCCGAAAAAATAATTCACTTGTCGTTAGCGATGAGTGTTATATAAGTTTTCCAGCGAAAGGCGAAGAGCCAATTTCAATACTTAAATTGGCAGCAGGAAATAATAAGAATTTGCTCGCAGTGCATTCGATGTCTAAACGTTCAAACTTGGCTGGATATCGTGCCGGATTAGCGGTTGGCGACCCAGAAGTAATTGCCGAAATTCGTGAAGTCAGAAAACACGCAGGAATGATGCTGCCACTTCCCATTCAAAACGCCATGACAGCCGCGTTAGCAGATGAAACGCACGTGAAAGAACAGGCGAAACGATATGCCGCACGTCGCGAAGTATTGAGCGCAGCGCTGGTGAAAGTTGGCTTTAAGATTGAGTTTTCAGACGCTGGTTTATATATCTGGTGCACCCGCGCAGAAGATTGTTGGCATTCAATTTCTTGGCTTGCAGAACTTGGCATACTCGCTACACCCGGAATCTTTTATGGCGAAGCCGGCGCAAAATATATCCGTATTGCAATGACTGCGACAGATGCGCAAATTGCCGATGCTGCAGTCCGAATTTCGAAGAGTATCTAAATGGCTACCGAGTTTGACCTTGCAATAACTCAAGCCTGTAAGGTTATTTCGGATACTTCGACTCTAGTTCGCGTGGTTTTATCGGGGCGCAGGCGAAATATGACCGTCCCATTTGAACGTATCGATCTTCGCCCAGTATCAATTAAAGATAAAATTGTTTTACAGATCTCCCAGAGCGATGGACGTGTAACGACCGTTAAGAATGTTGCGCCTAAAGATTTCCAAGCACGGAGCTACTTAGAGATGGGTTACGCAAATATTTTAGTTGAGCACACGAGCGGTGCACTTTCGATCCGTATTACCAAGAAAGGTGAGGCACAGGTGCACGAAGAGAAGGGCGCACGTGAACAGAACCTCGATCATGATCGCAAAAAAGTTCGGTTACTCGATTCTTCAGATCCATTCTTAATTGAAGTTGGTATTTCAGATTCCGATGGGCGAGTCAAACCATCGCGTTCAGACAAATATATTCAAGTTGAAG
>Ga0209086_10001582_pt1 | contig 18464 bp, 18 predicted proteins | sample M_130207_XF_Meta_FD_187312 | JGI IMG/M metagenome (GOLD analysis project Ga0209086, IMG submission 187312) | Freshwater microbial communities from Lake Montjoie, Canada to study carbon cycling - M_130207_XF_MetaG (SPAdes) (version 2) | ecosystem: Environmental > Aquatic > Freshwater > Lake... | reverse complement strand
AACCGAAGCCACACCAGCAAGGCAAGTGATGTTGATATCATGACCACAAGCGTGCATGATGCCGACCAAATTTCCGTTATCATCTCGCACTTGAATTTTGCTGGCATAAGGGAGCCCGGTTTTTTCGATAAGAGGAAGGGCATCCATATCCGCCCTGATCATAAGCACCTGGCCTTTGCCATTCTTTAAAACCCCGACCACACCATGGCCGCCAATACCTTCATGAACTTCGCAACCCGCAATTTTCAAAGCGTCTGCAAGCCTTTTAGAAGTAAGAACCTCCTTACCTGAAAGCTCGGGATTTGCATGAAACTGCTGATAAAGCTCTGCAAGATTTTGAGCATTTACTTCATAGTGCTTTAAAATCAAAGCATCAGAAGCAATTGCAGCATGGGCAAAGTTCCAAAGAATTAAAGTAAAGGCAAACATGCGTGGCAACATAAGATTCCGGAATGAATTTGATTCCTGAAACAATCATAATCGGGAAGGCAGAACTTATGATCTGCTAAAAAGGTGTGAAGGTCAAGGATTAGCAGCCTGCTGGGACAGGGTAGATCAAGAAAACTGCAGAACCTAGTAAGTGCACCAAGAAAATTCTTTAGATACAAGTTACCATGAAAGAATGTCTGCTAAGGGCAGTTACGAAACCCAAATAAATGCGGTTAATAGAATTATTTTGATTACTATTCCTAACCGAGAAACGACCAACAAGCTGATATGAATTACGATCAAAGCAATCAACGAGACACCTTATTTGAGCGTTTGAGTGGGTGTTTTATAGGTGACCCAAAGCCTGACATTTTACCAGGCGGTCGAACCGTGGCACTACGCAAACTTCACGCCTACGATCCGGCATCCTACGGGCGTACTCGTAATCATATCGAAGGCACTGTTTCCCAGCTTTCGCCTTACCTACGGCATGGTATGCTCTCTTTAATAGAGGTGCGGGATCATCTGCGTTCGAAGTTCCCGAATGATCCAGCACGCCTTGAAGAATTCTTTCGTCAATTAGCTTGGCGCGATTTCTTCGAGAAAGTACTGACTTGGTACGGCCACGGACTTGACGAGGACTTAGAAGAACCCAAGCACGGCGTTGCCCGATCATCCCGAATCCCCCTTGATGTGTTGAGTGGCGATACCGGCCTGCCGTGTATCGATGGAATGCTTAGCGATCTTTTCGATCATGGTTACCTGCATAATCATGCCCGCCTTTGGTTTGCAGCGTATCTATGCCACTTCCGCGGGGTGCGTTGGCAAGAGGGGGCGAGGTTGTTTCGCCAACACCTATACGATGGCGACATCGCAAGCAACTCTGCAAGCTGGCAGTGGGTGGAGGGCACATTTGCCAGCAAGCCGTACTTCATGAACAAAGATAATATCGCCAACTTCAGTAGTGGAAAATGGTGCAACTCGTGCCGGGCGAAATGCCCTTTTGATGCCGACTACCCAACCCTGCAGCATCGTTTGTTCGATGGTTCGACTGCGCCATTCGTTTCAAAAGTTGCAGACAAGGCTGCAGTTACAAATAACACACAACCAAAAAGTCATGTTATCCCCGAGGATATAGCTACGCTACCCCCCACTACTGATCTGGTCTGGGTGCATGATGCTGCGATGTCATGTACCGATACCACTGTGCTTACGAATCCCAACGCTGCGGTAGCATTCGTATTCAACAAACCCGCGTTGCAAGCTGAACCTTGGGCTTATCACCGCCTTGCTTTTGTTGCTGATGGTATCGATGACTTGTTTAAAAACTTACCAAACTCTACCAAACTGACTCTTGTTGGAGATCCAGTGGAAAGGCTTACAACCCTTGCCAACAAACTGGGCGCCACCACAATCCATATTTCCGAGCACCCCAATCCATGGGTGATAGAAACTGCCGATCAATTGCGCTTAAAGTTTCGGGTATTAGTCCACCCTCGGACCACATTAACAGTGTACCCACCTGAACCTAAACGCTTCTCACGCTATTGGGAGAAAGTTGCCATACAAGTGCTAGGCCACCGGCCAAGTTCGCCAAAGAGGAAGCACCAGTGACAAAAGCTACTGCCGTGATTTGGGTGAAACGGGATGCCAGGCTTACCGACAACCCATGTCTGGTAGAAGCCGACCGGCTCCAGCTCAACGCTCTGCCCTTCTTCTGTTTCGAACCATCGGTGCTGACAGCCAACGACTCCTCCGATATGCATGTCCAAGCTCAGTGGCAAGCCATAAACGGGCTTCGTCAATCATTAAGACAAATAGGATCTGATATTGTAATCGCATACGGCGAAGTCGTCGAAAAGTTAACCAAGTTATATGAACGCGTACCGTTCACCTATCTTTTCGCCCACGAAGAGATAGGCAACGACATAACCTTTCGGCGCGACCGAGCAGTCGCTAAGTGGTGCCTAGATAGAGGAATAACATATCGCGAGTTCCCCCAATCAAGCGTGAAAAGAGGTGGAGTGAACCGGGACAAACTACAACAGTTGTGGAGATCGCGAATTGCCGACATTCAACCGCTGCAGATTCCTCGCATTTCTCAACCAGAGGAACTTCGCGCCATTGCGGCAAAAACAGCATTTCCCAAGCTGCCCCAGTTCACCACCAAACACCTCTGGCAGCCTGTGAGTGAGGCTGATGCAAAAGCCACATTGACCGACTTCCTCACCGTCCGGAGTCGATGGTATCGTGGAGGCATAAGCTCACCGAACACTGCTTTCACCGCGGGCTCGCGGCTGAGCGTACACCTGGCATGGGGCACGATTACTGCAAGGCAAATATGGCATGCAGTTCGATCCCGCCTCGCCGACCTCGATCCAAATGATCCTCTTTCCTCAAGATGGAAGCAAAGCCTGAACGCATTTTTGAGCCGCTTGCACTGGCGAGATCATTTCACCCAGCGGCTCGAGTCAGAACCTGAATTGGAATTCCGCAGCCTCCACCCATGCTACAGGGACACTCCCTACGAAAACGACGAGCGACTGCATAAAGCTTGGCGTGATGGCTGCACTGGCTACCCTCTGGTGGATGCGGTGATGCGATGCCTTGCCACTACCGGATTCGTCAATTTTCGCATGCGGGCGATGGTGGTAAGTTTTGCATGCCATGTACTGCATCTCGATTGGCGCCTAATCCACCCTCACCTTGCACGGGTCTTCCGAGATTATGATCCTGGTATTCACCTGAACCAATTGCAAATGCAGGCAGGAGTCGTCGGGTGGAACGCTATCCGTGTCTACAACCCCGCCAAGCAACTGGCCGACTGGGACACCGACTGCAAGTTTGTCAAGCGTTGGCTACCCGAGCTAAAGGCACTAACTGCGGAACAAATTCTTAATGACGAATTACTCCCAGGTTACCCTTCCCGAGTTGTTCCATTCGCCGAGCGGGCTAAGAAAATGACCGACCAACTATATGGCATCCGTAAGACAACCGAAGCGAAAGTGGCTACAAAAGCAGTTTATCTAACACACGGTTCGCGGAAGAAGGGAACATCAAAACGGCCGAAACGAATCAAACGCCCCGCTCCACCTCCTAGCCCTACGCTGTTCGACAATTTAGATGATAACCCTGGTTCGAGCTGATCTATTCTCTGCCAATGTTTAATGAAGCAACCTTAGGAGTGATGCTTTTTTCTTTAGTTCATAAAGATGGGCTATCAAGGAATATTGAACTATTCCTAATTGGTTGTTGTGTCACTAATCAGAAAGACTACCTGCCTGAATCTGAGTTTTAATTTTGTTGATTCTAACAAGAAGAATTTCAGGCCAGATCAGAAAAACCGCAGAAGCTAGCAAGATCAAAACAGCAACAGCAGTCACCATGCCATATAACAACCAAGCATTCTGCATGGACTGATAATCAACAGCAAAGCTCTGTAAACCCGATATTGAAAGAAAGCCAATAAGAGCAGGCACTACAGTTGCAAGATGTGCAATGATAGCAACCCAGATGGTGTTAAATCGCAGCACAAGAAGTGCGAAAAAGAATCCCGAAACAAGATCGGGAAGAAATCGCACAGGCTGGAAGGATTGAGCTGCAAACAGCAAAGCTGTCATCCCGGCTGCCTCGACCATTCCGGCGGAAGCTTTAATATTTCCGAGAATAAAACCCCTGAATACAACTTCATTGACAATCAAGGGAAGCAGCAGAAATCCAAGTATTGTTATGGGCCCGAAGTTTACCGCAGCTCTATCACCCAGATTCCCCTTTTGCAATTGATCAAACAGATTATTAAACACCTCAGCTTTTCCATCCAGCAAACTTAGTTGCGCCATCACAGGGATCAACGCCATACCAACAACCAATGCCATCAAAATCGCTGGCCACCTAGGGGATTTCCAAAGTATCAACTGACCTGGGTTTTTCATGTAGAACAAAAGCAAAAGGCCGATGGGAATGATTCCAGCAATCGCAGGATCAATTCTCATTCTGCCCCAATATTCTTTAGGCAGATGCATGAAAAGAAGCACCATAAAATAAGCAATTACAGCAACGCCAACGCTGCTGCAGGTTTTGCGAGAAGGTAAAAACGATTTGAAAATCGAAGGCCAATGAAACTGTTCAGCCTCCCTGAACAAAACTTCTTCGCGGTTAAACTGCCTGACTGCCCATTGCAGTGCGAGATAAGCGTAACTCGCAGTTGCACCAAGCACCAACACCAGATAAACCATGTGTTTCAAATCATAATTGGAACCATCCATCAACTCTTGAAGCAAAATAGAAATACCCGTGATGGGGACAAAACAGGTGGGAAGATCAAGCTTGGTTCCCGGGGCAAGGGTGATCAAAACCAAAGGCAAAGTGATCATCACAAGAGGCATTAAATAATACTGGCCTTCACGACTACTGCGTGCATAAGACCCTATTGCAAGGCTCAATGCGCTAAAAAACGCCCCCAAAGGCAGTAATAAAAGAACTGCCCATAACAACAACATCGGATTGAAAACCCCAATATTCATGTAAGTCATTGCGAGATGTGTTGCAGTCAAACCCATCGTAACAATGTTGAGCAAAGCGGTTGCAGTACTGAAAGTCCAAATCGCCAGGAATTTACCAAAAACAATTTCCTGCCTAGAAGCAGCACTGATAAGAAGCGTCTCCATGGTGCCTCGTTCTTTTTCCCCCGCACAAAGATCAATAGCAGGATAAAGCGCACCTACAAGAGCCCACATGACCAGCATCAAAGGAAGGATTCTCTTGATTGCACCCGTGATTTCTTTTTGAATGGAATTGCGTGGAAATCCCCCACTTGTTTTACTCGTATCAGGTTCAATCACCTCAATCACCTGATGAAAAGTAGGCGCCAAACCAAGGGCAAGGAAACGCGCAGACCGCAGTTGAGCCCCCCATTTGGAAATCAAAGCACGCAACTGCCCTTCCATCAATTTGGTTGATTCATCTTTCTCGTTTAAGAAAAGAATGATGGGCACCGTCTTGCCTTGATCGACTTTTTGCGCAAACTTCTCAGGAAATACCAACACCGCATCTGCACCACCACTAATAAACTTTTGCACAGCCTGATCCAGCAATTTAGAATCTAGAAGAACTGAAGCATCCAAGCTTTTCTGATCCCAATTTGCCAACAGTGCAAGGGCATCATCTTTGCCATACTGCGGGTTGATTCGTAATTTTTCATTTTCAATTACAAACAAGGGCGGAGGCTGAATTTGCCCAGCAAGTGCAAAAACCATAACTCCTAGGGGAACAACCGGTGAAGAATTAAAAGTGGGAAGAGTTGCAATCTGCGAGGCAAAAGTAATGAGAAGCTTGGAATTTAACTGTGCGGAGGAATTGGCTAAAACTTCAGGAGCATTAATCACCACAATATTTTTCGGCCTCATTTGCTGGCCTACCGCAAGATTGACGATTAATTCGCCCGCAAGAGGGTACAAAATCAAAGGCAGAATTATAATCATGAATAAAGTTCTGCGATCGCGAACCTGATCTAGGAGATCGTGACAACAAATGGTCATGATATTTTTTAAATTAGCCATCAATCTACGATCAAATGAGCCGCCGAAGAATCAGGCTGGATCGGATGAGGAATGAAACTCACGCGCAGTAACAGTCCGATCAGACCAAGATAATTCAAGCTGCCTTTTATAATGATAATCCCCACCGATATTATACGCCGCAATTCCCTGCCAGTCTTCTTTTCTTTCACGATGCGTGTGCCCACTGAATAAATAAGCAATGCAATCGCGGTATTTCATCAATTCTTCTTCCAAAAGCAGATTTCCTCCCAAGGCTTCCCAAAGTAGAGAATCAATGGTGGGCGGTGTATCGGGCATGGGGAAACTTATCGCCCTGCATGCAGGATGATGCGTGATCACAATAACCTTGTGACCCAGATCGCTTGCTTGCTGCAAATGCCCACCCAGACCTGCAACGATTTTTTTGGTGAATGATTTATCATCATGATGCCAGCGAATGAAATTAAAATCATTATGCTGCCCACGCAAAAACCGCTTGCTTCTCAACCTATGAACCTCATCCGGAAATAACGCACAGAAAGTGGACTCACTCCAAGAATAATCATACCAATTAATATTGCCTACAAGAGAAAGCTTCCACTCAGGAAAATGCAAAGGGCCTTGATCAAGATAATGAAACCCATATTTCTGCGCCAACATTGGAAGATGATGAGTATAAACTTCCCAAGAATCTCCGCGTGCATCATCGTTCGAAACCCAGATATCATGGTTGCCAGGCACCAAAACCTTGACGCAATTTAAAGAAGCGAATTTATCGAGACAAACATCAAAGTTTTCAGCATGCCCAATGTCACCCGCAAGTACAAGAACATCGGGAGTATTTTCTTTTATGGCTTCATACAAGGCATTGTTCGCAGCCATACCCTTGGCGATTCCCCAATGGAGATCTGCGGTGAACAACAGTTTAAAATTACCCGTTGAAGACATGAATCAGGCCAGCCCTCATCTGTTTACAAAAGACCTGCAAATGCAAATTAAACTTGGATTATAACCGATCAACCAGCTTGACGGGAATGACTTTCCATCCAGCGAAGACATTTCCCCCAGGAAGCATTAGACCCCGGATAAAAAGCAGCTAAGGGCCTATTAATAGTGCGGGGGATTCCTATATGAGGAGTAATCCCATCCAAGGCACAACTTGCAACCAGAGCTCGAGAAAATGAATCCCACGAAGGCGCAGGAATGCCGCTTGTATCTATAAGCTCAAGTTTTTTATCACCAAGGCTCAACCCCAAAAGATGGCGTAAAAAGCCGTTCCTTGCATGGGAGCCAGTTATAATAAATCTACCTTGCTTATACTCTTCAGGAACTTTCTCTATCTGGTTTTTAATCAACGCTACAACGAAGTGATGAGCTGAACAAAGCACATCCTCACCATCAAGATCTTTTTGTCCACCTTGTATTTCATCAAGGAAAAGTGCGCAATCACCCCGATTCTTCGATTTATTAAAAGGCATGCAGCGCAATGCCGTAGCAAACCATTTATCTAAAAGTTGTTGCTGCATCTTTCCCTGAACCGCACGCTTGGAAAGAAAATCAACGCCCAAGGGAGCAGTACTTTCCGAATTAAAAATCAATTCAAAAAGCGAGGCACATGGTCCGGCCTGAAAAGTGAGTGCGGGCAAACCAGGCGCAAATGCTGAAATTTTTATCATTCCACCAAGATGAATCATCACCACGGGTTCTTTACCCTGTGCAAACAATGACGCCCCAGAATACGAAAACACCGGATCCAAACTTGAAGACCTAGCATCCACATCGGAATTAATACAAACAACACTTAGCCCGGTTGTTTGGGAAACTTCTTGCCCAGGCCCCCATCCCCTGAAAGCCAAAAATCTCCGCGAACCTTCCATCGCACCCAACGAAGAATCACAACCCACTGCAAATATTTCCTCTTCCTTTAAATTCGCTTCTTTGATTGTCGACAGGGCAAGCGTGGAAAATTGATCCGCAATAATCTTGCAGGCATTGTCAAAATACCTCGACTCCCGTGAGGGCTTATCGCCCGCCTTGGCAAGCCAGCGACAAACCTCAAGTGGAAAAGCTTGATACATACCCATGCGAAAAACAGGGCGAATCAACCCCACTTGATCTGGGATATCAATTAAAACCGAATGCACGCCGTGCTCTCCAGCCCCAGCGTGCAATCCAAGTATAGTTCGAATCATGAACCACCTTTAAAAGTAAATCAGGCTGCGAGTTCCACTTCCCGCTCGACATACCCGCCTGCACATGCCTGAACAAAACATTCAAAAAGCTGGGTATCGAGCGCTGTCGCATTATCCGATTGCGGATGCCATTGCACCCCAATACAAAACCACGAAGGATCCATGTATTCAATCGCTTCGATAACTCCATCGGGTGCAACTGCACAAACACGCAGTCCATTCCCAAGGTTTTTTACAGCCTGATGGTGATTGCTGTTTACCCGCATTTCTTCACCACCATAAATTTCCATCAAATAAGTGTCTGCTTTGATCAAGGCAAGATGCCTGTGAAAATCATCCGAAGTATCAAAATGAGGTAATGCTTTGGGCAACTCTTCAGGAAGGTGCAAAAACAAATTGCCACCGAGTGCGACATTGATTTGCTGCATTCCCAGACCAATACCCAAAAGAGGTTTCTTCGTTTCAATTAATTTGCGCACCAAAAGCCTGTCGGAATCTTCACGCCTTTCAGGAATCATCCGAACAGATGGGTGCATCGATTGATTGTTCCTGCGGGGATCCATATCTGCTCCACCTGTCATGACCATGCCATCTACCATGGAAAGGAATGCATCCAAATCGGCATCTTTAGTAAATGCAGGCATTACGATAGGAAGCCCGCCAGCTTCAAGAATTCGGTCGCAATAACCACTGGCTAAACGAAGCTGCCCCTGCTTATTTTTTTGAGGGTAATGGAGATCCATATTAATACCAACGATAGGCCGACTGGATTGAGACATTACAATTTCCTTCCTTGGAATAAACCAAATCTATACTTAAAAAGTTCGCTACAAGAAACTTGGTTCTTGATTGCTCTAGAGGGGGGTATATAGCGAGATGAAGATTTAAATCTCAAGACCTATTTGTCTAAAATTAGGCATGATAACCCCTAAGTTAACAGAAAAATTGTTCCTGTATCTCAGCGAACTTGCCTTGCCTACCTGATTTAAGTTTATTTTTCTTTTTGAAGTGCTTCTACTAATTTAGTAATCTATCGACCTTCACATTCCTTGATCAATTGCCTGAAGCGTGGATCATGGCGAATGGATTCAAGGTCGGTATCTTCCTTCATATAGCGAAAATCTGCATAACCAAGTTCTACAGCAAGGCGAAGTGTTTTAAGGGACATTTCAACTCTTTTCAAAAGTGAATAACTGCAGGCAAGATTATAATGTGCCAAGGCATCTGCAGGGCGAAGCCTGACCAACCTTTTATCAATCGCCAAGCCTTCTGCATATTTACCTTTTAAGGTAAGCAGATTTCCCAAGACACGAAGCACATCCACATAATCGGGGTTCACTTTTAAAATGGATTGGTAAAACTCAAGTTCAAAGTCTGCTTGATTTTGTACTAGCAAGGCTGCTTTTTGCGATTTTCCTGAATCAGGAGTGTTTGATTCCTCGCTGGGATTATTTTCAGATTGATCCATGTATAGCTCCCATCAAGCATAAGATAATTTCATCAGGCTTCATCGTTTCTTAATCAAATTGATTATACCCTATAGATAACTTCCTGCAAAGGGTTCCATCATTAAAAAAAGCAGGGGCAACATTATTCATGCTCCCCCTGCTAAAAATCAATCAACAACCATGCTTTAATTAATCATCATCGTCATCATCATCGTCGTCGTCGTCGTCGTCGTCATCATCGTCGTCGTCATCGTCATCATCGTCGTCATCATCGTCAAAATCATCATCAAAATCTTCGTCTAGTTCTTCATCGTCAAAATCTTCGTCTAGTTCTTCATCATCAAAGTCTTCATCATCAATTTCATCTTCAGCATCATCGTCATCGTCGTCGTCGTCGTCATCATCGTCGTCATCGTCGTCGTCATCTTCAAAATCATCGTCATCATCATCCCGCAAGGTTGGCAAAACAAAGGCGTCCTCATGAACTTGATCCACAATCTCAGTGATGCCAAGTTTCAAGGCCACCAGATCTTTTAACGAAAGCAATTGACTAGTCATCACACAACCCTCTTCAAACAAAGGAGACAAAATAAAAGAACTCACGACTAACAAAAAACACCTTGTAAAGGTTGGTTCCGAGAACCCCGATACACTTGAAATATAAAGCTAGGATATCCTGCATTAATACACAAGTCTGATGAACATTCAATCTCTTGGGCTTTACATCATCTTTTCAATGAAACTATCTAATCTCAAACTGATGATGTTAGGAATTATTAGGAAAGTTTAAAACCTTGTCAAGGCAAGGAAAGATTGTTTTTTAATTTAATGCAAATTCAGTTGGCATGAGTTGTTTTTAAACCAACCGTAAACCAGATTCTAGGACCTTATTTTCATCTAATTCGAAGCCAAATGCTTCTTTTTTTGCTCGATAAAAGGCAAATGATGATCAACATGGCCAATGGCTTTTTCAAGGAGGCTCTGTAAAGAAACAGGGCCTTTTTCACTATGAATGCCAACTCTAACCCAGGCGGAATCAGGCAAACCAGCCAAAATTCTTGCCATCTGCGATCGAACCAAATCGATTAAAGCCAGTTCCTCGCCTAAATTTCGTTGATGATACGATAATGATTTTAAAAAAAGATTCTCATCCGCACCCAAAAGCTGGGGATTTTCCAAAGCTATGACTCTTTTCATACGGTCGGCAAAAACAGGCTCGAAATCTGAAATATGGCAGACAACCTCAAGGGTGGACCATTTTCCCGCAATAGGCCGGGCCAACAAATGATCTAAAGGCATCTGGGTTACAGCTTGCCTTAGTAAATAGCCCCCATGAATGTATTGGGATATAAGATTCTTGAATTCCGTGGTCATCTTAGCCTGCCAACTTTGTAAAGGAATCTCTTAATCCACTCAGTTGCTGCCTGCGCTGGGCCTCTGGGGCAAAAGGATCGAAGGGAATGGGGCCTCGCGCAATTTGTTCGAGCAACCCATGCACCCGCCTGCGTAATTCTGAATCGCGCCTTTCTAGGGCATCCAGTAAAAAGGGAACCGCGCTTATGCCATACCGTTGCAATTCTTCTCCCGCTCTTTCAGACCCCGAAGCAAACTGCACCAATAACTCTAAAACTTTCTCGCGCTCTAATAATTTTTGCACCCCATGCGTTTGATCCATTGGTTTTTCCACCACCAACGGTGTTGATGGCGGCCTTAGCCCCATCGTCTCACGCGAAGGAATTACCGTGGTAGGCAACCCTATTGAATCATTATTAAAGCTATTACCTAGATATTCCTGAATTGCTATCGGATCGCGAATCAAATCCTGAGGGGCACCATGCGTGCGCACTGTGCCACCTTTGATCAAATAACTTCTGTCAGTAATCGACAAGATTTCACGAACCCTATGATCGGTAACTAAAATACCAATCCCCTGCTTTTTCAAATCGAGCACAATATGCTGAATATCTTCAATAGTTTGGGGATCGATACCCGTAAAAGGTTCATCCAAAAGGATCAAAAGCGGATCACATGCCAAACATCTAGCTATTTCCAACCTTCTTTTCTCTCCGCCTGATAACCTAGCAGCATTGTTTTTTCTCAAATGCGTAAGCCCGAATTTATCAAGTACTTTTTCGGTACGATCAAGGCACTCCGCACGAGTCAATTTACGGCCAAGAACGCGATGCTTTGGCATGATTTCTAAAATCGCCATCACATTTTGTTCAACCGTCAGTTTTCTAAAAACACTGGTTTCCTGCGCCAAATAGCCCATACCCAATCGGGCACGACCAAACATGGGCAGATGAGTCACATCTTTACCTGCAAATATCACTTTCCCACCATTGGGCGTAACCTGCCCCGTGGTCATGCGGAAACTCGTGGTTTTCCCGGCGCCGTTAGGCCCTAATAAACCCACGACCTCCCCAACATCCACTTGAAAAGTAACCCCGTCAACGACTTTACGGCTGCCATAATACTTGACCAAACCGCGTACCTCGAGGATCGCCATCCTTGCTCCTTGTCAGACCTTCGAAACTATTTCACTATTAGGATTTACAACGCTTTCTAGAAATCGTGCAAGACCAGTCTAGTCATAATAACCAAAGAAAGGTAAAACAGGAAAGATAGGCCCTCAGGGAGATTGCTTTAACTTTAATCAACTTTATTTCCAGTTCATATTAACGGAGCTTTTGTGAAAACCTTAATCGACGAAGAAACAATAAAAAAACGAGTCACAGAAATCGCCAAACTTATCTCAGCAGAATTTAATGGCCAACCCCTTACAGTAGTAGGAGTTCTTACAGGGGCCCTCATTTTCGTATCCGATCTGGTTCGCCATCTCAATCTTCCCGTGCGCATTTGCTTTGTTCGTGCCAGCAGCTACCGGGGTGAAACCACTGTACCGGGCGATCTCAACATCGATTCCTCCATGCTTCCCGACATTCAAGGCCGTAATATTCTTCTCGTAGACGACATTTTAGATTCGGGCCATACCCTCAGCAAACTCACCAGCTATTTAAAGGAAAAGGGCTGTAAAAACATTCGTACCGCTGTGCTGCTCCGTAAAATAGGTAGGCAAGAACACCCGATCGAGCCTGATTACTGTGGTTTCGAAATCCCCGATAAATTTGTGGTTGGTTATGGGTTAGACTACAACGATGAATATCGCAACCTTCCCTTCATCGGAGACTTAAGCTGACTTCATCGCTTTTAATTGCAGATAGGATTAACTTTGCCAGCGTTTACATTCTTCATCGATAACACCGAATACAGTGGGAATTCCAGACAACTGCTGGCCTGCGTGACCGAACTTCGATCCATGAATTACACCGTTGCAGTTGGTGTTCTAGGTCGGGAAACACCCTGGTCTATTTTACTCGCAAAATCTGGGGCCGTAGTCTCGCATTTTAATAGTAAGGGCCTTTGGGATATCAAAGCCTTATTCAAATTAAGAAAATGGCTGCAGCAAATACCCAGCGATTTCCTCCATCTGATCAGCCTCAATGCGTTGAGCGCAGTTGGGCTTGCCTCTCCTTCCTTCCTTGCAAAATCATTTTTATCGGGTATCCCCGACACCAGATTTCGACCCAATGCATGGCGCAAAATATTACTCGCGAAGGTACGCAAAATATTCTGCCTCACCCTAGCTTCGAAAAATAGACTGCAAACTCTAGGTATTCCAGCATCCAAGGTGGCGCATCTTCCCCCGGGTATCTCGCTTCAAACTGCGCCCCAATCTCTCGCACCTTTATCTGAAACGCCTTATTTATTATCTTCAGGCCCCTTTCATCACGACTTCAACCATCGCGATGCCCTTTGGTGCATGGATATTCTTCACTATGTCAAACCCGAAATTAAATTGTTCCTCACAGGCACAGGCGCAGATTTAAATAGCCTGCATTCCTTTCGTGCCGCACTCATGACCAAAGAATTTATCCGCTTCACGGGCACAGTGGATTTCTTAGAACCCTGGCTTGCAAACGCCTCCATCATACTTGCAACCAACCTTACACCCGGAGGATATTACTCCGCCCTAGAAGCCATGCTTTCAGGAAAACCTCTGATCGCATCCAACACTTTAGGCATGGCAGAATTTGTTGAAGATGGAAAAACCGCAGTACTTTATGCGCCAGGGGAACGAGCAGAGCTAGCCAAAAGAATCAGGCTGCTGCTAGACGATCCCGCAAGGGGTGCTGAAATCGCCCATAATGCTAGAGAGTCAGCAGAATCACGATTTTCTTCAAAGCATCATGTTGCAAAACTGTTACAGTATTACGATGATTTCAAATAAGATTTTAAAGGGGATTTATCTTGCGCGATGTACTAACCCTAATACTAGCAGGAGGCAAAGGCACCCGTCTCGAGCCCCTCACGAGAGACCGTGCAAAACCTGCAGTACCCTTTGGCGGGCTTTATCGCATCATCGATTTCCCTCTTTCCAACTGCCTCAATAGCAACCTTCGTAAAATTCTGGTGCTCACCCAATACAAAGCGCGAAGCCTCGATAGGCATTTAAACCTAGGCTGGAATTTTCTCAGCCCCCAACTCGATGAGTATGTCGAAGTACTTCCCCCACAACAACGAATTGATGAACATTGGTACAAAGGCACTGCAGATGCCATCTACCAAAATATTTATGTCATCGAAAAAGCAAACCCAAAATACATCGTCATTCTTGCAGCAGACCATATCTACAAAATGGACTACAGCGAGATGATTCGCCTCCATATCGAAAGAGGCTCTGACCTTACCATTGGCTGTATTCCCGTGCCCGTTCATGAAGCCAACCAATTTGGTATTCTCGATGTCAATGCAAGCGACCGCATCACCACTTTTGTCGAAAAGCCCGAACATCCACCCGAAATCGTTGGTAATCCCGGTTTCTCCCTCGCCTCCATGGGCATCTATGTCTTTACCGCTTCATCTTTATTTGAACTACTCTTCGAAGATGCAGCCCGTAAAAACAGCTCCCACGACTTCGGTAAAAATATCATCCCCAGCATTATCTCTAGGCTGAATGTTCATGCCTTCCGCTTCCAAGACAAAAACAAAAAATCGGTCCCCTATTGGCGCGATGTTGGTACTCTCGATGCCTACTACCAAGCCAACATGGATCTCGTTGGTATCGACCCTGTGCTTAATCTTTACGATACCGAATGGCCCATCCGGACTTTTCAGCCTCAGTTCCCGCCACCTAAATTCGTCTTTAACGACGAAGGAACCAGAGGCCAAAGCCGCAGAGGCGAAGCACACGATAGCATCGTTTGCCAAGGTAGCATCATCAGCGGCGGCAGTGTTTCACGCAGTATTCTTTCGTCGGGTGTGCGTGTAAATAGTTACGCCACAGTTGATGATTGCATCCTTTTCGAAGGTGTCAATGTAGGCAGGCATTCCAGAATCCGCAGGGCCATCATCGACAAAAATGTACAACTGCCCCCGGATACCGTCATTGGCTACGATATCGAGGAAGATCGCAAGCGCGGGTTCACCGTTTCAGAAAATGGTATCGTCGTAATATCCAAAGCAGAAAGCCCCGAAAGCTTCTCTGCCAGGCAAGTACGAAAGTAAACAGGGGAATTCCAATGCCCCGATCCATCCCACGATCCCTGTGGTTCTTCGCCATCCTTATTGCGCTTGGAACCACTGCGATCGTAGTCCCTTGGGTATTCAATCGCTCCATCCAACTCTCTACTCAACAAATCGACAACGCAATAACTCTCTGGAAAAACTCTGGCCCAACAGATTACGACCTCGAAATTCTCGAAGCCAAAGAACCGGGCGGATTCAAAAAACAATTACTCATCAAGGTTCGAAAACAGAAAATCATCTCCCTGGTAATCGATGGGAACTTTGTCCCCTTGCAAGATCCTTCCCAATATCAAGTGCTTGATCTTTTAGAATCGATGGCAAAAAACCTCGCAACCGATCAACAATCAGGCCAACCTTTCTTCACCACCGCATCCCTTGCCAGCAAGGATGGACACCCACTTCGCTATGTCAGGCGAAACTCAATCACGAAAGAGCGATTCGAATGGGTGATCAAAATGAAAACACCCGACTGATTCATTGCCGGGTGCCTTTTCATTCTCACTTTATTTAACCCAAAACTTACTTCTTAGCAGGGGGAACCTTAGGCACCTCTTTAGGTGGATTAAGATTAGGTGTGATATCAAAAATCCTGGCAAACCCACCATAAGATGGGATCGCTACGGCCTTACCGTTAGGTGCGATGGAAATATCCCGAGAGTTATCCGCAAGCTTGATCGCTGCAAATTCGTTGGCCTGATCAGGCTTCCAAAACCAAAGCATTCCCCCATTACCACCCGCAGTGCCCACAACAAAACCTGCAGGATGCCAAGCAACGCCCCACATCGTTCCTTGAAACTTCTCTTTCGAGGTCAACTCCTTCGTAATCTTTCCAGTAGCCCAATCCACCAGCAAGATGATCGGATTACCAATCCCTGCAAATGCGTTTGTTACATTGGTGATTCCTGCAAGGGCCAACACTGTGCCATCAGTTGAAAATGCCATCGACCGGGCACCACCAATATCTGCACCAAACCCCGCATCATACTTGTGCAATGCCTTGGCTTCAACCTCTCGGATTTTCTTTCCAGTAAGATCCCAAATGCGAACCATCCCCTTTAAATCAACCGATACTATCTCTTTACCCGAGGGATGAAACCCCACCTGATACGCATGGTTTTCATGGGCCTGCCATGAATGAATAGGCTTCAATTCGGGAATGGACCAAATCGCAATTCTGCCATCATTACCGCAACTAACTAACTTCTGGCCAGTAGGATCAACACTCAAAGATCTTATCCAACCCTGATGCGCAAGAACCTGCCTAAGCGGAATGGGTTCTGCTGATTCATAATTCCAAGAAATGATCTGCCCATCGTAACCGCCACTGAACAACAATTTTTCCTTGGGAGCAAATACCATCGCACGGACCCAACTCGAATGCCCCGCCATATCGGTCTTCTTTGCGGTTTCTATCTCCCAGCGCTGTAAAGTATTGTCCTGCCCGGAAGTAAACAAAAACTTCCCCGATGGTTCATACCTGCACGCAAGCAATGCGGAAGTATGCTTAAACTCTTTAGCTTGCCTCGCAGCAGCGGGGTCTAACCCAGGAAAAACAGGAGGCGGTGAAGGTTTCACCACCTCAGGAGTTTTAGGCGCTTCTTTCTTCGCATCTTTATCGTTTTGCATCACAGCAATATTTCCTCGATGGGCGAAGCTTTGGGATCAGCCATGGGCAATGGTCTCTGGTCCACATAAAAATTCTTCTTCGAATCAAACCCCAATGCCTTCAGATAAGTATGGAACAAATGCCCGCCATTCACTTCCCGATCCACCACCGCGGTGCCAGTCGCATTGGTTTTACCAACCACTGCTCCCTTTTGAATTCCACAACCACCCATCGCAACCGACCAAGCAGTGCCCCAATGATCCCGCCCAAAATTACGATTAATAGTAGGGGTACGGCCAAACTCGCTCATCACCACAACCAGGGTGCTATCCAACAAACCACGAATGTCCAAATCTTCCAGCAGGGTTGCAAAAGTTCGATCAAACTCACCTAATTGTTCAATATGAAAATCAAAGTTTTCATGATGCGTATCGTAATTGGTATGGCTAACTTTTACAAAAGTCGCACCGCCCTCAAGCAATCTGCGCGACAACAAACAATGCCTGCCGAAATCGTGCTTACCATACCGATCAGCAAGCTTCCCAGATTCTGAAGTGATATCAAACAACCCACGCTTCTCCATCAACATGCGAGCTTGATCATAGGTCTGGGTGTAAGCTTCCGTCATCGCAGATTTCCTGCGCGAGTAAAATCTTTCGTTCGCATTCTGCCTGAGCAGATGACGCTGCATTTCCGCTTCGGAATTGATGCCCGCGGGTTTCTCTAAATTGGCGGGTGCCTTGCCATCACTTATGCTCACCGAACCAAACTTAGGCCCAAGATACGCAGCATCCTTCGAACTTTGCGCACCAGAACCATTAGGCGTGATGTTCAAATAACCAGGCAGCGGGTTCTTGTCTTCCGTCAACAACTTCGAACATACCGAACCAAAATGCGGGAACTCGTTCGCAGGTTCCTGCCTGCGACCTGTCTGCATGATATACGCACCCTTGCCGTGATCGTTTTCTTTGGTGTTGATGCCACGCACCAATGCAAGCTTATGCATCCAACTTGCAGTGTAAGGCAGAAGCTCGCTGATATGGATACCGGGCACGGATGTTGGTATCGCCCTAAATGGCCCGCCAGTTACCACGCCAGGCTTCGGGTCCCAAGTTTCTAACTGGCTAACTCCGCCAGCCAAAAATACTACGAGCACTCTTTTCTGCTGAATCGCAAGGCCCTTCGCTGCCAAAGGATTAGCCAGAGCGCCAAGGCCCAAGCCTCCAACGCCCCCTAAAAAGGCCCGCCTTGATACTCCATGATCCACCGTTTTACATGCATAATTACAATTCATCGCTTATTCTCCTGCTTCAGAAAATTAAACCTGAAATCGAAATTCTATTGAAGTCATTAATGCCCACACTAAGTCTCTTATTAAACCTGCTTTATCTACATCTTTCTTACCTAGCAACACTTCCACTTCCTTCTTTTCATCTTCCGTGGGCATTCTGGTCAACACCCCAAGATATAACTCTTCTGCAAATAATTTAGCATCCTTGATCTCAGATAACCGAAACGAAAGTGACCCTTTTCGTGGTGCAAGCAATCCTTGCAACTGCGCATTGTTTGCAAGATAAAGCGCCTGCTCCACTCGGGCCTCGTAACCAGGCGCCTGCCCCGCGGGAGTTGCTAACGCATTAATAATCGGAGTCGCCTGTGGTGC
>Ga0209086_10001581_pt1 | contig 18464 bp, 17 predicted proteins | sample M_130207_XF_Meta_FD_187312 | JGI IMG/M metagenome (GOLD analysis project Ga0209086, IMG submission 187312) | Freshwater microbial communities from Lake Montjoie, Canada to study carbon cycling - M_130207_XF_MetaG (SPAdes) (version 2) | ecosystem: Environmental > Aquatic > Freshwater > Lake... | reverse complement strand
AAGTGGCTGTCGCGTTACGCGGTCGAGGGGAGTGCGGGGTTGGTGGACCAGTCTCGTCGGCCGTTGGAGTCAGCGGGTCGAACGAGTGCTGAGCTGGAGCAGCGTGTGTTGGCGTTGCGGGGTGCGCATCCGGCTTGGGGAGGTCGCAAGCTGCGTCGGCGGTTGCAGGATTTGAAGCACGTCGCGGTGCCAGCGGCGAGCACGATCACGGCGATCTTGCGTCGTCACGGTCAGCTCGACACGCGTGACGGAGCGGGTCAGGCGAACCTGCAACGGTTCGAGCACGCGGCTCCGAACGATCTGTGGCAGATGGATTTCAAGGGCCACTTTGCGATGACTCGCGGCGGCCGGTGCCATGCGTTGACGGTGCTGGACGATCACTCGCGGTACTCGATCGGGTTGCGGGCGTGCGACAACGAACGGACGGAAACAGTGCAAGGCGAACTGGTCGAGATGTTCCGCCATTCGGGTCTGCCTCGCCGCATGCTGATGGACAACGGCCCGCCGTGGGGCGACATGGCCGATCAACCGTGGACCCGCTTGACGGCGTGGCTGGTGCGGTTGGGGATCTCGATCAGTCACGGGCGTCCGTATCACCCGCAGACGCAGGGGAAGGACGAGCGTTTCCATCGCACGCTGGCGGCCGAGGTCTTGCGCGACCGCAGCTTCAGCGACCTGATCGATACGCAACAGGCGTTCGATCCGTGGCGTCAGGTCTACAACACCGAGCGGCCTCACGAAGCGTTGAGCCTGGAAGTTCCCGCGAGTCGCTATCGCGCCAGCGAGCGTTCGTACCCGGAGACCCTGCCGGTGATCGAGTACGCACCCGACGTGCAGGTCCGCCACGCATCGCTCAAGGGCGTGATCAAGTTCGACTCGCGTTCGATCCGCATCGGCCGGGCCTTCAGTGGCGAACCGGTCGGCGTGCGACCCACTCCGACAGCGGGCCTCTATGAAGTGTTCTACGCCCACCAAACGTTGGGCCGGTTCGACGTGAGCCAAACCCCGCGCGGCAGCCCCGAAGTCTTAAACATCCACCGCGTTCTCCGCGAATGACCGTCGGTTGCTCACTCGTGGCAACCGGTCCCCCCCGGCCGCGCGGCGTAGGCGAGGCCACCTGCGTTCGCTCCAGTCGCTCCGCTCCTTGCGCTCTCTCCGGTGGCCTCGCCTACGCCGCAGACATTGGAACCCGTTCTCGTCCCCTTCAACCTGTTACCCATGTCCCCGAACGACTGTTACCCTTGTCCCCGGTCTGAAGAGCTTCAAGCTAGGTGCGTAGCACAAGAAACCTCAGGGTGAACGTTTAACAAGTTCTCGTGTTCCGCTTCACAGCACGTCGACTCAATGTTTCTTGTGCTGACGCATCCGGCTCGAAGCAAGCCGGGCCACCCTGCGCCATTCCCAAGTTGCCTAACAAAGCCGGGGCGGACGCCGTCTGTGGGACGAACAGGTGATTGGCTGCCATTGCCTGCCGTGGTAGGCTCCCTCTTCCAGCGAAAAACAGTGGTTACCACGACGACGCCTTGGGAGAACGATCATGCCGACTCGCAACATTCACCTGACTGAAGTTCAGGACAGGTTTGTCGTCGAACAAGTGAGCACCGGGAGGTATCAGGACATCAGTGAGGTCATGCGCGCCAGTTTGCGCCTGCTGGAACAACAAACGTGCGAGGAGCACGTAAAGCTCTCGCTGCTGCGGTCCTTGGCCACCGAGGCGTTCGATCAGCTCGATCAGGGGCAGGGGATCGAGTTCACCAATCCACGGCAACTCGCCAGCTTCATTGGGCAAATCGGTCAACGCGCCGCCGAGTCCGTCACACGTCACTCGAGTGGTACGTGACGTAATGCGCGGGTTTCTGATCTCCCCGGCCGCCGAACGGGATCTCGAATCCATTCTGGCTTGGACCCAGGCACACTTTGGCGAGCAGGCCCGGCTTCGCTATGAGGCGCTTCTGGCGCAGGGGATCGCCCACGTGGCGGAGGAGCCCGATCGAGGCGGAAGTCATCACCGCTCAGAAATTGCGGATGCCGCACGGACCTACCACCTTTGGCATAGCCGCAACCACGTTCCCGTCGCGGACGGACGAGTGAAGTACCCACGCCATTTCCTACTGTACCGGACCCGCAGTGATGGTCGGGTCGAAATTGGTCGAGTACTCCACGACAGCATGGATCTTGAACGCCAGCTTCCCGAGGACTACCGATGAAGTAGGGGCAGGGTGGCTGGGGTCCACGTTTCGTTGCCCCCAGTCGGAGGTCGATTCTGAAGTCGTCTCACCCTGATCGTTGGGGTTAACATTGATCGTGCCGCCAGGCGCAGTGGGCTTTGACCGCAGGTTGTCGCGTCGGCTAGGCTGCTGCCGCTCTCTGTTCTCCAAGGAGTCCCACGATGCCGCCCCCCGATCTCGAACAGTTTTTGCAAGCGGAAGTGGCGAACGGCAAGTATTCGTCGCCCGATGAGGCGCTGGTGGCTGGCGTGCAACTCTTGCACGACCGCGAGCGTCAGCGGGAAGCGTTCCGGCGGGAACTCGATCTCGGGCTGGCCGCCTTGGAACGAGGCGATGTCGTGACGCTGGAAGGCGAAGGCGAACTGAATGCCTTTTTCGACGACATCGTCACACGCGGCCACGAGCGCCAAGCCGCCGAGCGGAGTGCCAAGGCATGAGGGTTCGCGTCACGGTTCCGGCGCGCGATGACCTCGACGAGATTTGGGACGACATCGCCCGCGACAATCTGGTGGTTGCCACCAAGGTGGTGTACCGCATCCGTGATCGGTTCGAGATGCTCGGTCGCCAACCCCTGCTCGGTGAAGTTTGCGAAGATTTGCAGCCGGGCCTCCGCAACTTTCCCGTTCGGCCCTACGTCATCTACTACTGCGTTCTGGACGATGCCGTCAGCATTGTTCGCGTCCTGCACGGCGCACGCGATGTCGAACAGCTCTTCTGAAGCCTCAGTTCGCTCGCAGAGTGGCACCTCGAACATCAAGATGGTGCCGGGCTTCAAAGCCAATGATGGGAACGAACAACACCAGGACGAGCTGCCACTCATGCTGACATCGCTGTACGAGTTATCGGTCCTGCTCGGTGGGTTGGCGTTGTTGACGGTGCTGGTGGTGCAGGGGCGGAGCATTTTTGTTGTCGCGCCGTTGTGTGCGTTGGTCACGGTGACGTTGAGTGGCGTTGATCCGCTCGCCGCGATGACCGGGCCGTACATGATGGGGTTCGCTGACTTTGTGCGGTCGTTCTATTTGATCGTGGCGCTGGGGGCGGTGTTCGGCAAACTGATGGAAGAGTCCGGGGCGTCGGTGAGCATTGCCGATTCGATCGGTCGGCGGTTGGGGGCGCAGCGTGCGTGCTTGGCTGTCGTGCTGGCGTGTGCGGTGCTGACGTATGGCGGCGTATCGGTGTTTGCGGTGGGGTTCTCGGTCTTTCCGCTGGCGGTGCAACTCTTCCGGCAGGCCGATCTGCCGCGACGCTTTATTCCCGGTGCGATTTGTCTCGGCTCGATCACGTTCACGATGACATCGGCCGGTTCGCCCGAGATTCAGAATCTGATCCCGATCAAGTACTTGGTCGATGCGGCGACGAAGGTTCCGCTGACCGATGCGCGGGCGGGATGGCCGGTCAGTTTGATTGTCGGTTCGCTGATGTTCCTTGTTGGGCAAGTCTATCTCGACTGGGCGATCCGACGAGATGTGCGTCGCGGTGAGCGGTGGGAGGATCGGGCGAGTGATCCCGTGAGCGGCACGGCGCTAGCCGCCGGTGTGATACGTCCAACATTGAACTCACCGGCGGCTAGCGCCGTGCCGCTCACGGGATCGCCGACGCGGTCTGTTCCGCACGTCTGGCGAGCCATCGCTCCGTTGGTGGCGACGGTGGCGGCGCTCAATCTGTTGCCACGGTGTTGTCGCACGCTGGCGTCGTCGTGTGAGCCGTTGCTTGTCGTGATGGGGAGTGTGGGGGCGAGGCTGACCAAGTTGTTGGCTCACGTTCCCGAAGACGCGACGTTGTCGATTTTTCTCGGTGTCGTTGCGGCGTTCGTTCTGCTGGGGCCTTATTTGAAGGACGGCTGGAAATGTTTGGGCGAAGGTTTCACGAACGGGTTCCTGGCGATCGGTTCGACGGCGGCGGTCGTGGGGTTTGGAGCGGCGGTCAAAGACCTGCCCGCGTTTCAGCAAGTCGTCGCGTGGGTGACGCACATTCCCGGCGATCCGTTACTCGGTGCGGCATTGGCTGTCGCGGTGATCGCGGCCATTGCGGGATCGGCCTCGGGAGGGCAGGGGGTCGCGCTGCCGATCCTCAAGCCGATCTTCGTCGATGAATTGGGAGTCGCTCCGCGCGCGTTGCATCGCGTGGTGGCGATTGCCTCGGGGACGCTTGACTCACTCCCCGCGAACGGCTTCGTCGTGATGCTGATCCGCGTGATCTGCGGTGAGACTCACGCGCGGGCATACGGCCCGATCTTCGTCACGACGGTGCTGATCCCGTTGGGTGGGACGCTGCTGGCGATTGGGTTATTCAAGCTTGTGCCGGACTGGGCGAAGATGTGAGATTGGCCACGCGATACCAACCCGCAGCGTGAGCAAGGATGACTGATCGCGATTCCTTGCTTACGCTGCGGGTTGGTGTGGGCGACTTTTCGCCTCGACAAACTAAGCCCGACGCGCAAGCGAGGGCCTCACCGTCATCGAATGTTCAGCCCTCGCTTGCGCGTCGGGCTAGTTTTGAAATGATCCCTCGTTTTGAGTGAATGACGATGACCGACGACGCGATACTCACGGTGCTGACCTTTCTGTTCGCGGTGTTGTACTCGTCCGTTGGTCATGCGGGGGCGACGGGTTACTTAGCGGCGATGGGGTTGATGAGCTTGGAACCCTCCGTGATGAAGCCCGCCGCGCTGGTGTTGAATGTCCTCGTTGCGAGCATCGGGACGGTGAGGTTTGCTCGGGCGGGCTGTCTGCCGTGGCGAGTCCTCTGGCCGTTTGCCGTCGCTTCGATTCCGTGTGCGTTTCTGGGCGGAGTACTGACGCTTCCAGCGTCGCTGTTCAAGCAGTTGATCGGCGCGATGTTGCTCATTGCGGCCACGAAACTGTTTGTGCAACCGGTGACGGACAAGACGGAGGAGTGCGTGCCGCCCTCGTTTTGGTGGTCGCTGCCTGTTGGTGGGTTGGTTGGTTTGGTGGCCGGACTGACCGGGACAGGTGGAGGCGTGTTGCTGACACCCGTGCTGCTGTTCCTGCGCTGGGCCAAGACACGCGATGCGGCGGGAGTCTCGGTGGCCTTCATCCTGCTCAATTCAATCTCGGGCTTGGCGGCGCAGGCGAAAGCCGTTCCGCTGTTGCCGTCGTCGATCTGGCTTTGGCTGGCTGCGGCTGGGTTAGGCGGGATGATCGGAACACAACTGGGGACACGCCATCTGGCCGCTCCTGTGCTGCGGCGGTTGCTCGGGGTGGTGTTGGTCTTCGCGGGAGTGAAGATGCTGTTCGATGAGTTCAAACCGAAGGCCGCGCCAAAACCAACCAACTCAGCCTCGCACTTTGTAGCCAAGGTTGCTGAACAGCAGGCGTAGTCGTTCGAGGTGATCGCCTTGAATTTCGAGTGACTCGCCGTCGAGCGTCCCTCCCGCGCCGCACGCGTTCTTCAACTTGGCCAACAAGGACGTGAGATCATTCGCGTCGGCCGCCAATCCTCGCACGACGGTGACGACTTTCCCCTTCTTTCGTTTCTCGACCGCCAGCTTTGCCGTTTGCTTTTCCGGCGCGATGAGCTTGTTCGGTGCTGCCACCGGCGGACACGAACATTCGCTCTCCAGCTTCTCGCAACGCTCACAAACTGGCGGTCGATCCCATTGTGTTCCGGCGAACAGACCCATTGTTTGTGACCTTTGATGTTGAGGTGCGTGTTGCGAGAGGAAAGAGTTCCAGCCGATAGCTCGTTGTGGGACAGATTTGTAACCTGTCCGTCCGGTTCTTTCATGAGATTCGGGCAGGGTACAAACCTGTCCCGCGAACCGATGGTCGCGAGAGTCGGCGGTTGAGTTGAGAAAGCCTGTTTGACGCCAGTCTGGGAAGCCGAATAGAATCGGGACCGGCCGATATGAATGGCCTCCCGCCTTTTTGCCCGCCTGATTTTGAGTGGTTGTTGCGGCCGACTCGGTTGTGATGACTCCCGCCGTCGATCCATTGCCTCTGCTACTGAAAGGGATTGCCATGTTCCGACTCGATCTCGGTTCGACCGGTCGTTATTGCGATGGAATGTCTCGCCGGAGCTTTTTCCAAGTGGGATTGGCCGGGATGGGGATGGCCGGGTTGCCGCAGATTTTGCGGGCGAAAGAGGCGTCGGTCGAACAGGGGACTTCAGCGAAGAACACGTCCGTGATTCTGATCTGGCTCGACGGCGGGCCGAGTCACTTGGACCTGTACGATCTGAAGCCGCAGGCTCCGGCCGAGTATCGTGGCCTCTGGAATCCGATCAAGACGAACGTCGATGGCTTTGAAATTGGCGAGCTGTTTCCACTTCAAGCTAAGTGTGCGGACAAGTTTTCGCTGGTCAGGTCGCTCTATCACAACAACGGCGATCACTTTGCGGGCGGGCACCTGATGCTGACCGGTCGCGGTGGGGCAAGCGGTGCGGATACTGCTGGTAAGTCGCCATTTGTCGGTTCGGTGGCGACGAAGGCGACCGGCGCGAGGCAGCCGGGGATGCCGCCTTATGTCGCGGTGCCGTATGCGTCGAGCATCGGGCTGAGGCCGGGTTACTTCGGGGCCAATTATGTTGGGGCGGCGTACAACCCGTTCGAGACAGATGGCGATCCGAATGCGTCGAACTTCAGCGTGCAGAACATTCAAATGCCCGGCGGCATGACGGTGCAACGGCTCGATGATCGGGCGTCGTTGACAAAGGGTTTCGACAAGCTGCGGCGCGATGCCGATGCGTCGGGGTTGCTCAACGCGATGGATCGATTCGACCGGCAGGCGTTGGAATTGGTGACCGGCTCCGCCGCGCGTCGAGCCTTTGATCTCGGACAGGAGGACCCGCGCCTGCGCGATCGGTACGGCAGGCACAGTTGGGGGCAAAGCACTCTCTTGGCGAGGCGACTCGTCGAGGCTGGGACCACGTTTGTGACAGTCCATCTTGGCGGCTGGGACCATCACTGGGACTTGAAGAAGGGGATGGAGAATTATCTCCCGATGGTCGATTCGCTCGTGTCGGCCTTGCTGGAAGACTTGTCGCAGCGGGGGCTGCTCGATCAGACCTTGGTGATGCTGTGCGGTGAGTTCAGTCGGACGCCACGCATGAACGATGGTGGCAATGGCGGTGCGCCGATGAGTATGGGGACGCCTGGGCGTGATCACTGGGGCAATGCGATGTTCTGCCTCCTTGGCGGCGGCGGCGTGAAGGGGGGCCGCATCGTCGGATCGACCAATCGTTTGGGTGAAGTCCCGCAGGACCGCCCGATCACACCGGCGGACATTCACCACACGATGTTCCAAGTTTTGGGAGTCGATCCGAGTGTGAGCTTCTTGAATCACAGCGGTCGACCGGTCGCTGCGCTCGAACCGGGAGCGGTGATTCAAGAGTTGTTCTGATCGGAGGAATGTGGCGACTAAAGCGGGTACCGTCGTTGCTGCGGGCTTGCTGCCCGCCCCTCAATGTTGGCGCGGATTGATTCTGTTCGGCCTCTTGGAGCAGAGAATTCGAGTGAAACCTACTTTTGGTGAAGGAAATGCGGTGATTGCCGGGCCGCTTCCTTGACACTCCTTTTCGGGTTCTCGTACCATCCCGCCCCTTGTCACGGGGAGCCTTGCCGCCACTGGGTGCGAAGGGTTGGCCCGGATTGAATTTCGTCCCTGCAATTTAGAGTTGGAAGCGACCGCAACATGGCCGTACCGAAGCGAAGACAATCGAAGGGCCGTTCGCGCCGCCGACGAAGCCACGATGCCATCAAAGTTCCGCAGTTGCATCACTGCCAGCAGTGTCAGACTCGCATCCAGACACATGTGATTTGTCCCACCTGCGGCTATTACATGGGACGTCAGTTGCTCGAAGTCGAGGAATAGACATCCATGCGGATTGCCTTGGACGCGATGGGAGGCGACTTTGGTGCGTCCCCCAACATCGATGGAGCGATTGCCGCCCTGAAGGACAATCCCGATCTGCAAGTGACGCTCGTGGGTGATCAGCCCACGCTCGATCCGTTGATTGCCAAATCCGGGTATTCGGGCGGTCGATTGCATCTGTATCCAGCCGAGGGCTGGGTCGAGATGGGTGAAAAGCCGATCGAGGCCTTACGCTCGAAGCCGAAGTGTTCCATCACAGTCTGTTGGCAGTTGATGGCCACCCAGCAGGTGGATGCGGTCGTGAGCGCCGGTCACACTGGGGCCGTTGTCGCTGCGGGGCTGCGGACTCGGCTCTTCCTGAGGGGGGTTAAGCGTCCGGGAATTGCCGTGGCGCTTCCCACCACCAAGGGCAAAACTGTCCTGATGGATGTTGGAGCCAATCCCGGTGCCCGGCCGGAACATCTCGTTCAGTACGGTGTGATGGGCTCGATTTACTCGCGCGAGATGTTCGGTGTTGATCGCCCGTCGGTCGGCTTGATGAACATTGGCAGTGAGGACGGCAAGGGGACAGATGTCGTCCGTGAGTCGCACTCGCTCTTCTCGCAGAGCGTCTTTAAAGACCGGTTCCTTGGAAACGTTGAGGGACGCGACCTATACACCGGGGCTGCGGATGTTGTGATCTGCGAAGGCTTCGTTGGCAACGTGTTGCTTAAAGCGGCCGAAGGTCTGGCTGAAATGATGTTGAAGACGGTCGCGGCCGAAGTTCTCGGGGCTTTGAATGCCGAAAAGGCTCTGGCGATGCAGGCCTTTCATAACTTGGCCAAGCGGTTTGAGTACCACGAAGCGGGCGGCGCTCCGCTGTTGGGCGTCGATGGCATCTCGATCATCTGTCATGGGTCGAGTACCAGCCGGTCGATTCAGAATGCTCTCCGGTTGGCCACCACGTTGAAGGCTCGCCGCCTCAATGAGCAGATTATCGACGAACTTTCGCGAGAGCCTTCGACCTCCATGGTGTGAGGTCGATCAAATGGCTGCGATCAGAGCTGCGTCTTCCGCGTCTTTCTGCTTTCGACACACGTTCCGCCGACCGTGAGTTTTGAGGAGTTTTTGATGAACGGCATTGCATTTCTGTTTCCAGGGCAGGGCGCACAGCACGTTGGGATGGGGGCGATCCTCTCGGAGAAGTGCCCCGCAGCGAAACGGCTGTATGAGCAGGCCAACGATGTTCTCGGGTATGACCTTGCCTCGCTCTGTTTCACAGGCCCGGCCGAGCGACTCAACACGACCGTGGTCAGCCAGCCTGCTCTTTTTGTCAGCAGTCTTGCTGCTTTGGAGGTGTTGAGGGCAGAGCGGCCGGAAGTTGTCGAGTCCTGTTCGTTCGCTGCGGGACTCAGTTTGGGCGAGTACACCGCGTTGACGTTTGCCGGGGCAATGACGTTTGAAGAGGGCTTGCGAGTCGTGAAGGCTCGCGGTGAAGCGATGCAGGCGGCGGCGGACGCGTTCCCGTCAGGGATGGTCAGTGCGTTGCTGCTGGATCGAGAGCAAGTTGCCAAAGTTTGTGCGGAAGCTTCGGTCGGAGGCCAGATGTGGATCGCCAACTATCTCTGTCCCGGCAACACGGTTCTTTCGGGGGACAAGGCCGCGTGTGACCGTGCGGCAACTCTGATTGAAGAGGCAAATGGAAAGCCGATTCGGCTGATGGTGGCAGGGGCGTTTCACACGCCACTGATGGAGTCCGCCTGCGCAAAGTTGTCCGAGGCCCTGGGTAATGTTGTGATGCGGACTCCCCGCATTCCCGTCGTTTCAAACGTGGATGCTAAGCCGCATTCGGATCCGGAAGACATTCGCGGAGTCTTGGTGCGACAGGTGACTCAATCGGTTCTTTGGGAGGACTCTGTTCGGTGGCTACTGGCTCAGGAAGCCGATTCGTTCTTTGAGATCGGACCCGGAAAAGTGTTGAAGGGGTTGCTCAAACGGATCGACAGGAAAGCCAATTGCGAGTCGGTCAATGACACGCCGTGAGGGCTTGCGGAATCCATCGCGTGATCTCGCCCATCGCCTCACTGTCGCCGCCAGCACGCCAAGGTTCCTGTCGAAGACTGTGACTTCGGCAGTGAATCTCTTGGGTTGGAAGTGCTGTCACGGCCTAAGTCAATCGATGGTTTCCTTGCGGTTTACATGTCCACGGAAACGCGGTATACCTCCCCGCCGCCCAAGGCCGGAACCTGCGTCTGGCTGAGTGATTTCCTGGTTTGGAATCGCTGGCTCGGCATGTTCTTGGAGTCGTTTTGAAGAGTTGATTACTACCTGCTCCGAAGGAGTGAAGCGTGGCGTCGGTCGAAGAGGTCAAAGAGAAGGTCATCAGTATCGTCAGTGAACAGCTCAATATCCCCAAAGAGGATATTAAGCCCGAGAGTGCGTTCATCGCAGATCTTAAGGCGGACTCGCTCGACCTAGTTGAACTCGTGATGGAGTTCGAGGACGAGTTTGGAGTTCAAATCCCCGAATCCGACCAAGATAAAATTCAGTCGGTGGGTGACGCTGTCAAATACATTACGGAAAAGCAGTGACGGATGGCCAGACGTGTCGTCGTGACAGGGATGTCGGTAGTGACCGCTCTCGGGAGTAATCTTCCTGAGTTTTGGGAGCGGTTGTGCGCCGGTAAAAGTGGGGTGAGCCGACTGGAGCGGTTCGACTGCTCCGACTTTAAGGTGAACTTCGGGGGCGAGGTCAAGGACTTCAAACCGGAAGAGCATTTTGAGGGCAAGGAAGCTCGTCGTCTTGACCGTTTCAGCCAGTTCGCGCTCGCGTCCGCGCAGAAAGCGGTTAAGCAAAGCGGTATCGACTTCTCCAAGGAGTCGGATCCTTACCGTTGCGGCGTGATTGTTGGGAGCGGCATTGGTGGGCTGAACGAGATTGAAGAGCAGCACTCCAAGCTGTTCGATCGCGGGCCGTCACGCGTCTCACCACTGATGATTCCGAAGCTCATGGTCAACGCAGCGAGCGGAAATATTTCCGTCTTCTGGGGACTCAAGGGGCCGAGCAGTGCTGTGGCTACGGCTTGTGCTTCGGCGAGTAATGCGATTGGCGATGCGTTTCGAGTGATTCAGCATGATGTCGCGGATGTCATGATTGCTGGTGGAAGCGAAGCCGCTATCACGCCGATGGGTCTGTCAGGATTCGCACGGATGGGAGCGCTATCCACTCGTATGGATGCTCCCGAAGCTGCCAGTCGTCCGTTTGATCGTGACCGTGATGGGTTTGTGCTGTCCGAAGGGGCCGGTGTTGTCGTCTTAGAAGAGTACGAACACGCCAAGAGTCGCGGCGCCCCGATTTTTGCAGAGATGCTTGGCTACGGTGTTTCTTCGGATGGTTCTCATATGACGGCACCTGATCCCGAAGGGACTGGAGCTGCCCGTGCCATGATGTCATCACTCAAAGATGCGGGCTTGAATTTTGATCAAGTGGGTTACGTGAACGCACACGGCACGAGTACGCCGCTTGGCGACAAAGCCGAGACCAACGCCATTAAGCGGGTGTTTGGGGCTCACGCCAAAAACGGTCTGTGTGTGTCGAGTACCAAGAGTCAGTTGGGCCATTTGCTGGGAGCCTCCGGTGGCGTCGAGTTCGTGATCTCGATCCTGTCGATGATGCACCAGTTGATCCCGCCGACGATCAACTTGGATAATCAAGACCCCGAGTGCGACTTGGACTTCGTTCCGAATCAAGCCCGACAGGTCGCGTTGGATCGTGTTCTCTCAAACAGCTTTGGGTTTGGTGGTCACAATGCGTGTCTGGTTGTCGGAAAAATTGCGTGAAGGTGGTTGGGTGTGGAGACGTGACCACAGCCTTAATGTTGGCGTGCTTGGAGTTGGTTGATAGAAGTCAGAGATACATCTGTCACGCATCAAGAATTTGGGCGGGATTGCTTCCGAATGGCGAGTTGCCTAGGCGATTGTTCGATTCAGGTAATGGGTGTTTCAGTGTTCGATGTAGGCTTGGCGTCACTCTTGTAAAGACGCTGTGCGAATCGGTGGTCACCACAGTTTGAGTGAAAATGAGCGACTCTGAACAAACATCCCGACAAGTCGTGATCACCGGTATCGGCGTGCTTAGCCCGATCGGAATTGGGATCGACGAGTTTTGGAAGAACCTCTCCGAAGGGCGATCCGGCGTGACCCGCTGTGGTCTTTACCCCGGCTTTGGCGCTCCTGACGGGGTGGGGGGTGAAGTGGTTGGCTTCACGGAGGAGTCGGCTCGAAAAATCTATCTCAAGGAACAGCGTAAGAATATCAAGGCGATGTGCCGCGAGATTCAACTCGGCGTCGCATCGGCCGGCCTAGCGTTGCAGCATTCGGGCGTATCACTCGATGCCATAGATCATGAGCGGCTGGGCGTTGAGTTCGGTGCGAACCTGATGTTGAGTGATCCCAATATCCTCGCGCCGGGCTGTGAGGCGTGCTGCGAGGATGGGACCACGGAATTCGAGTTCGGCCGTTGGGGGCAGGAGGGGATTCCCAAGATGGAGCCGCTCTGGCTGCTGCGGTATCTCCCCAACATGCCTGCCTGTCACATCAGTATTTCGTCCGATGCACGCGGTCCGAGTAATTCGCTCACTTTGGATGAAGCTTCCGGAAACGCGGTGTTGGGTGAGGCGATGCGGATCGTGTTGCGTGGCCATGCCGACGTGATGATCACGGGAGCGACCGGAACCACGCTGCACCCGATCAAGACTTTGCACCTCGCACTGTGGGACGACATCGCCAGAACCCCCGATGCGGCGGGAGCACGTTGTCGGCCGTTCGATCGAGATCGTTCGGGGCGCGTGGTTGGTGAAGGAGCTTGCTCATTCATCCTTGAAGATCGTGCTCATGCCGAGCGGCGCGGAGCCAAGATTTGGGCGAGACTGCTTGGCACGGGTTCGTCGTGCGTGTTCAGTCCGAAGGGAGTTGCCGGGATTCGTGCGGCACTGGCTAATGCGATGCGATCCGCGCTGCGAGACGCGGGACTCACCCCCGACAAGATCGGTCATGTGAACGCGCACGGATTGGGAACGAAGGAAACAGACATTGAGGAGGCTGCGGCCATCCTCGACGTATTTGGAAGCGATCTCGGTCGCCGTGTTCCCGTCACCGCGCCGAAGAGCTTCATGGGAAATTCGGGAGCGGGCTGCGGGACGCTCGAATTGGTGGCCTCGGTGATCGGCTTGAGTCGCGGATTGATCCCGCACACGTTGAACTACGACACGCCCGATCCCGCCTGCCCGCTGAACATTGTGGCGGGACAGCCGCGCGAGACGGACAATCGCATCGTTCTCAACATCAACGTGACGCGCGCTGGCCAAGCCAGTGCCGCGATCGTTGAGGTCTACTGAATCGCGGCCACGCAGCCTGTGGCTCGTACTGAAGTCGCCTCAAGTCCGGCATCGCTTTGCTAGCCGGGCTTCCCGTTGCGACGACATGTTCTCAGAGAGTAGTCCGGCTTTCAGCAGCCTGTTGAAAACGTAGAGTAGGCGGCTCGCCTGTGCTACGTTTTTTCAACAGGCTCGTAAGCAAAGCCGGACTTCTATTTCGCGTGAGCACTATTTGGCTGACGCGAACGAACCTTGCGCGAACTGGGCACCGCGATAGGCTGAGAGTTGGTTGGCTTTTGTCTTTAAGACCTCGGCATAGAACGCGGCGGCGTTGGTTTTGTCACCCGCCTGTGAACGCCGTTCGGCGATGAAGTAGTACGCCTCGCAAAGTTGAGCGTTCTTCAAGTTGGCGTCGGTCACTTTGCTCACGACGTTTACCAAATCCTGTTCCGAGATTTTGCCGTTCAGGAACAGGACGAGGGAGTCAATCCAGTCTCGGTCTTTCTCGGTCTTCTTGGCGGAGGCTTCGACAATCGGGGCTGCTGCGTCGGGCTGGCCCATGAGTACCAGCACCCAGCTTCGCCACGGGTTCAAATAACGCATGTTCGCGTCCAAGGCGACGGCTTGGTCAAACGCGGCTTGAGCGCCCGCGAAGTCCTTCATGAAGTATTTGGCGAAACCGACATCGGCGTAGGCGACGGGGTTCTTCGGGTCCATGCGATTCACTTGGCTGTAGTCTTCCATGGCTCCGGCCACATTGCCTTGAGCCAATCGGCAGGTGCCACGCAGGCTGAGGAAGACGGAGTTGGCCGGGGCCAGCTTGATCGCTTCCGAAAAGTCGGCTTCTGCTCCTGGAAGATTGCCTGCGGCCTGTTGAGTGAAGCCGCGATTGGTGTAAGCGATGGCAAACTTGGGGTCGATCTGGAGCGCTTTGTTGAAGTCGGCGACCGCTTCGTTGAATCGTTTTTGCTGTTGGAGGAATAGGCCGCGATTGTTGAAGACCAGTGGGTTGGTTGGAAACGTATCGACGGCCGATGAGAACGCGGCGAGCGCTTTGTCGGCCTGCTGACTCACGACGTAGCTCTCGGCCAACCCGACGTGCGACCCGAGATGCCCTGGAAACCCCTTGATGGCGGCTTGATAGTCCTGAATGGCGGCTTCGAGATTCTTCTGGTGGATGTAAGCGGCGGCGCGTTGATAGAGAGTGTTGGCTCGTTGTTCGGGTGTCAGCGTCGTGCGGTCGAGCACACTTTTGGCGACCGCCAGCACGACATCGGCGTGTTCCTTGCGTCCCTCCAGGTTGGCGAGCGCCGTCATGCCGTACATGTAGGGCAGGTAGTAGTTGATCTCATTGCTGCCGCCGAGGCGGAGCGAGTCGCGTGCGTCTTCGACTCCCTGTCGCAGCTCTTTGCCGTTGCGATTGACCACGCCGAGTTCGACGTGCGAGCTGGCTCGCAGGTAGAGCGCTCCGTGATCTTTGGGGTTCTGTGCCAAGACGCGCGTGGTCAGATCGAGGCACTTGGCGAAGTCGCCCGCCTGATAGGCTGCCTCCGCGTCGCTCTTCAGTTTGTCAGCCTCTGTTGTCCCTTGAGCACCGGCGAACCCGGCGGAAAACAGGATGAGAAACAGTCCGCAAGCGCAACCGTGCAATGACATGGCAGACTCCAGCAGCGAGTGAGTTGAATTGGCAACGACCATCCGAGGTCGGCGCAGATTCAAGCTGGAATCACACGTCGCGTCAACACAGGTCACGGAGCCGGAAGCCAACGCGGGCCATCGCTTTGATCCGCGTCACCACTTCGTGATCTGGCCGAGGCGCGACAGTGGCTGGCCATCGGGGCCGACCAACTTGATTTCGTCGTTCTGAAAGCCTCGCTGTTTCACCGAGAAGAGGTTTTCATCCAAGACGCCATCAACTTTCTTGTCGGACTTGATGCGGTCATAGACCTCTTTGGGAACACGCTCGGCCCAACGCTGTACGGGTTCGACCCGGCCTGTCTCGGAGTTGCGGATGGATCGCGTGATCGGCTGACCGGACGCATCGCGCGCTTCAACGATCACGTAGTGGCCGGAGACGCGCTTGCCGTCGGAGTCCTCGAAGTAGCGATCAATTCCGCTCTTTGTGTTCGGATCGCTGACGATGCGAACCTCGTAGGCTTCGTTCAGTTGGCCGAGCAGAGTCGTAGTCCGTTGTCCCAGTTCCGTGAGCGACTTCACGTCGAACTGCTTTCTCGCGACATCGAGTTCGCCCGCCAGTCGTTCCAGTTCTTGAGTCACCGACGCATCGCGTGCGACGGCGCGGATGCGTTCCAGCATGTCGCTGGCGGCCGTTGTCAGCTCGACCGTGTGGGCCTTCGCAGTCGCTTGTAGGCGTGACGACAGATCGCTGGCCGAGGTCGCTTGCTGAACGGCCTGTCGCGACGAACGCGATGTGCGAGAAAACAGTTCGGCTGAGGTGTGCAGCATGTACCAGCCCACTCCGGCGAGCGCGAGCATCAACACCAGCGTCACACCGATCTGGCCGCGTCGGACGTAGGCTTGAGCCAGCCGAAGGTCCAGGCTCGCGGGTGGTTCGCGAAACGTGTAGAGCGTGCTGTAGTACTGAGCAATCGCCGTATCGACTTCGGTTTCGGAGACTCGTTCACCGGTGATACTCGTCGCCGCCAGCAGCCGCTCGCGCAGCATCTGCCGCGTCTCGTCGATGGCCAGTTCTTTCTCGACCGACTCGCGCTGCTTGCGCAACTCGGTCGCCACGTCCATCACACGTAGCATCTCGTTGAGAGAAAGATGAGGTTGAGTTTCTGCAGTGTTCGCCGACATTTCACGTCCTTAGGGCTTCGTCGCGAGTCTCAAAAAGATTTGATACGCTCGCCGCAACTGACGGTAACACGGCGATGTACCGGAGTCGATTCCCTTCCGCACCTCACTTGAATCGCGAGACCTCTTCCCATGGCTGACACTTCTGCTTCCTCGAAAACGGTGACGACCGGCTCGGTGAACTCCGGCTCCAAGACGACCGAGTTGTTCATTCCCACGATGCCGTCTGGCATTCAGCGTTATCTCGACCGAGCCATCGGTGTGTTGCAAAAGTTTGGTGTGGCACCGGCTGCGGGATCGCAGTCGGAACTGGTGAAGTTGCTCGACGAAGTGAAGCATGTCGATGAGCCCAAGGTGCTGGCGATTGCCAAGACGATCCAGCACATGAGTACCTTCAATGCCCTCGTGCGAGACAACGTTGAGAGCATCAACATCGGCAACCGCTACCTCGATATCACGCAGATGTTCGACAGCGTGCGCGACGACTCGAAGACGCTCATCCGGCAACTCGACGACGGCAAGTTCAGCGTGACGGAGAAGGCTCAGAACCTGTGGATGAGGCTGCGGCGAGGAACTCCGAGTGCGCGGTTTGAGAAAATCATGGACCTCTACAAGGATGTCGCGGCCGATACGCGGAACCAGCTCGAACGCGAACAGGCGATCATGGACGGCTACATCGACTTCCGGTTCGCTCTGAAGGAAGCCGAGATTCTGTCGCGCGAACTTGTCGAGACTCATGCTCCAACACTCGCAGCGGCGAAGACGACGTTCGCCAACGCACAAGCCGCCGTCACCGCCACTGCGACCGCTGAACAGGGAACACGCTCGAAACTCGAACTGGCTCGCGACGAAGCCAAGATCGGTTACGAACGTGAAGACCGCACGTACCAACTCCTCAAGGATGTCGCTGAAAATCTGAGCATCGGCTACGACGTGGGCGAGACGCTCGTGACCAAGCTCAAGCAAACGCACGACGTGAAGGATCAGGTCTACCGCCGCTCGGTCACGTTCTTCACGACGAACGAACACGTCTTCACGATCCTCGGCACCGTCTACACGTCACAGCAAGGTCTGAACGAAGCGACTCGTTCCACTGAAGCGATGAAAGAGGGCGTCAACAAGGGCCTCGAAGACGTGGCGGACCTCGGCCGCGATCTCGAACGAGCGGCCCTCAAGGCGGGCTACGGTTCGACCATCAGCCCGCAGTCGGTGGAAAAGCTCGTCACCGCGATCACCGACTACCAAGTCGAAAGCATCAAGATGATCTCCGACCTCCGCAAAGAGAGCGATCTCAACGCCAAAGAGATTCGCCGCGTCGTCGAAGCTGGCAAGAAGAAATTCCAGGAAACGCTCGCTCACTTTGGCCGTGACGAGGCGACGTGAAACTCTTTTCTACGGTGAACTGCTTGAACCGTGGCCGCATTCAACAAACCCCTGAACGTGAGAATCATTGATGATTATCCCGTACAGCACTGATGCTCCGATCCATCACTTCCCGTACATGACGATCGTGCTGATCGTCATCAACTGCATCACGTTTGCCATCACCGGCATGGGCTACAACGACGAAGGGTGGTTGCTGCAGTACGGCAACGGGCTGCATCCGCTCGAGTGGGTCGCTTAAAACTTCCTGCATTTCGGGATCGGGCATCTGCTCGGGAGCATGTTCTTCCTGTGGGCGTTCGGGATCGTCGTCGAGGGGAAGCTCGGCTGGTGGAAGTTTCTGTGCGTCTATCTGTCGATCGGCATCTTGTCGGGGCACTCATTCAACTGACGATGCTCGGTTACAAGCCGATGTTCGACATGGGTGACTTCGCGTCGTCGCGCGAATCGCCGCCGTGGTCGTGGCTCGAACCGACACCGGCCTTCGCTTGAGACGAAGACGGGGACGATGGCCCCGATATGGCTCCCGGTGGCGAGGGTTTTTCGGTGGGGCCATTCCCTGGGATTGACGGCAACGATGACCAGCTCGATCCGAAGGCGATGAAGGAGCTTCAACGCGAACTCATGAAGATGACGCGGCCGGGGGCGGGCGGTGCGTCACTGGTCGTCTTCGCGCTGCTCGGCATGGTGCTGGTGTGGGCGCCGAAGAATGAAATCTCTTGTCTGTGGATCGGTCTCAACGCCGGGACGTTTGAGATGGAGTACGTCTACTTCTGCGGCTTCAAAATTGGGGCTGAGATTATTGGCTCGGTCATCGGTGCTCACGGCTATGAAGTCACGATCCGAGATCGC
>Ga0209086_10001579_pt1 | contig 18468 bp, 15 predicted proteins | sample M_130207_XF_Meta_FD_187312 | JGI IMG/M metagenome (GOLD analysis project Ga0209086, IMG submission 187312) | Freshwater microbial communities from Lake Montjoie, Canada to study carbon cycling - M_130207_XF_MetaG (SPAdes) (version 2) | ecosystem: Environmental > Aquatic > Freshwater > Lake... | reverse complement strand
ATGAACATATAAATAAAACAAAAAATCAAAAAGTATATACCGTGATCCGAGAGATTATGGATAAAGGGTCTCGAAATTATCAAATGCAACAAGAAAGAGCAAAAAAAATAGAAGAAATAAAAAAAATGATAGAATATAAAAATAAAAAAAATGACAATAAAGATCCAGATCCAAACCCAAATGAACAAGAATCTCAAAACAAAATAACAAAAGAAAAAATTGATTAAGACAAAAAACAAATAAATTTATTACGATTTATAATAAATTTATTTTTAATTATTATTTAACACCAAAAACTTCATTGATAATATTTGCTTTTATATTTTTATTTACCTTACCTTTTAATTGAATATTATTGTTTTGAATAATTTTATTTCCAACTAAAAAATCATTATTGTCTTCATATAGCTCTGGCAATATATGAGTTAAAGGTTTATTTACAACACACATAAGTTGTTCACATTGAAACAATTTTCGATATTCAATAATTGTTAGATTTCCATAAAATTTATTTAATAAATAATAAGGACTTGCTGCCGGTTTAATACTTTTTTTATAGTTATATAAAGGTCCGTATAAAGAATTCAGCATATAATAACGTTCAAATTTAATTGATGTGTCAATATTTTCATTCATTAAATACGCAACAGCACATTCTGGATGACAAAAGCACCCATAGACATTATAACCGTCTTTTGTCATTGATTTAGGTATGTAAATAGGAGGTGTATCAAATTCACACGTGTCCCAAAAACACGAAGATCGATGCATTCCTACTCCTACTGTTTGTAAAATATCGCTTTTATTAAAATTCAATTTCAATTGTGATATTTTTTTCCAAATGTCTTTCATATGAACGTTATCTGTTTCTGTTTTTTCAGAAAAAATATCTATACTATTACTCATATACGCTGATGTTGTACTTTTGTTTAAAGCATATGTTGTGGGATCATATTGTGTATTTGTAGCAGTTTGATTTTTATTACAACATTCATCTTCTGATAGTTTATTTTTATTAGTTTTGGTTTGATCATTATCAAGAATATTATTACCAACCAATGAGTGTTTGGGAGAATTTGATTCAGATGATGAACCGTTTGAATCTGTAGAATCATTGGATTCATTATCGTTCAAAACCTCACATCCAAATACAGCGAATTTGTCATTATAACATAATATTTCTTCTCTATCTATACATTTTTTCATATTTTTGCTTGTATTTATAATTACAGAATTATTATTATTATTATTATTGTTATTATTATTATTATTATTATTATTATCTATTTTATTCGAGTTCAACTGGTTTGTTGTTTTTAAATCAGATATTGTACATTTTAAGTGTAGTATAATATTTGGAACTTCGGGAGTATTGATATTTTGAACATGATTATCTTTAATTATTTTTCCACCCCTTGGTTTTCTTCCTCTTTTTTTATGAACGATAATCGTTTGTTCTATTTCAGAATCATTACAACATTGGTTTTGTATTTCATTTTTATCAACTATATAATTTGCATCTTTTGCACCCTTTGCACCCTTTGAAACTTTTTCAACTTTTTCAACTTTTGCAACCTTTGCAACTTTTGCAACCTTTTCAACTTTTGCAACTTTTGCAACTTTTTCAACCTTTTCAACCTTTTCAACCTTTTCAACCTTTTCAACTTTTGCAATTTTTGCAACCTTTGCAACCTTTGCAACCTTTTCAACTTTTTCAACTTTTTCAACCTTTTCAACCTTTACAGATATATTTACGACATTTTCGGATTGATCGTTGTCATTAATCGGAACTATAATTTTCTTTTTTCTACCTCTTTTTTTTTTCTCAATAATAACATTATTTGCAGTTGGGTCTTTATCTTTATTATCATTCTCTTGCATTTTAATTCTTTATAATATATAACTTTTTGGTTTAAATTGTTTTAATATATTTTATAAAAAAAGAAATAAAAAGGTTAAAACCATAGAGAATTCACATAATATATAATGTGTGTATATTACTTCGGTGCATTTAATAAATTATATTTAAAAATAATATAGAGAAAAATCAATATATTAAAACATTAAAGAAGACAAAGAATAAAAAACATGTCAAGAGCGATTGGAATTGATTTGGGAACGACGTATTCGTGCGTTGGTGTATGGCAAAATGAAAGAGTCGAGATTATTGCGAATGATCAAGGAAACCGAACAACGCCTTCTTATGTGGCTTTCACAGAAAGTGAGCGTCTTATCGGAGATGCCGCAAAAAATCAGGTGTCAATGAATCCGGAAAATACGGTATTCGATGTAAAACGTCTTATTGGCAGGAAAATTGATGATGCAAGCATTCAAAGCGATATGAAACATTGGTCGTTCAAGGTTGTCGGAAAGGATGGCGGCAAACCACACGTTCAGGTGGATTTTAAGGGAGAGCAAAAGACATTTTCACCTGAAGAGATTTCCGCAATGGTCCTCGTAAAAATGAAGGAAATTGCTGAAAGCTATTTGGGTTCAACTGTGACAGATGCGGTTATTACAGTTCCGGCATATTTTAATGACGGGCAGCGCCAGGCAACAAAAGATGCGGGTTCAATTGCTGGATTGAATGTGTTGCGAATCATTAATGAGCCAACTGCTGCTGCAATTGCGTATGGCCTTGATAAAAAGGGAATGGGTGAGAGTAATATTTTGATTTTTGATTTGGGAGGCGGCACTTTTGATGTATCTCTATTGACAATTGACGACGGTATTTTTGAGGTCAAGGCGACGGCGGGAGATACACATTTGGGTGGAGAGGATTTTGATAACCGCCTTGTCAGCTGGTGCGTTCAAGAATTCAAGCGCAAAACCAAGAAGGACCCAACTGGAAATAATCGCGCACTCAGACGATTGAGAACGGCGTGCGAGCGCGCTAAACGAACTCTTTCTGCATCTACCGAAACGACGATCGAGGTGGATTCATTGTTTGACGGGACCGATTTTATGACTAAAATTACCCGAGCAAAATTTGAAGAACTCTGCATGGATTTGTTCCGTCAAACGATTGATCCAGTGGACCGAGTACTAAGAGATTCTAAAATGTCAAAAAGCAGCATTAATGAAATTGTACTTGTTGGCGGTTCAACGCGCATTCCAAAGGTGTGCAGTTTGCTAATGGAATATTTTAATGGAAAAGAGCTAAATCGTTCAATTAATCCAGATGAAGCGGTTGCATACGGAGCTGCAGTGCAAGCAGCTATTTTGACCGGTAGCCAATCGAAAATCACCCAGGATATTTTGTTGCTCGACGTTGCACCACTCTCGCTTGGAATTGAAACAGCGGGTGGTGTAATGACAAAATTGATTGAGCGCAATTCCACAATTCCCTGTAAGAAGAGTCAAACATTTTCAACGTATGCTGACAATCAGCCGGGCGTACTCATTCAAGTATTTGAGGGTGAGCGCCAACTAACAAAAGATAATAATATTCTGGGCAAATTTCAACTGGACGGCATTCCGCCAGCACCGCGCGGGACTCCGCAAATTGAGGTTACGTTTGACATGGATGCAAATGGCGTGCTCAATGTTAATGCAGTGGACAAGGCGGGTGGAAAATCAAATAAGATCACAATTACGAATGATAAGGGTCGCTTGTCAAAAGACGATATTGAGCGGATGGTTAACGAAGCGGAGCGGTTCAAAGATGAAGATGCTAAACACAAGAAAAAAATTGACGCTAGAAACGGGTTTGAGAATTATGTTTATTCGGTAAAGAGTTCGACATCTGAACCTGGAGTCAAAGACAAGTTGTCAGACGGGGATCGGTCGACGATTGAAGATGCATGCAAATCTGCGCTCGAGTGGCTTGAGACAGAGGGGTCTGAAAAGGAGGCAGAACAATATGAAGCGGAGCAAAAGAAGCTGGAAAATACTGTTTCTCCAATTATTTCCAAATTGTATGGCGGCGCCGATGGCTCAATGCCAGTGCCTCAAATGCCTTCACAACAAGAGAAACAGCAAGCAAGTTCTGGTCCCAATATTGAAGAAGTCGATTAAGTATTAAAATTACAAATTTAGAGAAGTGGTTTACACAATATAAAAAAATGACATATATGATAAACCCGCGCCTAAAACCACACCGAGTATAGTCCCCACTAAAAGTTGCATCGGTGTATGATAATTACAGATTATACAATAAATCATTTGATAAATGTATTTGATAACAGTCGCAATAATTAAAAGGTAGATATAAGTATTGTCAATAAGTTTACTATTTTTTGTTTTTATAAAAAATAAATATAATACCACAAGAAAAAATGATATGCATTGTGCATGACCAGATGGCATACCATATATATTAGTTTGACCCATTTCTATCTTTTGTTTTATTAGTTTTTTGTTAGGTATTTTTTCCTTAATTGTGTATTGTAAATAATCTTTAATTTTTACATTAATTGTGGAAATAACAATAATAATCACAATTAGTACTATTTTTGTTGTGATATTAAAACGTGAAAATAATATAATTATATAAAAAATGATTTCTAGAATATTTAAAAATAACATTTTATATTATTATATATTATAGAAAATATAAAAATTAATACTTCAACGGAGATGCATATCCTATCACGGCGCATGCTATACGTTTACCCGCATGCCCCGTAATTAAACTATCGGGCTGTCCACCTTGACCGCAATCATCCTGATCGGCATGAATAATTAATCCACGACCTATAATATTTGCCTTTATTCCGAACAATCTAATATGGTCATCATAAAAAGTATACTTTGCTTCTCCTTTTGCGTTTGTCTTCAGATTTCCAAGATCACCCACGTGTCTATTTTTCATACCTGGACACCCATGTGTTTTATTATAAGGATTAAAATGAGCACACATGCTGTCACAAGAATCACTCATGTCTCCATACTCATGAACATGAAAACCATGCAATCCAGACGACTTTAGACCCGTCAACGATACATCAACACGCACACGTAACTTTGATTTATCCTCCGTAAAACGCACCGTTCCTTTTATCTTCTTGTCATTAAAAACGGCAATCGCTTGCATGACTCGTTCTAAAGATGCCATTTAATTATATATGTTGCTATTTTTTATATTATTATTGAATATAATATTAATATAAAAAATACAATATAAAAAATTATAATATAAAAAACTTTAGCAACCCGTTTTATCAACAATTACAACATGCTTCTCTAAAATTGCATGGAGATGAACCCCGCATTCTATAAAAACATAGCAGACACATTAATGATGGAATACCTATTAGCAATGAAATTCCAAAATAAGCTAGAACCATTATGACTCTTTCATTGTACGGACTTGATGAATCGTCATCTAGTGGATTTTTTCCCGTAACATTGTTATTCTGGCCAATATCGATTGTAGAATAATTATTCATTTATTTAACTTTATCAGAATTTGGTTTGTGTTCATGATAATATTTTTATTATTATTAAAAATGTCAATTTTTTAATAAATAACTTTTTGTGTAAATTTAAAATTTTAAAAATAGTTGAGAAGTAAAAAAATATAAACAGTTATTGTTATTAAGTATCAATTCCAATAAATTAATATTTAAATTAAAAGATGGGATCAAATAATTCGAAAACTAAAATAAATTATGAAGATGTTCAGAATGCATCAAAGTATCCTTTCAAAAATTATAATGGAAATAATGATAATAATGATAATGATAATACTAATAATAACATTAATAACATTAATAACATTAATAACATTAAGAAGAAATATGCGATAATAAACACGCTTGATAAAAATTTCCAAACATGTTTAATTCAAAATACAATTCCAATTCAGGAAGAAGAAGATATTATAAATAGCATTTTAAATGATAAATATTCAAACAATATAACAATTATTATTTACGGATTAAATTCGAACGATGAGAGTATTTATTTGAAATATGAACAACTTGTTAAACTTGGAATAAAAAATGTATTTATATATACGGGAGGAATGTTTGAGTGGCTACTTCTTCAAGATATTTATGGACGTGAATTATTTTCAACAACATCGAAAGAATTGGATATACTGAAATATAAACCTCGAAAAATACTCAACGTTCTATACCTTGGAATGTAACACATTCACACATTCACACATTCACTTTTATATAGTTCTATATAGTGGCCTATACATGTCTGTATAATACATTTCTGAATAAGTTTCGTCACCAGAGTTAGAAAGTGTAAAATCGTGAATATTCATTATGCGATTATTGCTACTGTTTACATATGTTTTTAAATGATGCATTACTCCAATAATTTTCGAGGAGCGAATTTCACAAATATAATTATGAATGTGTCCACTGTAGTCACAATCTTCTTCATTTGCATTTAAAACAAGAACGGGTATTATATTTATCGGATCTGTTATTAACCAATTATCATGATATGTATTGCATTGGTTCAAGTATTCGTATTGCATGTCCTTTTCACCTACGCGATTTCGTTTTTTGATTCGGTTCATGCAGACATCTGTTGATGCTTTAAAATAAATAAGACACGAGGGTTCAGCTTCTTGTGCAAATTCATGAAACCATCGTGTATAAATAGAATATTCATCTTCTTCAATGTGTTTTGAATCATAGAGCATTTTTGCAAAAACGCATGCATCGGTTAAGAGACAGCGTTCGGTAATAATAATTTTGACTTGGGGATTTCTCAAAGCATCTCTAATTTTTTTGAGTCGAGTAATATATGCCATCATTTGAAATCTAAAAGCATATCTTTTAATATCACTATATAAATTTACAAGTATAGTGACACCGTTACTATCTATTATACTCTCCCATTCATCCGTGGGTTCATCCACAAAAATAGTTGAATCTTTTTGTTTATTCAAAAAATTAACATAATGTTTCAACTTGCCCTTACCCGTTGTTTTGCCCGATCCGATATTTCCTTCAATTGATACTATAGTACAAGTTGATTTATTTTGACACAATGCTGAAGAAGAACTCGCTCCCATTTCTATTTCTATTACTTTTCCGAGTTTTAAATATACTTATATTTTGTATAAACTTTATATTGAAACATTTGTAAATCAATTTTTATAAAAATGTATAAAATATAGATATATAAAAATTGATTAAAAATGATTATTGAAAACATCTAAAAAGAAACAATACATATATATATATGTGCTAGACGGCTCGCATTCAAAAACATTAAAACAAAAACAGGAATACAGAGAAACAATCAGTTTTAGTTTTTAAAATTTAATTATGACAAAAAAAATACAAAGAAATGAAAATGCATCAACGCCCAAATCGTATGTATCTATGGGTGTACAAACAGAGTTAACTTTATTAAACCCGAATATTGTTTTAAAATTGATGAATTTTTCAAACGATGAATCCGGAGAGCCACATGATAATACTCTAGACGCCACAAGTAATGATATTGATATTGTCGACGACGACGACGATTATTATGATGATTATTTTGAATTATTATCCAATGAGGAGTTGGTTTTACTTTATGAAGAAATATTATTATTAATTGACGAATTTCATAATTCATACCCAAGTCCAAGTGAAAATAAAACAATTGAAATTGATATTTATAATCATGTTTATCCAATTATTTGTTATTTTGTATTTTCGCACCATGAAAATGTAGCTAACGATGCTAACGATGCTAACGATGCTAACGATGCTAACGATGCTAACGATGCTAACGATGCTAATGATGCTGATAGTGTTAATAGTGCGGATACTGCTAACGATGCTGATAGTGGTGATGACGATGACGAATCAATTGAATTCCAGCTCAAAACGCTCGTACAAATTGGAATATCGGACTACTTGAATTTTATTCGTGACTGTGATAAAAGTAAAACGTCGTCATCAAATGAAGACGATCCAACTGAATCAAATCACCTGAATATTGAAAAAATGAAAAAAAAAATAGTAAATATAGAATCGGCTTATCAACCAGAACAAAGAACAAATGAATGGTACCAGCACCGACATGGATTAATAACGGCAAGTTCGGTTTGGAAAGTATTTGGAAGCCAATCAACAAAAAATCAGCTGATATACGAAAAATGTTGTCCAATTGATGTAGAAAAATATAATAAAGTAAACACAGAATCTTCGCTGCACTGGGGTCAAAAATATGAAAAGCTATCAAAGGATATTTATGAAATAGTAAACCAAACAAGAATTCAAGAATTTGGGTGTATAAAACATCCAAATCCTGCATATTATTTTATCGGAGCATCTCCCGACGGAATAAATGTGTCTCCATCATCGGTATTATATGGTCGCATGCTTGAAATTAAAAATGTAGTTTCTAGAGAGATTACAGGAATTCCAAAAGAGGACTATTGGATTCAAATGCAAATTCAAATGGAAGTGTGTAAGTTATCAAAGTGTGATTTTTTAGAAACTAAATTTGTAGAATATGAAGACGAAGATGCATTTTATGCAGATTCAAACGAAGAAAATAATGCGTTAAAATGGAACTATAATTTGAGCGGAAAAAGACGCGGGGTTATTGTTTATTTTATAAAAAATGAAAAACCATTTTACCAGTATGCCCCACTTGAAATAACCAACAAGGCGCAATTTGATGACTGGTTTGAAAAAACAATAAATACTTATGATACAATAACATGGATCAAAAACATTTATTGGCGACTTGAAGTTTATAGTTGTGTTCTCGTTCTAAGAGATAAAGAATGGTTTAAAAACGCAGTCGTAAAAATTGAAGAGATTTGGAAAATAATTGAAACGGAAAAGGTTGCAGGTTACGAACACAGAGCTCCAAAAAAACGAAACGCGAATAAAATAAACTCTAACAATAATACTAATAATACCAATGAGTTGCAAATACAAATACAGCTGAATACAGACGGAAGTTTTGTTCCCATTTCACAACAACATATACAATTTAAAAAAATTTGTCATTTGGATTTACAAATATGAAATAACATATATAATAATATATAATACACCACTACAACACTAGAGAGAGATGCATATAATTCTAACAATTATTTCCGCTTATATCTGAGGAAATGTCTTCATCAAAAGCATACACATTAACGCGTGTTTCTTTAGATGAAAATGGAATCATTTTTGGAAACTCGTGTATATTTAATTTTTTATTGTCATATAGTGTGCCGCACATGTTTGCGGGACTACATGTTCCGTTGTTAGGTGTTGCCCAATATCGCACATTATTTGTTCGTTGAAGGTAGCTGCTCGGAAAAACTGGATAATATGCCGATAATGATTTACTGTCTAAGTCAGATAATCCTAAAACACCCTTTTGAAGGGGATAGTCGCCGTATAATAATGGTTTTGATACACTTTCTGGAAATATACCCGGTTCAAGAAGGTTGGATATAAAATTCTCTCGAACCGGTGTATAAAAAAATGACCCAATTAATGCAAGCAATAATGCTAAAATGAGAAACAATATTCCATCTAATTTATTCAACATTTTTATTTTATTTATGTATTTATAAAATTTAAATAATTAAAATACTTATTTATATTGTGTATATATTTTTTTTTAATTATTGGTTCAAGTATTGTTTACTTATTTTATTTTACTTTATGCCCTTTTCAACTTTATATTTAACACACTTGTTATCAATTTGAAATGAGGGAATATTGGTTGTTTGTGGAACGATTGACATAACACATTTGGCTTTATGACCGTATAGCGGTTCTGTACATCCTTTTTCTTTTTTTTTAGAAAAGTTAAACAATTTAGGAGGATGATCATTTTTAGTGCATCTTGATCTAAAGTGTTCGTATCTTTCTCGAACATCACAATATGAGAGACCTGATTTTTTTCCGAGACGTTTATTCACGATTTCGTGCAGTCGGTAAATAAATTTTGAAAATGTTTCTCGCGTTTTCAAATGACAACTGAGGAGAGGATTTGCTTTTAAATTACTAGCTAAATTAATTCTGCAATGTTTACAAGGCAAAACGTATCTTAGATTGTAAATAAAATTCGAATAATTTTTTTTATCTTCTTCGGTTGGATTTATAGGATAGTTAAAACTCATAGTATGTAAAAAATGCCACATTGGAGGACCCCATACCGATGTCAACATTCCATCTCCACTATTATAATCTTCCTTTGTAAATACGCGTTTAAGAGATTTATTTTTTCTGGTTTTGTCTTTTACCTTTTTGTATTTTAAATGATGTTTTGATTTTGTTTTATTCATATTTATTTGTATGAACTTATGATGAAATATTTTTTCTAATTAAATAAAGTGAAATAAAATAATTCGTAGCTATAAGTTATATATTATATTATATTATATAATATATAATTATAATATAATTATTAAGAAAAAATATAATATAAAATGTCATTTTCTGCAAAATCAGTCAAATTTGCACTCGAAACGGCGTATTCTAAAACACATATTCTAGTAATGTTGCTTATAGCGTGTTTGTTTATTTGGATAGGAGTATACGTTTATAGAAACTATGTTGGTTCATATTTAGGTTCATCTATTGAAGGATATTCTGCTGAAATGGGAGACGATGCTGTCAGTTCGAATGGGAAAACTGCCACCTTTTATATGTTTCAAACTGGATGGTGTCCTCATTGTAAATCTGCAACCCCTGTTTGGGATGACTTTGTAAGAAAAAATAATAATATGAAAGTAGGAAATTATACTGTACTATTTAAGAGTGTAGATTGTGATAGCGTTGAAGGAAAACCGATTGCAGATGCTTTTGATGTTAAAGGATATCCGGAATTTAAATTAGAACGATCTCCGGGTGATGTAATTGATTTTCAAGGGAAACCGACTGAAGATAATTTCAATAGTTTGCTTCAATCTTCATTGCAATAAATTCATTGTAATAAATTCATTGCAATAAATTCATTGTAATAAATACTTTTAATAAATACTTTTAATAAAATCACATTAAGAATAAAAAATATATAAATTGATTTTTTTTTATTTATTTTTTACATATACAAAGTTTCTGCCGGATAAACAAGAGAATGAGTGACGTACCGTGGAGGTGGTGGGCGGGTGAGAAATTCGAAGAAGAATGGCATGCCACCAGCAAAGCTTGCGGAGCCCGTATAACAGTTCTGGGAAAATATTTTCCCAATGCGTATGAAAGAATGTCACAATATCAAAAAGGTCGCCTACTTGATGTGCAACTACCAAAAACAAAAAGCTCCAATCCGAGTGCAGAGTTGATGTTTTGCGACTCGACCATTCTGAGTCGCGAGGATCATTGCTGCGGGTTTACTTACTGCGTTGAACACAAACACCCGGATGGACCGCGCTATTGGTTTTGCGACGACTGTAGCAAATGCTATCATGAAAGATTGTCTCAGGGCAAAAACATATATCAAAATGAAGATGAAAAAGAAGAGTATATAGAGGTGAAACGGCGGTGACAAACAATTTGACCCCACTTCGATGTATTCATCAGCCATGAAGCAGAATCAGGACCCATCTATTATCACACTTCCTCCATCGTCCATATGGGATGACCTTCCTCCACTTCCTGCACTTCCTGCACTTCCTGCCTATTTCTAACAAATAAAATAAAAAATAAAATAAAAAATAAAAAAAACATTACTTTATTTTTTATTTACAATATACTTTACTATATTCATTGTCTATTTATTTGGTCTAATTATAATTTTCTTTTTTACAGGTCCTTCTCCACGACTAGAAGAAGAAGCAGAAGAAGCCGCCACCTTGGGCAAAAGTTCACCAATAATAGAAACTTGTCTGTCATTTAATTCAAACCGTTGTCCGATCACGCGAATCCGAATGGCGTCTTTTTCATTAATTGAATTAAAATATTCATTAGAAGAATGGTGGTCTCTGGAAACATAGATAATCACCGGGGAGCTTTTTTCATCAAAATTTGTGAATGCTCTAATGCCTGCTTGCGTTATATTTTTGGCATAACATTTAATTTGCATACCTTCTACTGGACAACAAATACTGCATTCAAACACGACTTCGAATACAATAAACCTACCCTGTAAAGTTCCACTTGAAATATTTATAATTTTTATTGAACCCGGTTTAACATAACCTTCAACAATGCACTTTCCTTCTATTTTTGAGGATATCGTATTTCTTATAGTTGTTTCAATATTTGTTCCAATAATAATAAATGGTAACTGCACCTTTTGGTTTAAAATTGCTTTTGTATATAACAAATTTTCATTTTTATCACCCTTCTCTTTCTCAACTGATAACAACGACGACATGTGTGATATAGAAACTGTTAAGTTATATATTAATTAATATATAAGTTATATTTATATATTAATATTTTCAATTTTCTAAAAAATAAATTTTATATATCATTTAAATGACTAATTGTTTTAATAATTACTGTTTTATAGAATAAATTGCTTGAACTGCATTAAGTAACCACGTTTTTTGATTTAGTTTAACTGTGTTATAGTGTCTTAAAACGACTTCTTGTAAAATGCAATATGTTATTTGAGTTAAATTTGAAGGTAATTCCACATTTGTTAATTTAAATTGTAAAATATCTTGTAGAGTTCGTTTTTTTGTCGAAGAAGTGCTGCAAACACCACCCCGGTTATCGCCTTCTTTCACTTTAAAGACAACGTCGCCATCTTTAATAGATTGCATAAAACCAACGTATTGTGCAAGATTTTTTTTTTGAAATTGTTCTTTTAATTCATTATATTCAGTACTAATCAATTCTTCTTGATTAAATCTTATCCATGGTCCTTTTTCATTTTTTTTATAATACATTATTATTTTTTTAGAAATATCTTTTATATTCTCTCTGCTATCAACAAATAGATATGTAATGGTATCATTTTTATTTCGAGTAACAAACTCCTCAAAATATTTTAATATATATTTTGCATACTCGGGAGCATTTTCATATGCAACCATTTTATTTTCTTGAAATCCGAAATTTTTTTTTGATGATGATGATGATGATGATGATGACGAAGAAGAAGAAGATGCCGATTCTAATTTCATTTTTTTTGTAATTTCGTCTAATAAATGTAAATTTAAAACCAGAGTATTTATTTCCTCAAATGTTAAATTGTCCATGATGTGAACAAATATATACCATTGTAACTCTTCCAAAGGCAATATGCTCTTCATTATTTCAAACATTTCATTGCAATAAATGTACCATATTCTATCTCTCGAAGTCATTGGAATAGAACCAGGAATTAATTTCAACGCGGGATCTTGTGCATCTGCAATGTCGTTTCTTATTTTTTTTGAAATAGAAGTATTTATTGATAACGCCTGCGTATAACAAATGCTGGCTATAATATTTTCTGTTTGATTTTTTTCACGAACGCTGGATACACTAGCAACATCTTTCCCTTCACTGACAGCAACTGTTGCTCTTGCTGTTGTTGCTTCCGCCAATTCTTGTATCTGTTTTTTTTTTACATTTTCGGCTTTAATTGAAAGCGTTATTTTATCGCGTTTAAATGGAATTGGTGTGCTCTTTTCAAATATACCTATGGATGGGTCATTCAACTCCACTGGTTGAAAAAAATAGTAGTCGGCAATATTTATTAAATATCCATATTTCCCGTAAATATCAACCAAGTACTCACTTTTATCATTAATCATTTGCGTCAAAGCAAAATTAATTTGAAGCAATGAGTACATTTTTACGCGGTTTATAAAATGAATCAGCTCCGTTTTTTTATAAAAATGTTTCTCTCGAAATGCTTGTTTTACAACCTTTATAATGTTCTCAACATTCATTAATATAAACGACTCGTTAAATGTACTCATTTTTATTTTTTGTTTTGAAGAAGACGTCGTCTGTTTAGGCGAGCAGGAATAATTGCAACTTTTCATATAATCGCACGTAGATGTATATGGTTTATCTCCTATATTATAATGAACCGACCCGCCAGTTGACAGTTGTAGTTCTACTTCTGTGTCCAAATTTTGTTGTGTGAAATCGGTTTGTTTTATATTCAAAATACAGTCAACTGAAGATTCTTTTAATGCCCTACTTACTGTTCCGATTTTTACCGCCTTTATTTCAGAAAATCGATACATTGCCAGATCGGCGGATTCAACCCCACTTTCTAAAATAGATGCGTGTAAAAAAATTTGAATATTTCGTTTATCAAATGGTAATTTTTTATGACTGCACGTTCTGACACCTCGCCCAATGGTTTGTTCAATTGCGCTCATGTTATACCACGGATCCATGATGTGTATTTGACGTATATTTTTTAAATCGACGCCTTCCGATGCTGATTTTGAAATGATAACAACTTTGCAGAGAGACCCGTCCATATTTTTATCTGAACGTAGCGCATTTATTTCGGCATCATTATTTGGAGATATTGACTGATTTCCTGTAATAAGAGAATAATGCAGCCCATTTGATTTTGCAACTGTACCTGTAACAAAAAGTGATTTTGAATTTACGCTTGCGCTAGCACCTTTATATCTGCTAAATCCCAACTCTTCCAACGCAAGAGCCATTGGAACTGCTCCACTTTCGATAAAGTAAGTATATATAAGAACAATGCCTTCACAAAATGTGCTACTAGATGGTTTGCTCTTATTATATTTTAAAACAATATTATCACATATGGATTTTATTTTTGAGCTATAATTTCCGATTTTTTCTATTGAAAAAATACGATCTTTTGTATTTTTATACTTGTACTGTCCTTTTGTTTTATCCATTATGGTTGAAAGCCCGGATTCTCCGTAGGTGTATTCTATTTCTTCTTCAAAATCACTTTTATAAGGGTATGACATGTTTAATATTTGACGTAAAGCAATCAAGTCGTTAATGCTGTATCCGGATAAAGCTGCATTATCGTCGATATTTTCCTCATAATCATATTCTTCGCGTCGTTTTCGTAGCCGGTCTTGTTCCTTTTCCCTTTCATCTACTGTTGAAGCTCTTTTCCCACTCTTGAGTTCTTCTATTTTTTTAGTGTATATTTCATTTTGATGTTTTTTCAATTTGGTAACGTAAACATCAACGTATTCAATACCGGGAACTGTTGATTTTCCATCATATGTAAATTTAGGATAGTTTATAGATCCCCTTGTTATTTTTTTACCAGCTTCTCCTACTTCTTGTTGTATCAATGCATTTTCTTTTGAAAATATAGAAGGAAATATCCGATAAGGAAATGTATATGGATTTTCGCCTCTAACGAATGAAACATATCCAATGGATGCTTCTTGTAGTCGTTCTTTTCCTACCTCTTTACCATTAACTGTCAAAAGATTATTATCTGAGTCGAATACATCTTTCGAATATATTCTTGGGCGACGATCGTTTATTCTCATCAAATTTAAAAGCCAAATAATTTCTTTAGCATCATTAAACATGGGTGTCGCCGATAAAAACAAAAGTCGCATATTGTCAGCATATTTTACAAGAGCTAACAAATAAGCAGCATCCTTATTATTCGATTTTAAATTATGAACTTCATCAATAATAATTAAACGATTATTAAAATACTTTTTTAATCTTTTTATTCCGTCGATAGTAATTTTAATTTTAACCCCCTCTTCATTCTCATTTTTGTCTTCATCATCTTCTTCATCTACTTTCATCTCTTCCTCTTCAGCTTCCTCTTCAGCTTCCTCTTCTTCTTCAGCTTCCTCTTCTTCTTCTTCTTCTTCTTCCTCCTCTTCAGCTTCCTCTTCTTCTTCAGCTTCCTCTTCTTCTTCTTCCTCCTCTTCAGCTTCTTCTTCTTCTTCAGCTTCTTCGCCTTCTTCTTCAGCTTCTTCTTCTTCTTCAGCTTCTTCTTCTTCTTCAGCTTCTTCACCTTGACCTTCGCCTTTGCCTTTGCCTTTGCCTTTTGTTTGTTTTTGTTTACTTTGTTTTTTTAATATTTTTATTTTTCCTCCATCGTCGAGTAACATACGTATAATAGATGAAAATTTTTGATAACCAAAAAATAAATAAGATTTTTTTATTATTTTATCAATTTGTTTTTTTATTTTCATTTTCATTTTTTCTTCACTTTCAGAATTATGTTTGTCACCATCATCATCTGTAAATAAATCTAAATTTATTTCTTTTAAAAATTTATTTCCCGTACATCCGTTTATTGTCCACTTACCCGATTCATTTCGATGAAGTTTGGTAATATCAAATAATTCTTTCTTAAAATTGTTTTTTACATTTACATTTGAAACTAATATGATTTCTTGTTGTATTCCAACTTGGTTTAAATAATCTCTCATGCTTTCAGATACCCCAATTGCAGAACACGTTTTTCCGGAACCAAGTCCGTGGTATAGTAATAAACTGTTATACGGTGTTTGAAATGACATGAAATTTTTTACAAAATATTGATGAGGTTGTAATTCATACGAGGCATTACAAAGTTTATCAGCGCGTTCAATAAGCTCCTTGTTTTTGTAAATTTGTTCTGTATTTCTTGTATCATAAAATTCTTTTTTTTCTGAAATTTTTAAATTGAACGTTTTGTCATTTAAATCTGGATAAAGAAAATCATTTTTGTCTCTACTCGAAGCTACATTTATAACTGCATCTTCTGGTTTAAACGGTTCTTCCTGTTTTTGTTCTTCAGCTTGAACGTCTTTAGGTCTTATTTTTATCTTTATTTTTATTTTTTTTTTATCTTTCATATTTGATGCACACCGATTTTTATCGGTTTTATAACATTTTGGATCATTTTGCAATGCAGACGGATCGGGGTTAATAATACAGCGTTCTGTTTTTTCATTATATTTACAATGCACATTTGTATTTTTTTCTTTATTTTCCATTGACGGGCGGCGGATAACTAACTATAATTTATGTATAATATAAATTACTAATAAATTACTAATAAATTACTAAAATACTATAATATAATAATTAATAATAATATATTATAGTAAAAATTATTTAAATAATTTATTTAAATATTGCAAATAAAAAACTTATGAAGAGTATTATTAATACTTGTTATTATATTTTTTTTTTCAATATTATACGGTCGAATTATATTCACGCACTCATCATATGTTAACCATTTCATATTTTTTACTTCTGATTTTTGATAACCACTTGATTGTGTGACATTACTTTCCATATATGATAAATAATATTTGTTCTTATATGACTTTACATTTGATCCAATAAATATCTCTTCATATGGAAGAACATTTAAAATTTGTTTCAACGTTTGTTTACTATAACCCGTTTCTTCTGAAAATTCTCTAAATGCACAATCTACATCTTTTTCTTGATGATTTCTACGTCCCTTTGGAAACCCCCATTCAGCAGTTTCCCACAACGTGGTCGAGGATGTAATAAGAGATTCCAAGTTATATTTAATATTACCCAAATCAATTCCATTCTTTAATTGTAAATATTTATTTTTAGATATTTGTTCCTCCCCTCTATACTGTATTCCAGAATAGTCGCCCCACAATGATGACCACAGTTCATCAAACGACTTTGTTAATATATTTTGTTTTTCAGTTACTGTCATTTCATCGATTATGTTTTTTAAATATTGAAAATTATGTAGAGAATATTTCCCACGCATAAATTCAATATAACCAAAACTATCAACGCGTTGAATCATTAAATATTCAAATTTATTATCATCGCCATCAGATTCAGTGACATCAGAATCAATTACGTCAGAAATGATATTGGGATTATTTAACTTTTTTCTAAATGCAACTACGCCCAAACTCGTTATTGGAACAACACAATTTGAAAGCAAATGTCCTAATTTGCCACAGTTATTGCAATAGTGACTGTTATTTTTATCGTTATTCGTTTTACTGTTGTCATAATGTACATTTTCTAAACCAAAATATTTGTTTCTATTCAAAATGTTATAATCATCTAAATTGCATTTTTCTTTTTCAATACTACCATTTGTACCATTTGCATCATTCATTCGATATTTGAACATACCTGGGTTATATTTATTTAATAATGTTTGTATTAAATTTTATTTAAAGTTATATGTAAAAGATATAATCTTTTTATATTGTTTGAATACAATATCATCAAATAAATAACAAAAATAAAAAAATATAACGCAAATAACAAAAATAAATATATTTCAATTATTCAAGTAAAAAAGCAATGAACTATAGCAATATGTCAACGACAATAAGTTTGAAGAGTGTAATGAATTCAAAAAATACTAAAACTTCTATGGATTCAAAAGTATGGGGCCCGCATTATTGGTTTGTATTATTCACAATGGCAACGTCTTATCCCAAACATCCAAATGACGTAACAAAAAAAAAATATTATGAATTTATTCAAAACTTGCCATTATTTATGCCATCTAGTGAATTTGGAAACAGTTTTAGTAAGTTGCTAGACACATTTCCAGTTACTCCATATCTCGACAGTCGAGATTCATTTATCAAATGGATTCATTTCATACACAATCGAGTAAATTATATATTGGGTAAAGAAGAAATATCACTTCACGAAGCATTAGATAGATACTACG
>Ga0209086_10001576_pt1 | contig 18472 bp, 16 predicted proteins | sample M_130207_XF_Meta_FD_187312 | JGI IMG/M metagenome (GOLD analysis project Ga0209086, IMG submission 187312) | Freshwater microbial communities from Lake Montjoie, Canada to study carbon cycling - M_130207_XF_MetaG (SPAdes) (version 2) | ecosystem: Environmental > Aquatic > Freshwater > Lake... | reverse complement strand
TTCGCCTTCAGGGACGGCTAGTTCTTTTTTTTCAGTGCTGGCGGGCACAGCATACAAGAGCGGATGACCTAGCTTAGTCAAATCAACATCACCATCTTTATCTAAGACATTGACTATATTATCGCCCAACACTTCATATAATCCAATTTGTTTAGTCACTTTATCATTTTTCACTAAATAAATCGGATAATATACTAAATTTCGGTCAATAAAAGTGTAAACGGGTTGACCTAAAGCGATGACTTCGTCTACGTCATAAAGCGTTATGTCGTAGGTAGATACCTCTTGATTTTTATCTTCAGGTAAAAGGGAATTATTTTCGATATATACCACGTCTGGTACTAAAAGGGATTTTACCATTATATAGAACCTTTAGAAAACACTTTTAGGAAAAGTGTAGCAAAAATACACTTTTTTCTAAAAAGTGTAAAGGTTGTGTGTTTTGGTTCAACCTTTTAAAAAAGGTTGTGTGTTTTGGCTCAACCTTTAAAAAGTGTGTTTTTGCTACACTTTTTTTGAAAAAGTGTAAAGGTTGTTTTCTAAAGGTTGTATATATGCCCATCATCGGTTATATTCACGTATGTCAACAGGGCGAATGGAAACGTTCGTTCAATATGTTAATAAATGCTATACGACTAAGCCAGTTATACAATAATACCCAGGTTATTCGTATAGGCGTAGTAAATGAGGTCGGACATATTATCAATAATGATATATTACAAGACAGTAAATATGAAGTTATATATTTAGGCAATTCGTCACAATATGAGCGTCCGACATTGTTGCATATGCGAGCACACGCTTTTACTGACCCGCCGAATACCTTCTATTATTATTTGCATACCAAAGGACTTAGACATTTTGGAAAGCATACAGAAGCGAATGTAATTAGCTGGATAAATTTAATGTTACACTGGAATATTGGTCGTTGGAGATATGCAAATGAAATGCTTAAAACGTTTAGTACTTATGGCTGTGAGTTTTTAGAAGATAATCATTATTCAGGTAACTTTTGGTGGGCTACAGCAAACCATATCAAACAGTTACCAAATAAAATAGAGAGTTTTTATGTGGCACCGGAATTGTGGCTCTGTATTATAAAGAATAAAGCCTTTTGTGCTTATAAAACTTGTACCGGTTATGGTGGTTTATACGGCAATGTTATTAGTCCAAATACATATCGAAACTTAACGAATAAACAAGCTTATCAGACCAACTTCCAGCCGAAAAAACCGTCTATTATTAAAATGAGCATGCATGGGAAAAAAATAATTGTTAATAGTAATAGAACAAAACCGCATAAAATAAAATTGTTATTAAAAAAATAATTCATATTAGTTTAATTCATATTAGTTTAATTCATATTAGTTTAATTCATATTAGTTTAATTCAGATTAGTTTAATTCATCATAAAAAATCCTTTGTTATAACTATAATGAAAATCTTAGTGTATGGGTATAAAGGGTGGATTGGACGGCAATTTATTTCTATTTTAAAAGAGAAAACTAAACAAAGCTGCGATTATGATTATGGTGTAAGTGATTACGAATATGTGCTAGGTGATGCACGGGTAGATAATATTGATGACGTTTTACAAGAATTAATCATCTATAGACCCACCCATGTTATTTCTTTTATTGGGCGGACACACGGCACGATTGATGACAAAGCCTTTACTACTATTGATTATTTAGAACAACCGGGTAAATTACGAGAGAATGTTTGTGATAATTTATATGCCCCAGTTTCGCTCGCCATCGCTTGTAAGGAACGAAGTATTCATTATACTTATTTAGGAACGGGGTGTATATTTAGTTATCGTGCAGAAACAGGAGCGAGTACAGATACCGGTTTTCACGAACAGGATTTGCCCAACTTCTTCGGTTCAGGTTATTCTACGGTGAAAGGGTTTACAGACCGCTTAATGCATCAATTTGATAAACATGTATTAAACTTGCGCATCCGCATGCCTATTGTAGGCGAAGACCACGGTAGAAATTTCATTACGAAAATTACTCATTATGAAAAGATTTGCTCGATACCGAACTCGATGACGGTTTTGCCCGAACTTTTGCCAATTGTGCTTGACATGATGCACCAGAAGATAGTCGGCACGATGAATTTAACCAATCCGGGGACTATTTCTCATAACGAAATTCTGGCAATGTATAAGGAGTATGTCGACCCAGAGTTTACGTGGCAGAACTTTTCCCCAGAAGAACAGCGGAAGATTCTGGCCAGTGAACGGTCGAATAATTTACTCGACACTAGCCGTTTAGAAGCTTTTGCCCCGTCGGTAAGACCCATTAAGCAAGCAGTGAAAGAATTGTTGCAGAATTATAAAAGAGAAAAGAGAGATACTGATACAGAGAGAAAACTCACCTATTTCTCTGATTTCCCTGATGTGTCATCAAATATTGTGTTTGTCACGGGCGGAGCCGGTTTCATCGGGTCAAATTTCATCAATGAACTCTTTAAGCAATATCACGGCATTAAAGTCATCAATTTCGATGCACTCTATTATTGTGCGAATGAAGAAAAAAATATTTTACCAAAAATCCGGGCGGATAAAGAACGGTATACTTTTATTCACGGCAATCTCCAAAGCTTAGATTTATTAAATTATATTTTTAAAACAACTCCAATCACACACGTCGTTCATTTTGCCGCTCAAAGTCACGTCCAAACCTCTTTCACGGATGCGATTCAATATACGCAAGACAATGTACTCGGCACCCATAATTTATTGGAAGCTGTCCGTTTGCATTGCCCCACCCTACAAAAGTTTATTCACGTGTCAACGGACGAAGTGTACGGTGAAAGCATGTTAGCAGCGGATGAACAACATAAAACCGAGCAGACGGTCCTGTGTCCGACGAACCCTTACGCCGCCACTAAAGCGGGGGCGGAGCTCTTAGCCCAAGCCTATAACCATTCTTTTAAAATGCCGATTATTATTACGCGAGGGAATAACGTGTATGGTTTAAATCAATACCCCGAGAAAGTCATCCCCCGTTTTATTGAGCAACTCCAGCGAGGCGAAAAAGTCACTATTCAAGGCGACGGCAGTTGCGTCCGGGCGTTTCTCCACGCCGAAGACACGGCAAATGCTTTTATTAAGATATTGGAACGAGGGAAAGTGGGCGAAATTTATAATATCGGCTGTGATGAAGGCATGGAATATAGTATTTTAGACGTGGCAAAAATACTAATTAAACGGATTAAAGGGACGGAGGATTATGACAATTGGTTAACGTTTGTCGAAGACCGTCCCTTCAATGACCAGCGGTATTATATTAGCAATCAGAAGCTGAAAGACTTGGGCTGGACTATTAAAATCGAGTTTCTAAAAGGGATAAGTGAGTTGTGTTGAGAAATTTGAATTCAAGTGTAATAATACAGAAAATAGGAGATACACCACCTACATTCATATATGATTTATAAATTTATTTATGATTTACAATTTTATTTATGATTTATAAATTTATTTATGATTTATATTATTTCTAAATAATATTATTATGATTTCTAAATAATAATAGTATTATTATTTATATGGAAAAGATAACCGCAGAAAAGATTAATAACTGTAACATAGGTATTTTTGGGGATTGGTTAAATAATAATAATTTAAAGATAGAAACAATTCCATTTGAACATATTATTATAAATAATTTCATTGAACATGAATATTACAATAAAATACAAGATGTGTTGCCAAAAAAACCTACAGATGAATGGTGGAAATATGAAAATCCTATAGAAGTTAAATATGCTTTAGACAATTTTGAGTTAATGGACCCAATGGTTCAAAATATTTTTTATGCTTTATCACATGCGATAATAATTGATAAATTAAAAAACATGTTTAATATACCCACTCTTGAGTATGACCCACATTGTCATGGCGGTGGTCTGCATATACACCCGCAATACGGACGATTAAATTTGCATTTAGATTATGAGAAACATCCGATTACTGATAAACAACGTAGATTAAATATTATTTTATATTTAAACGATGAATGGAATAAAGAATGGAATGGCGATACGCAATTATGGAGTAAAGATATGACCGAATGTATTGTTAAATCCTATCCAAAAAAAAATTCAGCAATTATTTTTGTAACTAGCGAACAAAGTTGGCACGGATTACCCGATATTATTAAATGTCCGTCAAATGTTTATAGAAGAACATTAGCATATTATTATGTTTCTGATTTAGAAAATAAAATAGATTCAAATAAAAAAGGTTGTGACATTAATGGATATAGAACAAAAGCCGTATTTATTAAACGTCCAACTGACCAATACGATGAACGAATTGACCAGTTATATAAAATTAGACCATATCGTCTAATTACAAAAGATGATATGGATAAAATATGGAAAGACTGGTGTAAAGAACTGTAAGTTTATTGTTTATTATATTATTTACGTGAATAATTATTAATAAACTCGACCAATTCGCTATTATGTATGTATTTATTTTTCAATGCTTGTATTTGGTTGTATGATAATTGTTGTGTAATATGATAGGTCGATAATAATTGTTGGCGTTTAATAAGACCGAATTTTCATTTCTTAGAAATGGATGCAAAGGATACAGAGGAATTAAAAAAAATTATTTTAGATAATAATATAAATATATTTGTATGTGGAGCGGAGGAACAGCATAAAACCGAGCAGACGGTCCTCTGCCCGACGAACCCTTACGCCGCCACTAAAGCGGGGACGGAGCTTTTAGCCCAAGCCTATAACAATTCTTTTAAAATGCCGATTATTATTACGCGCGGAAATAACGTGTATGGTTTAAATCAATACCCTGAGAAAATGATTCCCCGTTTTATTGAGCAATTCCAGCGAGACGAAAAGTCACCATTCAAGGCGACGGCAGTTGCGTCCGGGCGTTTCTCCACGCCGAAGATACGGCTAATGCTTTTATTAAGATATTGGAACGAGGAAAAGTGGGCGAAATTTATAATATCGGCTGTGATGAAGGCATGGAATATAGTATTTTAGACGTGGCGAAAATACTAATTAAACGGATTAAAGGGACGGAGGATTATGAAAAATGGCTTACATTTGTCGAAGACCGTCCCTTCAACGACCAGCGGTATTATATTAGTAATCAGAAGTTAAAAGAATTGGGTTGGACGATTAAAATAGAGTTTCTAAAAGGAATAAGTGCGTTGTGTTGAGAGAAATAAAATAAAATAAAATAATATAAGTAAAATATATGTATAATTTATTTGTTGTTTATTATATAAATTGTATTGTAAATAATAATTATTTAGACTGGTTGAAAAATCAAATAAATTATGTTAAAAATTTGAATGCAAAAATATACATAGTCGCTACTATATCTAACAGTTTAGACAATATATTTAAAATGAGTGTTAAAATGTTATTTCCAAATGAAAATATAAGTATTCAATGTAATTATACTAACGAATATGAATACCCGGGTATTTTAAAAGTTTGGGAACTTGGACAAGAACATTTTAATAAAAATGATATAATACTATATTTTCATTCGAAAGGTATTACACATAATCCTAGCTACGAGTTTAATATAAATGATAATTACAATGTAATTCTAAAGGACTATAATAAAATTAAACGCATTTTTACAACTTATGATACCATAGAAAAAATCGGTTATTGTTGTGGTGGAAATGGGTGGATATGGTACAATTTTTGGTACGCAAGAGGAAGTTATATAAACATGGTTGAGAAACCTATTAAAACAACCAGAAGACATTATTATGAAGATTGGTTAGGTCGACATGTTAAAACAAATAATGATATTATTTGTGATATTGAAAGACCATATTCTTATTATAAAGATACATTAATGTCATGTTATAGTTTTTATGTTGATAACATACATGGTAACATTGGTAGTTATTATGACCCAAATATAAATAAAATGATTCAAGTATATAGTAAAAAAATGTATTTATTTGATTTTGAATATTATTTGAATAAATATCCTGATTTAAGAATAAATGGTGTAGTTACAGAAGAACAGTCTATTCAACATTGGTTAAATAATGGATTTAAAGAAAATAGAAATGCAAAAATGTATTTATTTGATTTTGAATATTATTTGAATAAATATCCTGATTTAAGAATAAATGGTGTAGTTACAGAAGAACAGTCTATTCAACATTGGTTAAATAATGGAACTAAAGAAGGGAGACATTCAAACATACATGAAATTGATTATATTGAATATAATAGGTGATTTAAATTGATTTAAAATGGTGAATATTTAAATGTTCACTTTACGTACTAGGTAAATTATCTACGACTATAACTATTAATAAACTCGACCAATTCGCTATTATGTATGTATTTATTTTTCAATGCTTGTATTTGGTTGTATGATAATTGTTGTGTAATATGATAGGTCGATAATAATTGTTGGCGTTTAATAAGACCGTACTTCTGAATAATTTCATATGGATAAACTGCCGTTGGATTACTACTGTAGCAAAAGTATTTAATATGTTTATTTAAAAATAGTCGGCTTATGCCTAGTTCATATTTATTAATTGCGTCCTCTTGATTTACTGGATAACTGGTTTGTTTAAAATACTCTATAAATTTACTAATAATCGGGTTTTGAATAAATAAAAAATAACTTTGATAATGTATTATAGGATTTTTAGACATAATTAAGCCTTGAAAATGTTCTACATGTTTATTTGAAAAGAAATCATCTTCTATTTTTTTTTCAAAAACTGGTTTATCTACTACCAAAAATGAATCATTAATAAAAAATAATGATTTAATTTTATTTAATAATAACTGATACCTCATTATAAATACATATAAATTTGACATATCATTTTTAAAATCATAGTTAAGAACATGTATATTAGCTTTACTTGTATTCCATTTATCTTTCGGTAAATTTGAGAGAATAAAAACGGTGTCAACAAGATTGCTAAATAAATTAATCATATAATAATTGTACGTGTCAACCTTGCCATTTTTTGAATAATGTGAATATATCATTATTTTTTTATTATCGAATAATTCAATATTTAATACATCATTTGTTGTGTATATTTCTGTTTGGGAAATATGATGAACTCGTTTGGGTGTTACAATTGACGGTGATAAAAATAGTTGTGATTGTACCCGCTGTGCTTGTACCCGCTGTGCTTGTACCCGCTGTGCTTGTACCCGCTTTGCTTGTTGTACCCGCTGTGCTTGTACCCGCTGTGCTTGTACCCGCTGTGCTTGTCCCATTAACCCAACTACTTTAGACACCTGTAATTTACTAATTACAGTATTATTTACATTTCTGTTTAAATTCATTTTTTTCAACATATCCATTAATAATACTACATATAAAAAACTACCTAAATAGTCTTATTCCATAAACGTAATAAAGTTTTTAAAAAAACTATCATGCATTAATTCCCTAATATTCTGCCAAAGACGCAGCCGTTTAAACACTAAAGCATAGTTACTTATATCCGCTTCAAATAAAACGAGGATTTGAATAAGTTCCTCCTTCACTAGTTTCTGTTTATTTTTTTTATTATATTATATTTATATCATAATAGTCAATAATTTGGGTCAGACTGATACAAGTCACACGCGCACTGATGTATATCAAAGGACGCCTGTTTTATATCTTTATGGATAATATAGTTTATATTATCTATTATAATAATAATAATGGATAATACATGTTTATATAATATTATAATGTAAAGTAACTAGAATGTATCTAGAATATCCATAAACTTAAAAATAGTTTTATTCTTAATGCCTGGATAGCTCGTGAAGGTAACTAACATGTAATATGGTTTGATGTATTTTTAGCTGTTAAGTTCAAGATAATTATATATTCAATAGAGTCATTTATATTAGGTGGATTATATTTTTCTATTTTTTTAGTACATAATATTGGACAAGGGCGTTTAGTATTTTCAACAGTTTGAAAATTATTAGAAATATTGTTGTGAGTATTATATCTTGTGATAATATTAATTAAATTAATTACTCCTGGATTAACAAAATTCATAACACCAATTTCTTTATTTTCTATTATGGTTGATAATAGAGGAAACAATGTCTCAATACATGTCATTGAGAGATTAATATTTGCTATAGTTGTAAATTTTGTTAATTTAACTAATAAGTTTTTAGGATTTTCGCAACTAGAAATTGGATAATTAATGCGCAAATACAACACATTTGAATAATGTTTTACAATATTTTCTAAATAAATTCGGGCTTCACTATAAAATTTGTCAAAATAATCACCATTTTCATTGTCAGTTTTAATTCCTGTTGTATTGAATATTCCACCAGAACCAAATATAGTTAAATGAATGTCAAGTTCCTTGCACATGTGACATAGTGTTAATTGATACGTTATATTTGTTTCTATGGTTTGTTCTTTATTAGAATCGCACCAATCTATGTTTGGTACACCAGTTAAACCTGCTGCATTTATGACATATTTAGGTTTATATAAAACTAATTTATCTTTAATAATTGATATATCCGATAAACGTTCATTTAATGTAATTACGTTTTTTCCTTGTGTTTTTAAAATATTCATTATATGATTTCCCAAATATCCATTACTGCCAAATATCACATAATCAATAGGTTTAATAAAATTTTTTATATTATCTTTCATCGATAATATTGGCTGAATATTAGTTGGAAGAATAATATTAATAAACGGGTCTTGATAATTAATATGTATTGTCTCCTCAGGATTAAATACGTCAGAAAAATTATAGACAATTATTGTATTTTCTTCCAGTGTTAAAAACCCGTGCGCATAATTAGGTGGTACCAACAGTTGATTAGCGGCTGTTTCCGAAGATAAACTAAAATACTGCGGAATTAAATAGTTTTCTGAGGTTTTATCAAGATTTACAATAATATCTATAATAGACCCTTGAATACACGTAACCAATTTAGAAAATTTGTTAGCATGTAGACCCCTAAACACATGTTTTTTATTTTTACTGATAGTACTTTCGACGGAAATAAAATTATTATTCTTTATTGGAAATAATAATTCACCACGACTATCTTTATATGAATTGATTGTTTGCATATAATATTCAATACGTTAAAAATATAAAAATGTTAACTTATTGAATATTATAATATAATGAAAATTTTATTATATGGTTCAACCGGATGGATTGGTTCCAAAATTAAGGAATATATTATTTCAAGCTTAAAGGATATTATTATATATGTAGGTGTTGCAAGATGTGATAATAAAGAACAAGTTACAAAAGAAATATCGACTATTAATCCTGACCGCATTATAGCATCTATCGGCAGAGCTTATGGAAAAAATATGTATAATACTGCTTATATTGAAGATATGCTACCTATTAATATTAAAGACAATCTTATTGCACCATTAACTTTAGCAAATGTATGTAATATACTTAATATCCATTGTACATTTATTGGTTCTGGTTGTGTATATAAGTATACGCAGAATTTGTGTGATGAAAATGATGAACCCTCTTTAATATCGTCTAATCATGCAATTATTAAATCGGCTGCAGAAAGATTAATACAAGATAATAATTCAAATTGTCTTCATATTAAGATTAGATTTCCGGTTACAGGTGATTTTAATCCAAAATGTCTGCTGTCGAAGCTCATCTCGTATGACAAAATAGTGAATGCAGAAACTTCCATTAGTTACCTGCCAGATGTAATACCTATTTTGGTCGATATGTCTATTAAACAAATGACAGGAACCTTTCATTTAACCAATACTGATGCGATAAATTTATTAACTACTAAACTTAATTATAAAATACATAATGATACTACCTTGAAGATTAACGAATTTACTCTCGAAGAACATAATAAAACAGTAGGCGAACGTTCAAATATTGTTATTGATAATACTAAAATCAGTTCTCTATATCCATCCATTAAACGTGCTAAAGATGTATTAGAGGAAACCTTTAATAGAATGAAAATTATATGTTCACCAATTACAAAATGTATATGTTGTCAAGGCGAAAATTTGAATTGTATTTTAGATTTAAAATATCAACCACTCGCAAATGATTTTCATGATATTAACTATAACTGCAACAACTATCCATTAAAATTAATGAACTGTAGTACATGTCGGCATTGTCAGTTATCTCATGCAGTAAATCCAGATATATTATTTAAGAATTATAAATATGTGAGTGGTACTTCGGCGACTGGACATAAATTTTTCAAAGATAATGCTTCGCTCATTCAGCAGTTTAATAATGGAAACGTCGGGAAAATTCTCGATATTGCGTGTAATGATGGCACTCAATTGGATTATTTTAAAACATCGGGATGGGAAACCTATGGAGTTGACCCTGCCGAAAATTTGTGTCCTATTGCACGAGAAAAAGGACATACAATTATTTGTAGGTTTTGGGACGAGGAATGTACCCAGCAGTTACCTATTATGGATGTAATAACCGCACAAAATGTATTTGCGCATACGGCTACTGCATCTGACAGTTTTCTAATTAATTGTAAAAAAATCATGAATGAGAATAGTACTCTATACATTCAAACGTCGCAGAGAGATATGATAATTAATGGGGAGTTTGACACTACCTATCATGAACATATTTCATTCTTTAATACGAACTCTATGAAAACACTCGTTGAAAGATGTGGATTAGAATTAAATCGCGTGTTAGAACATGAGATTCACGGACGTAGTTATATTTTTGAAATAAAATTAGCAAGGAATGAACATTCTAATGTAGAAACAATTATGAAGATGGAACAACAATCAGGTCTATATTCGCCATTTATTTATGAGAAATTCAATTTAGACGCAAATAGATGTGTTGCTAATCTTTCTTTAACTATTGATAAGTATCGTAAAACCCATAAATGTATTGGGTTTGGTGCAGCCGCGAAAGGACAAACTGTAGTATGTTATGGAAATATTGATTTAAACTATATTATTGATGAAAATCCTCTGAAAATTGGTACCTTTTCGCCCAAATTAGATATACCGATTGTAGATTTGCAACATTTCATTAATGATAGCTCGTCGGATAAATTTTTAATTGTTGTATTAGCTTGGAACTTTTCAAAGGAAATTATTGAAAAAATACATAAAGTTAAAGGTAATAAGAATGTTGTTTTCATTGAAAAATATTTTCCGGAATTGATAATATGTTAAACAAAACTTTTTGTGAACATTTTTTAATAAACTTTGCTGGATTTCCACCTACTAAACTATATGGTTCAATATTTTTAACTACGCAACTATTGCATGCAATTACTGCGCCATCACCAATTGTAACACCACTCATTATTTATACATTTTCACCAATCCATACATCATTTCCAATAATTACATTTCCATTGGAATTTTTACTTAAATTATTCACATTAGGAAATACATCTTGATATATATTACCAAAAGGGTAGGTAGATACAAATGTAATATCATGACCAACTCCATTACTTAGATATACTTTAACATTTTTGGCTATAGAGCAAAACTTTCCTACAATTAACTTTATTTTTCATCGTTATTTCGAAATAGTTCTGGTTGTCCATAAGAATATTTATCAAAAGAAAAATTCATATTATATATAAATAAGTCATATTAATTAAATAATATTCATATTATATATAAATAAGTCATATTAATTAAATAATATTTATATTTATATTTAAATAATATGAATTATATAAATAATATTTTATTTATAAATGAAGATGTTAATAAATTTATACCTGGGTTTACAATGGGTATAACAAGAGCTATAATTTCACACCCGTTTGAAATACTAAAATTAAAATCACAAATGAATATAACTAATAATTTATATAAAAATTTGTTCAAAGGATTACATTTATCAATTTTATCAAATTCAATCGAAAGAGGAATACAATTTTATTATTTTGAAGAATTCAAAAAAAAATACAACAATAATCTTTTATCTTCTTTTAGTGCTAGTTTGATATCAACCTCTATCACAATTCCATATAATATCATTCTCTTACGAAAAACTGTATTGAGTAATAAAAATAGTATTAATAAAAATATTTTAATAAAAAGTAGTGGATTGGAATATGTAAGGAATATAGCAGGATCAACATTATTCTTGTATTCATATGATAAATTAAGAACAAATAATCAGCCTATTTATGTATCAAGTATTGGAGCATCTTTTGTCGTATGGGGATTAACATACCCCATTGATAATATAAAAAATCAAATAATAGCAGAAAGAAAACCCAATTTTGATCTAAAACAATTATACAAAGGTATACAATACCCATTGTTTAGAAGCATCCCGTCTTCTATCGTTGGATTTTACGTTTATGAGTATTTAAAAGAAAAATGTAATAAATAATAAATATATACTAAGTTTATATGAGTAAAGTTTTACATTCATTAAAAAATATAATTGGTAAAAACAATTATATTAGTCGCACGGCAATAATTCATGAAAATGTTAAAATTGGCGATAATAATAAAATATATAATAATGTTGTAATATACCCAAACACGGTAATCGGCGATAATAATAATATTTTTAATAACAATATTATAGGAGAATATCCGGTTCAAACAAATACAAAATATAGAGATTATGATTTTACTAAAACATTTGGAACAAATATTGGTAATAATAATTTTTTTCATGTAAGAAATATTATTTTTGCTGGCGTTGAAAGACCTACAGTTATAAATAACAATAATAATATTTTAGCAGAAGTACATATAGGTCACGATACAATAATATATAACAATGTTACATTATATCCACGTGTTATAACCGGTGGTTTTAGTGAATGTATGGATTATTCAAATGTCGGTGGTTATGGCTTTATACAACAAAAAAAAATAGTTGGAAAATATTGTATGGTTGGCGGTAGTCAATTGGTCGCTAAAAATGTATTTCCATATTTTGTTTATGTTAATGGTAAAATTACAAGATTAAATCATATTAAACTTTCAGATGATATTCTTAAAAATGAAATTGAAATTAAAAAATTAGCGCAAGAATATTATAATGGAAATAGAGATTTGAATTTGAATAAATTACCTATAAATATAAAATCAGAAATTAAGTTATTTTTAAAAAAAACAAAATAAATTATTTTTTAAGATGTAATTATGTTAATAAATTTATCTATACCATTTTGACAAAAATATTTCATAGAATAATTATCTGTAAGCGTTGTATCCAAATTAATTATAAAAAGATTATTTTGTATTTCATTACATTTAAATACTTTATTTTCTTCTTCTTCGATATTGAAACAATATAATTTTATTGTATTCCCGAATTTGTTTACTAATATATCAAATAATTTTTTAACTTTATTAGTATCAAGAATAGAATTTGTAATATAACTTGGAATTATCATAATAAAAATAATTTTATTATATCTTAAATGTAGATTATTAAATCGTTCAACACATCTTAACAAATAATTATAATCTATTTCATTAAATAAATTATGATGTTGATGGTCATGTGATACATTTTTAAATAGTTTTACTATATTTTCAAAATAAAATTTATTTTTTGTATAATTTTCAATAGATTCATAATTATTTGAATCTAACATTTCTTTAAAATTATTTTCAATAGAATGTATAATATTGTCAATACATGAAACCATCCAATCATATGGATGAGATTCATATTTTAAATTTGCATTTTTTAATAAAAAAGATGTTATACAATAGTTTCCTAAACTAACATAAATTGTATCTTTATTTCCAATAAAATTATATTCTTTGTCATTATTCATGAAAGTCATTAATATTCTATATTTATATAATAAATTTATCTGTATAAGAATTTATTTTTTCACAAACAAATTTAACATTTTCCTCAGATAATTCCGGATATATAGGTAATGTTAATAATTTATCTTTGAAGTAATCCATATTATCGCAATTATTAACAATTACATGTTTGTATGCTTCTGTCTGATAAAATGGTTTAGGATAATGAATTGCGCATTGAATATTATTCTCTTCTAAATATTGTTTCAATTTATCTCGATCTTCCACAATGAGTATAAATAAGTGTATATTTGAATCACAACCATCTATAGGTTTTAATATTTTTAATTTATCATTTTCTTTGATAGTTTCAAAATATATATTTGCTAATTTTTTTCTATTAAAATTCCATTCATCCAAATATTTTAATTTTATATTTAATATTCCTCCTTGAATATTATGCATTCTTTCATTCGCGCCAATAATTTCCCATTTGTATTTTTCAATAGATCCATAATTTCTATATAAGCGGCAATATTTATTATAGAGATCATTATTTGTTACTATTGCGCCACCTTCGCCAAATGAACCTAAATTTTTGCTCGGATAAAATGAAAAACAGCCCAAATCACCAAACGTACCTAACTTTTGGTTTTTATATGTCGAGCCATGAGCTTGTGCGCTATCTTCTATTAATTTAAAATTATATGTTTTTTTCATTTCCATCAATCTATCCATATTGACACAATTTCCATACAAATGAACTACTAATACAATAAATGTATAAACTGAATCTTTATTTTTTATTAAATACGTTTCTAATTTATTCAAATCCAGTAATAAATTATCATCAATGTCAATTAATTCATATGGAATATTTAATTCTTCACATGTTAATGGTACTGCTACATATGTATTTGCCTGTGTTAATACTTTCATACTAGTTAAATTTAATGATTTAATGGCAATTTTAAGAGCAGAACACCCGTTGCTAACCGCAATACAATGTAATGTATTATTATACTTAGAAAAATTTTCTTCAAATTCTAACACATCATGTCCCATAGTAAATTCATTTTTATCTATAATATTTTCTATTTTATGAATAACTTCTCTTTTAATTGTATTTGTTTGTGTTTTTAAAGAAAAGTTGTTAATATTTATAATACTGTTTCGTAATTTATTGTTCTCATGTAAAAATACACTATAGTCTCTAATATATTCAGCCTCATCGTATTTATATGAACATATAACTAATATTATGCAATCTTTACTAAAATCTTTCATTTTTAACCAATGAAATAATGGAATATAAATACCAATATGTGATTTATCTAGTAAAAATTCTTGTTCTTCAATGCCATTGTCTAATATTAATCTAAAACTACCACTAATTGGTATAATAATTTGCTCGCATTTTCGATGAGCATGATATCCTCTTTCTATATCATCCAATTTACTAATATAAAAAATTCTTTTTATATCAAATGGTAACTCGATATCTGACTCTATAGCAGTTAAACTTCCTCTTATATCTGTATTTTTTTTAAAAATTATATATAACGGTTTATTCATTTGTTATTTTATATAATTATACAATATATAATTATATAAAACTAAACTAATTTTTTCTAAGTTCTATTACCTTTTTAATGAATAAATCATATTCATTTCTATCTGAATTTATAGTATATAATACATCATTAATTAATTGTTCAGAATATTTTGTTGTATTTTTATAATTATAATTTTGTATTTTTAATCCACAATTATTTATTTTCGCTGAATCTACAAATAATAGTGACCATCTAAGACTTTTAGATGTTAGACTATAACTATTAAAGTCAACATTTTTTATTAACTTTTCTAAAGCATTTCGGTTCGTTTCATTTATAACCTTCCAAGAAAAATAATCCTTAATTATAACTTCATCATAATTTCGTAACATAACGTGTATTGAAAAAACAGATGAGTATGAAATAGATTGAATATCAAATGTTGATTTTGGAAAGACAATAGAAACTAAATTTTTGTCACATGTTTCTATGTATGTATCATTTAATGGTGAATAAATAATTTGTTTTTCTTTTTTCGATAAAAAAAAATGGTCGGTGTGGCTTAAACCTAAAATATTTGACATTTTTGCACATGCGAACGTATGATTATGTTTTATATTATAATATTTATCCATATTATGTAAAAAATCTTCGTTACATGTGTTATCTGAATTTAATAAAACTAACCACGGTATTGCGATTTGGTCCACATCTTGTCTAATGTTATTGAAAAAATCATCTATTGTTTTATTATTGAAATACATAAATGAATCGACAGCATTAATGCATAGCCATTCAGAATCTATTAATGGAAATAAAATAGAATTAAAATATTCTATATATATATTGCCATCTACCAGATTATTTGAAGCATTATTTTTCCATGTATTTGACGCAAAAGTAGTATCTAAATAGAATAATTTTATTTTATTTTTAAACTCGTCAGCTATAACATCCATATAATTTATTTGTGTATATGCTAAATTATCTACTATTATATAAAAAATATCAAAACCAATATTAATGTGATGTTCTAAAAATTGATTAATATAATCATGCTCATTTTTTACATATAAAGCCATTGCATATTTAAACATTTTATATAATATATGTTATATTATTTTTATGTCTTTATTAACGTATATATTATATTGTGGGTTTATGAAGGATGAAGAAGTGGCGAATAAATGATATTACTTTCTCTCGCAACTGGTTTGGTGTTAAAACAAATTATACACATTTGGTACTGTATTGCCTATTTTTATATATCTTAATAGAGAATTAATATATTTATTATTAATTTCATTAAACTTAATATAATTTATCATATATTTCCACTTAATAGAAAAACATTCTTTATTATTTATCCATGAATGGATATTTTCCGGATGAAATATAACACAATGTGATACTTTTTTTAAATCAGTATAACTAATTATCTTGTTATATTTATAACCATTTGTTATATAATGTAATGTTTGTTTTACTTCTATTTTTAATATAGTATCATCTTTGGATTTACAATTATAAATAACATTATTGTAAAAGTTAAATATAATATCTAACATTTTCACATTGTATTCAATTAATGATGAAACTAAATGTATATTAATTTCATTTGATTCCCATATTCCCCAAAAATCACAATTAGTTCTTTGTTTTTCTATACTATTTTTCATATTTTCAATTCCATGTGTAGCTAATATTAAACTGTCATTTGTAAATAATATCCATTCGTATTTTTTTAATTTATTTAAATTAGAGCATAAAAAATCATGAATAATAAAAAAATCAGTACCTTTATTTTTAAAATAATTAATAGTAAAAGGTAAATTATCTATATTATTAATATGTGTTGATGTTGTACAGAAAAATATATCATATCCTAACATCATTAATGTTTTAATAGATTGAATTACATAATCTTTTATAATATTGTCTTTATCATAATGAGTATATATCACACATGAAGTATTGTTTTTTGTAATTTCTGGAAATACTATTAACTCTTCAGAATATCCAAATAATTCATAAAAATCTTTTTTTGTATTCCATTTCTTATAATTATATGTAATAGAATCACATGACCAATAGCTATTGGATATTTCACCATTTTCATGTTTGTTAATTAATTTATAATCAATATTACTTGTATTTGTGAATAAATTTGTATATTTTAACTTATTGTTAATGAATAACATACAATAATCATATAAAACTGGAGGTGATGAATATGTATCACCATCCCTCCAAACGTTTTTTATAAAAACAGTACTTTCTAGTGATTTAACATTTTTATTATATAGGTCAATCTTTATATAACTAGTTCCTTCTAATATACTACAAATATTATAATTATTCTTTAATAAAATCCTTGATAAACCATATTCACCAGTTAAAATAGCATCTTTTTTATCTGTTTTGAAACCCAATATTGAATTCTGTGTTTTTTGTTCAGCTTGGTTTATACATGTTTCGCATACATTTGTAATTTTTTCTCTTGTTAAAAGTCTAATAATTTCTTCATTAATTTTAATTAATGTAAAAATTGGAACTAATTTTTTACCATAACCACCTAAATCAAAATTTGGTAGTAAATTTATACATGGTGAGCATGCTACACTATTCGTGTCTTTCATTTTATCAAAAAACGGGTCTAACCAATGTCTAACTAAACCATCTTCATATATAGGACCTATAGCACTTGAGTTTATTAAACATAAATGTGTAAATTGGTCATAAATTGGTTTCCTATTTTTATTTTCAAAATATTTTATACCATTATACCAGCCTTCCCAGTCGCTACAATTATTCTCTTTCAATACACGAATATCTGGGACCTCTGGTATAAATACTTCACATTGATGACCATTTATAACTATTAATGTAGTTATATCCATATTTCTCCATCTACTTTTATCTAAGCCATATTTTATAAAAAATGATAAATTTGTCTGGTTTTTTTGTTCGTTTTTACGTTCATAATATACATAAATTATACATATTTTGGGGTTAGTATTTATACATCCTTTAAATAGAGCTTCTTGTTTACGCTGTGCTTGTTGTTCCCGCTGTGCTTGTTGTTCCCGCTGTGCTTGTTGTTCCCGCTGTGCTTGTTGTTCCCGCTGTGCTTGTTGTT
>Ga0209086_10001573_pt1 | contig 18491 bp, 4 predicted proteins | sample M_130207_XF_Meta_FD_187312 | JGI IMG/M metagenome (GOLD analysis project Ga0209086, IMG submission 187312) | Freshwater microbial communities from Lake Montjoie, Canada to study carbon cycling - M_130207_XF_MetaG (SPAdes) (version 2) | ecosystem: Environmental > Aquatic > Freshwater > Lake... | reverse complement strand
ACTTGTAGTGAATCCAGAGGCACCACTTGAAGTAAATCCTTGGATCTGACTAGAGGTCAATTTTTCGATCTGACTTGAAGTGAATCCTGAGATAGCACTTGAAGTGAATCCTGGGATCTGACTTGAAGTGAATTTTTCAATCCGAGTTATAATGAATCCTGAGACAGCACTTGAAGTAAATCCTTTGATCTGACTTGAAATCAAATTTTCGATCTGACTTGTAGTAAATCCTGAAACAACACTTGAAGTTAATTTTTCAATCTGACTTGAAGTGAATCCTGAGACAGCACTTGAACTTAAATTTTCGATCTGACTTGAAGTGAATCTTGAGACAGCACTTGAAGTGAATCCTGAGACAGCACTTGAAGTGAATCCTGGGATCTGACTTGAAGTGAATCCTGGGATCTGACTTGTAGTGAATCCAGAGGCACCACTTGAAGTAAATCCTTGGATCTGACTAGAGGTCAATTTTTCGATCTGACTTGAAGTGAATCCTGAGATAGCACTTGAAGTGAATCCTGGGATCTGACTTGAAATGAATTCTGAGATAGCACTTGTAGTAAAAGTTGCAATCTGAGTTGAAGTGAATCCTGAGAGAGCATTTGAAGTGAATCCTTTAATAGCACTTGAAGTGAATCCTGAGACAGCACTTGAAGTAAATCCTTTAATAGCACTTGAAGTGAATCCTGAGACAGTACTTGAAGTAAATCCTGGGATTTGACTTGAAGTCAATTTTTCGATCTGAGTTGTAGTGAATCCTTTAACAGCAGTTGAAGTGAATCCTGAGATACCACTTGAAGTGAATCCTGGGATCTGACTTGAAGTGAATCCTGGGATCTGACTTGAAGTGAATTTTTCAATCTGACTTGAAGTGAATCCTGAGACAGCACTTGAAGTGAATCCTGGGATCTGACTTAAAGTCAATTTTTCGATCTGACTTGAAGTGAATTCTGACACAGCATTTGAAATGAATCCTTGGATTTGACTTGAAATCAATTTTTCGATCTGACTTGTAGTAAATCCTGGAACAGTACTTGAAGTGAATCCTTGAATTTGACTTGAAGTGAATCCTTGGATCTGACTTGATGTGAATCCTGGAACAGTACTTGAAGATAAATACGATATTTGTACTGAAGTGAATACTCGGATCTGACTTGAAGACAATGACGCTATCTGAGATGATGTCAAAATGCTCATCTCACTACTTGTCAATGCCGCTATCTGATCCGTCGTATACGTCGACAGATCTGTTTCTGTTAGCGCATCCCGGATCGCCAACTCTACATGCACACTATTTGTCCCGTTCGGGGCTAACAATGTCGTCCTGTCATCCTTGTAGGTCATGGGATCGAATGTTTTTGGTACCTGCACCCAATTCAGGAGCGTCTCCCAATGAGGATTCCAATTCGAAAGATTGAAACTCAATGTCATCTCGGCATTTGCTGCATCCCACTTGAAATCAAGCACCTTTTTCATGTACGATACATCAATCGCCTGATTGTTCACTGTGATGTGTCCTTGGATGTACTCTTGTTGCCCGGTATAAAAGGCCGAATCAAAATTGAGTTGTGTGATCTTTACATTCTCATCACCAATCGGGATCGTGGTCTCGGGGTTGAACTGGAAGACCGTATTGAACCTACTGGCCACGATCTCACCTCCCCACCGGAAGTGCCAGAGACGCATTTTATTTGGATCAGTCGTAATGGTCACTTCCTGGAAATGGATATTGCCGGCATAGATTTCGGTGCCGTCTTTTCTCTCAAAGCCATAGGTGTAATCAAGGATAGCGAGGACGGGAGTGGAAGAGACGTACTGGTTCTGAATCACAGCGAGTTGGGACTTGAGAGAAGCGACTTCAGCAAGGAGATCATTGTAAGCTTTAACAAGAGAAGATTGTTGAGAGTTGTCGACACAAGAAGAGTCGGAAGGAGTAATGGGAGGTAAGACGGGCGCAAAGATACGGAGCCCGGGCATTTACGTATGTATGTCTTTTTTTCTTTAGAAGAAAGAAAAAAATGGAATTAAAAACAGTTTCTGTATCCCAGCATGAATTGTACTTTCAGTCAAAAAGATGGAACAAAAGCTGCCATAAAAAAAAAGAAGATTGATATATTTTTTTTTTCAATGGCAGCTTTTGATGGTCGAAAGAAAATACGATATATTATAGATGATGATCGTCGGCGACCTTTTCCAAGATTGTTTCCCATTCTTTGACAAACATTGCGGTATCAAAAAAGGAGGACTTGCGATTCAATCGGCCATAGACGGCTGCAAGTTCGTCTGGATGCGTCGCATATCGCACAGCAGCCTCTTCGTACTCCAACCATGAGGAGACGACGAGTTCGGGTAGATCCATGGCCTTGAGGATGCTGCCCGCCATGCGTGATACGTACGTCTTGCCGGGACACGTTAGCACGGGCACCGACCAAATCACATCGGCACATGTTCCACCGGCGTTGTATGGCGAGCAATCCAGATAAAGATCGGCACAGCTGAATCTTGCGAGATAGATATCGGGAAGTGCGGGCGGTGCAAAGACAAGACGATCCTCGCCGATCCCGTGTTTCCGACATTCCTTCTTGATGTTTTCGCTCATTGTTTTATTCCATTCCAGTACCCAGAGAATACTTTTTGGGACGCGGGTGAGGATGCGGCACCATCGTGCGATCATCTCTGGATTGAGTTTATAACTGTTATTATGAACACAGAACACAAAGACGTCCGGTGGGAGGGAACAGGACTCTCTGGACATGGTTTGTGTCGTTCGCCACGGATAATTGATCTGGAAGCATCGGGGCATGTACAAGGGTTTTTCTGTGTAAAAGGCGGTGTTCTCTGGAGGGATGACGAAACGATCACAGAGGATGTAGTCCATGGTATCCAAACCGGAAGGACCCAGGAAACCGAGGTAGGAAATCTGGACGGGTGCTGGTTTTCTGGCGATGATTCCTGGCAAGGCGCCGTTCGTCAGACCCATCATATCGATCAGGATATCAATCTCGCAATCACAGATCGCTTGTGCACACGATACCTCGTCACGATGATGGAGCGGGACCACATGATCAAACGTTGAAAGAAGACGGTTTCGGAATGCGCTCTGATCGTCGATAGATCGATCGAACCCATAGATCTCAAACTTATCGCGATTGTGCATCAAGAACAAGTCCTGTACGAGAAAGCCGACGACATGCTGACGTAAATCACAAGAGATGTATCCGATCCGGAGTTTCTTGCCTTTGGCTCGGTGACCATAAGAATGGGACCGCAATGGCGGTGGGATCGAGGAGAGGTGTCCGGATATCCACGATTTGGAGGCGTGAAGGAGGAGGAAGGGATCGTCGAATAAGGCCATGACGCCGAGCGGTCCGGCCTGTGCGGCGATCTCCAGGATGCTCATGGGATGGATTGTGTTGAACAGCGGCCAATCGCATAATTTCTGACGAGCATGGATCCAGTGCTGGAAAACACCAGGATGGGAGGGCTCTATCGCGAGACAGGACGCATAGGCATCGATGGCGCCCACGAGGTCTCCCGAGTTTTCCTTGATACGCCCCATATTTTTCCATAACAACAATCGATTTTCATTCTCCGTGGTCACATCAATGGCGGGAGCAAACAATGGAATGGCTTCGGAAACCAATCCACGTGCATCCAATATATTCGCGAGATTGATGGTGGGTGCCCAGAATCCAGGCATACAGTGCAGCGATTGACGATAATGATCTTCGGCGCTTTTTTGATCACCGGACGATTCCAATAGCGTGGCGAGATTAAAATGCACAACGGCATGATAGACGACATTTTGTGGCTTTTCCAATAGAAATTGACGATAAATCTCAATCGCATATTGAGGACTCGTCGCTTTTCCGGCGGATTCTATAATTTCAGAAAGCATGTTTCTCATTATAGAATTTTATGTTTAAATGATGTTTTTCCCACTTCCATCCCTTATTGACATTTGGACATGTATGCTGTTTGTTCCGTTTGGAGCCAGAAGAGTCGTCATCTCATCCTTGTATGTTGAGGGATCAAAATCTTTCGACACATTGATCCAATTCAGCAGTTTTTGCCAATTCGGATCCCACTTTGTCAAATCGAAACTCAATGTCATCTCGGCGTTGGCGGCATCCCAAGTAAAATCCAGGACCTTTTTCATATAGGAAATATTGATTGTATAATTATTGACTGTGATAAATCCTTGGATGTATTCTTGTTTTCCGACATAAAAGTCTGAATCGAAATTGATCTGAGTGATGAGTACATTCTCGCCTCCGATAGGGATGGTTGTAGTAGGATTAAATTGGAATACCGTATTAAATTTATTAGCAATAATTTCTCCTCCCCATCGGAAATGCCAGAGACGGTTTTTAAACGGATCGGTGGTAATGGTGACCTCCTGGAAGTGGATATTGCCCACGTAAAATTCAGAGCCGTCCCTTTTTTCAAAACCATAGGTATAATTAAGAATCGCGAGCACTGGGGTGCTGTTCGTGTAATAATTATTGACAGTGTCAACTTGAGTTTTAAGGACATACGACATGGACCTGATATTACCATTGAGGATGATGGGTACCAATTGGAATGTACCGATACCGTCAACGACGATTGTATCCGAAAAGGACGATGGAATGGTCTTGGTAGAGGTATAAGAAGATGTAGCAGTTGTAGATTCGGTTCGATTTTTACTGGAGACGGAGAATGATGAAGATGGAGCACTGACAGAGATGGTATTGGAAGAAAGAGTGAGGGGAGATGTACTACCGATCTGGATACGTGCCGAGTCAGAATCGACATAGAAACCAGTGGTAAAGATACTCTTCAAAAGGTCCTGAAGATTGACATTGATGGAGCAAACCAAATCATGTAAATTGCTAATGAATGACATAATATTTCTTTTTCTTTTTTACTTGAAAAAAAAAAAATTAAAGATTTCTATTCATAATAATAATAAATTTTTTGTTTGTTCTCTGTAGAGTTTCTTCTTCTCTAATATTCAATGAATCAATCTATCATTTTGCAAGAAGAGCTTTTTGAGCGTCGGATAATCCCAATAAATTAAAGTCAGATAATCCCGCAACTTGTATTGTTGTCATTGCCGCTAAAACGGCGTCTGTTAATCCACCTAGTCTGTATGAAATAGCATTAATTTGACTTACCGAAAACGCGCTGATTTGAGTCGAAGATAGTCCTGAAATTGTACTTGAAGTAATTCCTGGAATTGTATTTGTAGACAATGATTGTATTTGATTGGTTAAGAATGAATTTAGCTGAGTGGAAGATAGTCCGAAAATCGTACTTGAAGTAATTCCAGGGATTGCATTTGTAGACAATGATTGTATTTGACTGGTTGAGAATGAATTTATCTGAATGGAGGACAATGCAGACAACGCATTTGAAGTGAGTCCTGAAATTGCAATTGTAGACAATGATTGTATTTGATTCGTTAAGAATGAATTTATTTGAATGGAGGACAGTCCGGATAACGCGTTTGAAGTGAAGCCTGGTATTGCACTTGTTGACAATGCCCTTATCTGATTGGTTAAGAATGAATTTATCTGATTGGAGGACAGTCCGGACAGTGCGCTTGAAGTGAGTCCTGGAATTGCATTTGAAGATAACGATTGTATTTGATTGGTTAAGAATGAATTTATCTGAAGGGATGTGAGTCCAGAGACTCCCATTGTAGTCAATGCTGTAATCTGACTTGTCGAGAGTGATTGTATTTGAGTGCTTGTGAATCCGGAGATCGCATTAGAAGACAATGCCTTTATCTGAAGGGTTAACAATGAAATTATCTGAGTAGAAGAGAGCCCGGACAGCGTACTTGAAGTTAGTCCTGGAATTGCGGTTGAAGACAGTGATTGTATCTGATTGGTAGATAAAGATTGGATTTGAGTGGAAGACAGTCCAGAAATTCCAATTGAAGATAAAAATGAAATCTGATTGGTGGAGAAAGATTGTATTTGATTGTTAGAGAATAAATTTATCTGAGCAGAAGTGAATCCAGAGAAAACAGTAGAAGATAAAAATGTAATCTGACTTATAGACAGAGACTGTATTTGATTGGTCAAAAAAGATTGTATTTGAATGGAGGTTAATCCAGGAATTCCAGATGAAGATAATCCTGCAATCTGACTTGTAGACAATGATTGTATCTGATTGGTGAAGAAAGATTGTATTTGTGTGGAGCTTAATCCAGAAATTACAGATGAAGTTAATCCTGGAATTGCACTTGAAGACAGTGATTGTATCTGATTGATGGAGAATAATTGTATTTGTGTGGAACTTAATCCAGAAACTCCAGAGGAAATTAATCCTGGAATTGCACTTGAAGACAGTGATTGTATCTGATTGGTTGATAAAGATTGTATTTGAGTGGAAGACAGTCCAGAAACTCCAAAGGAAGTCAATTTTGCAATTTGATTTGTCAACAACGATTTAATTTGAATAGTGGAGAATGAATTTATTTGAAGGGAAGTGAGTCCAGACACTCCAGATGAAGATAATGCTGCAATCTGGCTTGTCGACAATGATTGTATTTGAGTGCTTGTGAATCCAGAGATACCAGAGGAAGTCAGTCCTACAATTTGATTTGTCGCCAATGAACCGAGTTGAGTAATTGAGAATGAACTTATCTGACTGGAAGATAATCCAGATATTGCTGAGGAAGTGAGTGCTGTTATTACACTCGTAGACAATGACTTGATCTGATCGATTGAAAAAGAATTTATCTGACTGGAAGATAATACCGAGACACTGGATGAAGTGATTTGAAGAAGTCCTGTATTGATAAGGAACAATTGATATGTGCCAGCATTACCCACACTAATGGACATTTTGTAGGAATCATATTGTAGATACATTGTAGTGTTATTATAGGAGGATGGGAAATATAAGGTTAAATTGCTATTGGAGGAGGGTGTAAGAGATAAGATTACATACAGATTTGTATATGCATTGTCGATATAAACAGAGATGAAATAAGTACTGCCGGTGGCCCATCCATAGGTATTGAATATGGAGCTATAAACAGAAGAGGTAGAAGAGAGAACAAGAAGCCCTGAATTGATAAGGAACAATGGAAACGTGCTATTTTTACTTGGAGTAAAGGATGTTTTGTAGGATCCATATTGTAAATAGAGGGTATTGTAAAAGGATGGATAACTTAATGTTAATGAGCTATTGGAAGAGGATGTAAGAGATAATGAGGTTAGTTGATTTATGTATGAACTATCAATATAAAAAGAGATGGAATGACTAGTGTTAGAAGACCATCCATAGGAGTTATAAGCATTGAATGTTAACGAAGAATCAATGATAAAAATACTGATTGTTGATAAATACAATGGAAACGTACCATTATTAGTTGGAGTAAAGAATGTTTGGGAAGACTCAAATTGTACATAGAGAGTGCTAAAAGAGGATGGATAAACGATGGTCAATGTGCTTGAGGAAGAGGGTGTAAGAGACAACGATTTTAATTGCTGTGTATACATACTATCAAGATAAACAGAGATGGAGTAACTACTACCGGAGGACCATCCATAGGTGGTAAAGGCATTGAATGTAGAAGAATAAATGGAGGAAGAACTAACAAGAAATCCTGAATTGATAAGGAAGAGTGATAACGTACCATTAATTGGAGTAAAAGATGTTTTGTAGGAGCCATATTGTAGATACAGAGTGCTGAAAGAAGATGGAAAACTAAAGGTTATTGTGCTGTTTGTGGTGGGAACAAGAGTGAATGATTTTAATTGATTCGTGTACACACTATCAAGATAAACAGATATGGTGTAACTATTACCGGAAGTCCATCCATAGGTGCTAAAGGCATTAAACGTACAAGAATAGATGGAGGAAGAACTAACAAGAAGTCCTGGATTGATAAGGAACAGTGAAAAAGTCGAAGCATTACTTATAGTCACAGAACTGGTATTGGAGGATGTATATTTTAAATAAATTGTAGTATTATGATAGGAGGAGGGGAAATATAAGATTAAATTGCTATTGGAAGAAGGTGTAAGAGATAAATTCAGATAGAGATTTGTGTATGCACTGTCGGTATAAACAGAGATGGAGTAAGTACTACCGGTAGTCCATCCATAAGTGCTATAAGCATTGAATGTGCAACTATATACAGAAGATGTGGAAGATCCAACAAAAAAACCTGAATTGATAAAGAACAATGGAAGTGTGCCATTATTACTTGGAGTAAAGGATGTTTTGTAGGAACCATACTGTAGATAGAGGGTATTATAATAGGATGGATAATTCAATGTTAATGTGCTTGATGAAGAGGGTGTAAGCGTGAATAATTTTAATTGATTCGTGTATCCACTATCAAGATAAACAGAGATGGAATAATTAGTATTCGAAGACCATCCATAGGTGCTATAAGCATTGAATGTTAAAGAAGAATCGATGATATAAATACTTCCTGAAATTAGATACAATGGAAACTCGCCATTATTTGGAGTAAAGGATGTATTGTATTTTCGATATTGTACATAGAGAGTGCTGAAAGAGGATGGAGATACGAAAGTTAATGCACTGCTTGTGGTGGGAGTAAAAGTGAATGTTTTTAATAGAGTCGTGTACGTATTATCAATATAAACAGAGATCGAGTAATTACCTAATCCGGAGGGCCATCCGTAGGTGGTAAAGGCATTCAATGTGCAGGTATAGATAGTGGAAGAGCCAACAAGAAGGCCTGAATTAACAAAGAACAATGATAATGTGTCATTAATTGGAGTAAACGATGTTTTATAAGAGCTATATTGTAGATATAGAGTGCTGAACGAGGATGGAAAAATGAAAGTTAATGTACTGCTTGTGGTGGGAGCAAGAGTGAATGTTTTTAATCGAAGCGTGTACCCACTGTCAGTATAAACATAGATCGAGTAACTAAGACCGGAAGTCCATCCATAGGTGGTAAAGGCATTCAATGTGCAGGTATAGATTGTGGAAGAACCTATTATAAGACTATTATCAGATAAGAACAGTGATAACGTGCCACCATTAATTGGAGTAAAAGATGTTTTATAGGAGCCATATTGTACATATAGAGTGCTGAACGAGGATGGAAAAATGACAGTTAATGCACTGCTTGTGGTGGGAGTAAGAGTGAATGTTTTTAATCGAACCGTGTACCCACTATCAGTATAAACAGAGATCGAGTAACTACTATCGGAAGTCCATCCATAGGTGGTAAAGGCATTCAATGTGCAGGTATAGATTGTGGAAGAACCTATTATAAGACCAGTATCGGAAAGAAACATTGATAATGCGCCATTAATTGGAGTAAAGGATGTTTTATAGGAGCTATATTGTACATACAGAGTACTGAAAGAAGATGGAAAAATGAAAGTTAATGCACTGCTTGTGGTGGGAGCAAGAGTGAATGATTTTAATTGAATCGTATACCCACTATCCACATAAACATAGATTGAGTAACTATTACCGGAAGTCCATCCATAGGTGGTAAAGGTATTCAATGTGCAGGTATAGAGGGTGGAAGAATCGATAATAAGATTAGTATTGGAAAGAAGCATTGAAAATGTAGCAGCCCTAGTTGGTGTAAATGAACCTTTATAAGAATTGGCACCGGAAGTATATTGTAGATAGAGGGTAGTATAGGCGGATGGATATGATAATGTCATTGTACTTGTAGAAGACGATGTAAACGATAATGTTGTTCTTAATGGGGTGCTATATCCACTATTCGAATAAACAGAAATGTTATAACTAATACCGGTGGTCCATCCATATGTATTATAAACATTAAATGTTAAAGAAGAATCATAAATGTCAATAGAGGATGATGATGTAGATAAATACAATGGAAATGTGCCATTATTACTTGGAATAAAGGAATTTTTGTAGGTTCCATATTGTATATACAGAGTGCTGAAAGAGGATGGATAAATGAAGGTCAATGCGCTGGAGGAAGAGGGTGTAAGAGACAACGATTTTAATTGTTGTGTGTACATACTATCAATATAAACATTGATGCTGTAAGTACTACCGGAGACCCATCCATAGGTAGTAAAGGCATTCAATGTAGAAGTATAGATGGTGGAAGAACCCGAAATAAGATAAGTATTGGAATAAAGAAATAATGAAAAGGTAGTCGCATTACTTGGAGTAATGGCTGTTCGGGCGGTTGTAGATGATCCATATTGTAGATATAGGGACCTATAGGCGGAGGGATATGATAATGTTATTGAAGTTGTAGAAGACGATGGTGTAAAAGTTAATGTTGTTGATAATAGATTGCTATATCCACTATTCGAATAAACAGAAATGGAATAACCGGTTCCGGTGGTCCATCCATAGGTATTATAAACGTTAAATGTTAAAGAAGAATCATAAATATCAATAGATAATCCAGTTACAGATAAATACATTAAAAAAGATTTAGGAGTACTAGTTTGAGTAAAGGATCCCGTATAGGAAGTAGTGCCTACTGTAGATTTTAAATAGAGGGTGTTGAATGAAGATGGAAAATATAAGGTAAATTCGCTTGTGGCAGAGGGTGTAAGAGATAAAGTTGCATACAGATTTGTATATGCACTATCGGGATAAACATAGATGGTGTAACTAGTACTAAGAGTGGACCATCCATAATTGCTATAAGCTTTCAATGTACAACTATAAACAACAGAGGTGTTAGAATAAACAAAAAGTCCAGAATTGATAAGGAACAATGGGTATGTACCAGCATTAGCCACACTAATGGATGTTTTGTAGGATCCATATTGTAGATACATTGTATTATTATTGTAGGAGGATGGGAAATATAATTTTAATGTGCTACTGGAGGTGGGTGTAAGAGATAAAGTTCCATATAGATTTGTATATGCATTATCGGTATAAACAGAGATGGAGTAACTAATGGAAGTCCATCCATAAGTATTAAAAGCATTGAATGTGGAACTATAAACAGAAGAAGTGGAAGAGCCAGCAACAAGGGCTGAATTGATAAGGAACAATGGAAACGTACCATTATTACTTGGAGTAAAGGATGTTTTGTAGGATCCATATTGTAGATAGAGTGTGGTATAGGTTTTTGGATATATTAAGGTTAATGTGCTACTGGAGGAGGGTGTAAGAGATAATGAAGTTAATTGATTTGTATATCCACTATCAACATAAACAGAGATTGTGTAATTACTACCGATCCATCCATAAGTATTATAGACATTTAATGTGAGAGACTGAGATTCGGATATATTAATACCAGAAGATAATAAAAAGATTGATAATTGTCCTCCATTGGCTAATGGAAAACTAGTCGTAAAATTATTATATCGAGCATAGAAAGTATTAACAATATTACTGGGATAAGTAATGATTTTGGATGATGAATTTGAAGTGGATGCATTGATTGTAAATGTAAATATTTGAAACAATTGTTTATATTCATTGTCGAGATAGATATACAGACTATAACTACCAAATGGCCATCCGTAAGCGATCAATGTAGTATTATAAACGCTATTAGGTAAATTGGCATACAATCCATAATTTTGAATAAGAAATAAGACACCGCCTTGTGACATAATATTGTAACTACTAATAAGAATAAATACACCAAAATTACTGTCAGTCCATGAAAATTGATAATTATTGAATTTGAAATAAATTGTTTTCAACGATGTCCAATCAATATAAAGTGTGATTGTCGCATATGTATTGCCTAAAAATGTATAGGTGTAATTGTCTAATGGTTGGGTATCGTAAGAAACACTGATAGAGTAAGGTGTATTTGTTTCCAACCATCCATAATTGCTATATACTCGTATTGGGATACCCCATCTTTGGTAGGCACTCAAACCATACGATGATGAAAAATATAATCCTATAATACCAGAAGAATAAAAATTATCAATAACGGGAATATTATTAGACTTATATACATTAGTAGATGTTGTATATTGAGCATATACAGTAGAATACTTATTATAAACCATGAAAAAAGTAGAGGCACTTGATCCAAGAGTGTCAGCAGTAAAAGTATATGTTTTAAATAATTCACCATCAGCATAGAAAGATATTGAATAATTTACACCATTTGTCCATCCAAATGTACTATACCCGGCAAAATTTTGATAAATAAGGTTATTATTATTAACTAGTTTTAAATTACTATCAGTTAACAAAAAACCGTAATAAATACTCGAATTTACTACAAAGGATCCTCGATAATTTTTAGAAGACGATGATGTATATTGAACATAAAATGTAGAATTAGAAAAAGTATCAGGATATGTAATAGGAAGTTCTGCATTCGCTTGAACAGCAGTAAACGTATATGTTCCGAATAAAGTATTATAAGAATTATCGGTATAAATAGAGATGGAGTAAGAAGTGTTGTTTGTCCATCCATAATTGCTACTAATAATAAATTTTTGAGTCTTGATTGGACTCACGGAAAGCGAATTTGATTGAAGATATAGTATAGAGGGAACACCATTTGTAGGTGAAAAAGAGGATCGATAGGTTGAAGAAGAATATTGAACATAAAATGTGGTATAGGAAGAAGGATAATAGATGGTAAAATTACTGGATGGACTAGCTGTAAATGTATATTTTTGATATAATGCTGAATATGCACTGTCGGTGTAAACATAAATATCATAAGAAGTGCCACTGGTCCATCCATAGGTGCTATAAGCAAAGACTGTGGTCGAATAACTTGAACCTATACTAATCGCAGAGGATGTTAGATATAATCCATAGGTTCCATTATTAGTCGGTGAAAAATCAGTTTTGTATATAGTAGAAGATTGTAGTGTATATTGAAGATATAATTGGGTATAGGTAGAAAGATAATAGAAGGTAAAATTACTGGATATTCCAGCAGTAAATGAAAAAGTTTGAAGTAAAGTTGAATTTGACTTATTATAAATAGAGATTGAATATATTGTTCCACTCGTCCATCCATAGTTACTGTATGCATTTATTAATACAGAATAAACCGTACCTACACTAATGGCCGAAGTTGAAGACTTAAACAGTCCATAGGATATATTATTGGTCGGTGAAAAGGACGTATCATACGTTGTGGTTGATGTTGATGTTGGTTTATATCGAAAATACAATGTTGTATAGGAAGACGGATAATAGATGATAAAATTACTGGATGTTCCAGCTGTAAATGTATATGTTCGGTATAATGCGGAAGCTGAATATGCACCGTCGGTATAAACATAAATATCATAAGAAGTGCCACTGGTCCATCCATAGGTGCTATAGGGAAGAATGGTAGTTGAATAACTACTCGAACCTATACTAATAGTAGAGGATGATGTTAGATAGAGTCCATAAGATCCACCATTCATTGCCACAAAAGATGTGTTCGAAAATGTAGAAGAAGTAGGTTTATATTGAATATAAAGTGTTGTATAGGATAGAGGATATGTGATTGTAATACTAGAAGTACTATTTGCAGTAAACCTATATATTTGATATAATTTTGTATATGCACTGTCAGTATAAACATAAATATAATAAGTGCCACTGGTCCATCCAAAGGTACTATAGACGTTTATTATTGTATTGTAAATTGTCGTAAGAAAGCCTATATATAATCCAGAATTTATTAGAAATAAACCATACTTATTATCAGACACTGGTGAAAAAGTAATTTGATATTTTGTAGTAGAAGAAGGCAACGTATATTGAATATAAAATGTGGTATAGGAAGAAGGATAATAAATGATAAAATTACTGGATGTTCCAGCCGTAAATGTATATTTTTGATATAATGCTGAATATGCACTGTCGGTGTAAACATAAATATCATAAGAAGTGCCACTGGTCCATCCATAAGTGCTATAAGCAAAGACTGTGGTCGAATAACTTGAACCTATACTAATGGTAGAGGAAGTTAGATAAAGTCCATAGAATCCATTATTAGTCGGTGAAAACGATGTTTGATACTTTGTAGTAGAAGACGGCAAACTATATTGGATATAAAGTGTTGTATAGGAAGGAGAATAATAAATGATAAGATTACTGGATGTTCCAGCAGTAAATGTGGACGTTTGAAGTAAAGTACTGTATGTACTATCGATATAAGTAGAAATTGTATAAGTAGTTCCACTGGTCCATCCGTATAATGAGTAGGTATTAAGCGTGGTCAAATTATAATAATATATTTTGATTTCAGAGGATAATAAATACAATGCAAATACTATGTTAGAAATAGGTGATAACAACGTTTTATAGGAGCTATATTGAACATAAAATGTGGTGATGGAGGATGGGTAATACACGATGATATTACTGGATATACCAGCAATGAATGTATAAGTATTGAATAAACTACTGTAGTTGTTATCGGTATAAATAGAAATAGAATAAGAAGTGCCACTGGTCCATCCATAGGTGTTATAAGCAAAAAGTGATGTTGAAGAAACGATCGGATCGATAATGATGGACGTTGGTAATAAAAATATCCCATAAGAGCCCTTATTTACAGGTGCATTAAGTGTGTATTTATAATTATTATATTGAACATAAAGTGTGGTGAATGAAGAAGGAAATTGGATGGTAAATGATGATTGAGTAGAACTAAATGTACCCGAAGTAAACGTATATGCTTCATATAGACTTGAATAGGAACCTTCACTATAAATAGAGATTGAATAAGTTGTACCGCTCGTCCATCCATATGGACTATATCCATTCATGATAATACTATAAATATTATTAGTGACAATAATCGCATTACTAGCAAGAAAACATCCATAGGTAGTAATTGAGGTTGAAAAAGATGTGATGTACGTGTTTTTATATTTAACATACAATACAGTATAAAAAGAAGGGTATGTGATTGTAAAAGTAGAATCAGTATTTGCGGTAAACGTGTATATTTGATATAATTTTGTAAAGGTACTCTCTGTATAAATAGAGATTGGATAGGTTGTATTAATCATCCATCCATAGGCACTATATACATTTATTTTGGTGGACATATATCCCGTAATGCCAATTCCAGTCGAATGTAAAACCAACGCTAACGATTCCCCGTTCTTGGGTGAAAAAGAATATCTATATACGATTGAAGAAGACGATGAATATTGAGCATAAAATGTGGTGAGGGAGGATGGATAATATATAGTAAATGTCGATGTTGATGTTGAAGTGAATGTATATGTTCGATATAGATTATTATATGAACTATCTAGATAGATAGAGATCGAATACGTGGTGTCACCTGTCCATCCATATTGAGTATATGCATTGATAGTGACACTGGAAACATTATTATCAACAATAATGGAGGAATTCGTAAGAAATAGCAATGCGGTATTTGAGGAATAGGAAGATTTCTTAAATGACGTTTGATAAGAGCCATATTGAATATTAAATGATGAACGAGAAGTAGGAAATTGATAGGAAGAAAAATATGGAATAGTAATAGTAGGGGATGTAGTAGGATTAAAGGTAAATGTTCCAAGTGGACTATAAATATCCGCATCATCACTATCACTAATGATGGAAATAGACAAATTATAAGAAGTATTACTAGCCCATCCATATGTATTAGAAGTATTTAATGTGAAGTTGGATGGTGATTTGTCAATATATATCTTAGATTTGCTGTTGGTATAATAAAATAGATGATAATGTAAATCATAATAAAAATCTCTAAATGTAAAACTATAGTCAGTATTATTATCATTAATCCATATAGTATAAGGAGGGTTATACTCAGTTGTGCGTTTAAAATAAGTTGAATCTGTATATATTGGTGCAAATGCATTAATAGGTGATCCAGTGGTAAATGACGAGCCATTTACTAGTATGTTTTCATATTTGGATATCGTATAAGACTTGCCACTGACCCATCCATATGTACTAGAAGTATAAAATATCCATGTATAATGAGCGGGATGTTTGGTATAATCTGGTATATAGATGTTTAATTGATTATTAAACAAATACAAATCAGCATTAAATTCACCTATTTCCGGTAGCCGTGGGGCTCCATACTCATCAATACTTTTAGCAAATTTAAACTTATAATCACTATACAATGACAATGTTATATTATCATCAATAGTCATATAATAATAGAAATCATAATTGAAATACAGTAATCCGAATGTTAAATATGCACTGAATAAATTTAATGCGATAAAAATATACCCAATAGATTCATAAAGAGCGCTCGGACTAATACGAATAGTAACTGTTCGATTATTAGAACTAGGATAAAATGTAGTTGTGTTTATAACTCTATCTGTAGATCGTATAGGTATATAAGGTATTAACAAACTGGTAAGGAGAGACCCAACACCATATAAAGCAAAACTAATTATAATACCGTATCCACAATAAGTCTTGATGGTATAAGATTTGTTCGTCCATCCAAAGGAATCATATAACCTTAGATTCATACAAACATAAACATCGTCTCGGATCGCTATATCTACATAGATACTATTCGATCCATTCGGTGAAAACAACGATTGTTGTCCATAATCCTTAAACGTCATCGGATCAAAATCACGTGACACGTCTACCCATTGAAGCAACGTCTTCCAATTGGAATCATATTTTGTAAGATCCAATGTCATGGTAAATTTTGCATTTGTCTGATCCCATGTAAAGTCGAATACTTTACGTAAGTAGGAGATATCGATGGATTTATTATTGATGATGATATGACCTTGAATGTATTCTTGTTTTCCAGAATAAAAGGCCGAATCGAAATTTAGTTCCGTGATGAGCGCCTGGCTAAGACCGATAGGAATCGTTGTGGTAGGATCAAATTGGAATACAGTAGTAAATTTATTCGCTACAATCTCTCCTCCCCATCGGAAATGCCAAAGACGATTTTTCTTTGGATCGGTGGTAATGGTAACCTCATGGAAATGTATATTACCAACGTACAAGGAAGAACCATCTTTTTTTTCAAAATCATAAGTGTAATTAAGAAGTGAAAGTATTGGAGTGCTATTGGTGTAATACTTATCAATATAGGGAATATCATCGGTATGAACATAGGTCATAGAAGAGATTAGACCATTGACGAACATGGGAGTCAATTTGAACGTGCCGACGCCGTCGACAACAATCGTATCGGAAAACGTTGAAGGAATGTTCTTGGTGTTAGAATACGAAGAAATAGCGGTGATGGATTCGGTACGATGATTACTGGAGACGGAGAAAAAGGAAGACGATGCATCGATGGAGATGGCATTGGAGGAGAGAGTGAGAGGAGAAGTACGACCAATCTTGATCTGTGCTGAATCAGAATCGACATGAAAACCAGACACAAAGACTAGATTCAAGAGAGTTTGAATCCTTGAATGGATGGAGAGGACTAAACGATTTAAATCAGGCGTAAATCCATTAGACATTTTTTCTTTTATTAAAAAATAAAAGAAAAAAACATTTAAAACACAGTTTCTGTATCCCAGCATGAATTGTAGTCTATGGTCTGTTTGCAGACGGTGGTGTATTCGCTGACGGTGGTCTCGAAAAAATTTGACTTGCCTTCCAGGGAGATCTGGACCATGAAAGGAAAGGGATTCTTATCGTGGTACATCTTGGGAAGGCCAAACTCTTGCAAGAGGTAATCAGCCACGGAACGGATGTAGCGGGTCATCAGCTCGTGATTCATTCCAATCATGCGAACGGGGAGGCTTTCCGTCACAAATTCGGTCTCAATCTCGACGGCCTCGCGCATCATCTCCGAAGCCTCCTTGGGATGAAGTTTCTGATGACGAAGGTGGTGGTAGAGGAGGATGGCAAAGCGAGTGTGCAGACCCTCATCGCGTGCGATCCATTCATTCGATTTGCATAGGGAATTGAGCATGAGGCCGCGCTCTTTCAGCCAGAAGATGGAACAGAAGCTGCCGCTGAAAAAAAGCCCCTCGACAATGGCAAAGGCAAAGAGACGCACCGCAAAGGGGCGCTCGCTGCTGATCCAGCGGAGAGACCAGTCGGCCTTTTTCTGGACACAGGGGATCTCCTGGATACCGCGAAATAGCCGCTGCTTTTTCTCGTGATCCGTGATATAGGTATCAATCATCAGAGAATACACCTCGGAATGCACATTCTCAATCATGGCCTGAAAGGCGTAAAAACTCCTCGCTTCGGGAACCGTCACCTCGGAGCAAAAATTGGTCACCAGATTCTCGAGCACAATCCCGTCGCTTCCTGCGAAAAACGCCAGGACGTTCTCGATAAAATGTTTCTCATCGGGGGTAAGACGCTCCCAATCATTCTTGTCGGCGCTGAAATCGACCTCTTCGGCGGACCAGAAAATCTGCTGATGCTTCTTGTAGGCATCCCATATTTCCGGATACTGGATCGGATAGAGGCAATAGCGCTGGTCATCCTGGCGGAGGATGTCCTCGACGGGGACAATCGGATTTATCTCGTTGGTCATTTTCTTTATTTCCCCCTTTTCTTAAAAAATTTTTCACACAATTTTCTTTTCATTTTTTTTTATTTTTTTTTTTGTCGCC
>Ga0209086_10001572_pt1:5000-18492 | contig 18492 bp, 10 predicted proteins | sample M_130207_XF_Meta_FD_187312 | JGI IMG/M metagenome (GOLD analysis project Ga0209086, IMG submission 187312) | Freshwater microbial communities from Lake Montjoie, Canada to study carbon cycling - M_130207_XF_MetaG (SPAdes) (version 2) | ecosystem: Environmental > Aquatic > Freshwater... | reverse complement strand
GGGAGAAACGCTCGGCATTATGGGCCGCAATGGCTGCGGCAAGAGCACGCTCCTGAAGATCCTGTCGGGCATCTACATGACCGACACGGGCGAGGTGATTGCGCGCGGTCCCATCACTCCGATCCTCGAGCTTGGCGTCGGGTGGAATCCTGAGCTCGATGCCATCGACAACATCCTGCTGCTCGGTTCGGTGATGGGGATGAGCCTGCAGGAACTGCGGCAGGCGACCGACGAGATCCTGGCGTTCGCGGAACTGGAGCGGTTTGCGAACCTGAAACTGCAGCACTACTCGAGCGGCATGGCGTCGCGGTTGGCGTATGCGGTGGCGTTCAAGGCGGTGCGGGAGATTTTGATACTCGATGAGATCTTCGCGGTCGGGGATGCGGGGTTCAAGCAACGCTGCGAGCAGCGGTATCGCGAACTCGTGGCAACCGGACACACGGTGCTCATCGTGAGTCACGACCCGAGAACCATCTCTGCCTTCTGCAGCCGCGCGCTGCTCGTAGACAGCGGTCACCTCGTTCTGGATGGGTCTGCTGCCCACGTGGCTGCTCAGTATCTGGAAACGGTCTCGACACAGGCCTGATGTGGTGACCTCATTTCTTGATCACTTTGCGACCCGCATAACTGAGCGCGGGTTGGCGGCCACGCCCGCGGGTCCAGTCGACCTCCAATCAACCTGCGTGGGCGTGTTGCTTCTCGAACTCTCGGGAGAGCTGGGAACTATCGGCGTCGAGCAGCGACTGTCGTGGGCGGCCACGGTCGAAGAGGGACTCCAGTTCGAGGCGCGACGGCTATGTGCAGCCCTGGGGGACAACAAGCCAACACAGCAATCCGATGGCGATGACGCGGCGAATCCTCCTCTGACACAGCTCGCCATCCAAGCCATCGATGCGCTCGCGCTATCGACTCCCGCGGTCCGCCGGCCGAAGCTGCCAACTCCACCAGACGTTCTGAGTGCAGTTCGCAGGCTGCAATGGCAAGACAGCGTTGCGTCGGCGGATGTGACGCGCTGCCTCCTTCTGATGTTGCTTCAACAGGCGGAGTTCGGCGACGACGTGGAGGCGGAGCGCCAGGTCCGAAACACACTCACGTGGCTGGCCGACGAGCAGGGCGCATCCTGTTATCTCGTCCCTGATCGGTCAGGCGATGCGGTTAAGGCGCTCGTTGCGACCAGCCAGATCGAGCCGTTCTTCGCCTACACCTTCACCCCCACGGCTCGAAACACCAGGCGAGCCGAGGCAGTGCTGGCACAACTGGAACGGGAGTTGCTGAAAGACGGCTCTCCCCTTCGACCTGACACGGTGGTCCTCCTCGATCTTCTCGGCTCTGCCAAGATGGCCGGCTTGGGTATCACGGCCGAGACCGACGCCGTGCTCGCTGTCGGCGTCGAACGCTTGACGATCGCCTTGGACGACCGCTTGCGCGCCGGCGGCGACTTGCTTCCAGAGTTATGGACTCAGCTCTCAGTGCTCGGGCACATCCAAGCGGCGCTTGGAGATGAATCAGCCCTCAAGCCGACCAGGCGGCTTCCATGCGCCGGCTATCGCCGAGTACCACATCTGCACGACGACCGCGCGCGAGAATCCGCGCAGCGCTGGCTAGCGGGTCGAGAGCTGGATCTGCCCAACAGCCTTACGCCCATCGTCACCGTCGTTGTCCCCTGCTACAACCTGGGTCTCTACGTGACCGAAGCCCTTGAATCTGTTTGCCGACAGACGCTGCGGGATGTCTCGATCATCGTGGTCGATGACGGGTCAGACGATCGGCTGACGAAGATGACGCTAGAAGCGCTGCAAGCTCGCGGAGTTCGCGTCATCTCCCAGTCGAACGCTGGGCTGGCGGCCGCACGCAACCGCGGCACTGCAGAGGCTGTCACACCCTACGTGTGCTGCCTCGACGCTGACGACCGCATCCGACCATCTTTCCTCGAGAAGATCATCGATGCGCTACAGGCCCAACCGGAGATCGCCTTCGCCGGAAGCTGGGTTCAGATGTTCGGAGAGAGTGAGCTCACCCTCTGCAACATGAAGCCGCAACTGCCAGACATCCTGGCCTTCAACCAGACGGTGTGCACAACTGTATTCCGCAAGACGGCGTGGGCGAGCGTCGGTGGCTTTCATGGCGGGTTCTCGATACCAGGCATAGAAGACTGGGACTTCTGGTTGTCGTTGCTGGAGCACGGCTACCGAGGCACCATCGTGCCAGAGCTACTGTTCGAGTACCGCATCCGCATCAATTCGATGTCGGACTACATGTATTCGCCCGAGCGGTGGGACGAGCTTGTCAGGGAGCTGATCAGACGCCACGGGTCACTGTTCCGAGAGAACGTAGAATTCGTAGTCGGCCGGCTGCACAGTAAGTGGATTGAGCAACGTCCTTGGCTCGCCCAGAGGGAGCGGGCCCTGCACTGGTGGCGAACCCAGGCGGGCCATCTCGAAGACGCCCTCACATCTGCGAAAGGTGCTCTCGAGCAGCAGACCGCGTGGGTTGATGAACTCGAGTCCACGAGAGCGTGGTTGGAAAGCCAGCGACAGAACTGGCAACGGCTGGCTGAAGAGCGCGGCGAACAAGTACTGCATTTAGACGCTCAACTCGCGCATCTCGAGGGTCTACGGCCACATTCGAATGACGATTCCGCTCAGGGTCAGCGCCCCACACTAAGTGAACTAGTCAATGCCTGCGTCAGCGTGGCGGAGTCGTTCCCTGATCCCGCGAGCTTCGAAGCGGCGCTGAAGTCGTTTCGCCGGGCTCCATCCGCCTCTCGGCTGCTTGCCTCCGTAATCCCACGTCCAGCGATTGCCGCGTTGCCCACGTTCGACAGGTCAGCGGAGGCTGACGGTCCGCGGAAGCGCGTCTGCATCGCGACCCCGGACATCGTCGGTCCGGTGCGAACGGGAGGTATCGGCAGTGCGTACGCCTCTCTCGCAGAGGCGCTCAGCAGCGCGGGGCATGTCGTGACCATCCTATATACGCGAGGAGGCCACTGCGAGAGCGGCGATTTGGACGAATGGGTCGAGCACTATGCGACCCGCGGGATCGAGTTCGTTCCCCTCTCGGAACTCGATGTACCGGTCGATGGGCCGAGTGAATGGGGTGCTTCGTATGCGGCGTACAGCTGGCTGAAGGAGCGCACGTTCGACGTTGTTCACTTTCCAGAGATGTTCGGGGTCGGCGCTTTCTCCGCCGAAGCAAAGCGTCTCGGTCTCGCGTTCCAGAAGACCACACTGTGCGTCGGCCTTCATAGTCCGACGATCTGGCACCGTCTTGAGAACAGACAGCGCGTCGAGAGCATCGACGACCTGATCCTCGACGCACTGGAACGCAAGAGCGTAGAGCTTGCTGACGTGCTCGTGTCGCCAAGTCGCTACCTGCTCGATTGGATCGACGGAGCCGGTTGGAGAAGACCGGAGAGAACCTACATTCATCCCTACGCAGTGGAGTCGCTCCAGCACACTCGCCAGCCAGTCGGTATCCCGAACGAAGTCGTGTTCTTCGGGAGACTCGAGTCAAGGAAAGGACTTGAGCTGTTCTGCGACGCGATTGAACTGCTGGTCCGCGAGGACCGGTCGTTCGTCCAGCAGGTCACGTTTCTCGGAAAGTCGGGACTCGCAGGAGGCATCGACGGGGCAGCGTACATAGCCAGTCGCGTTCGACGTTGGCCTATTCGGACCGCGACACACGCCGACAAGAGCAGAGAGGAGGCTCTGGATTACCTGACGCGGCGCCCAACGCTGGCGGTCATGCCGTCCCTTTCTGACAACACTCCGAATACGGTCATCGAATGTCTAAGAACGAACGTCCCGTTCATCAGCACGGGAGTGGGTGGCATCCCAGAGATGATCGCAGAGGTGGACCGGTCACGCGTTCTCGTCGAACCTGAAGCCTCCACGCTTGCTGCGGCCATCCGGAGGGCCGTGACAGCGGGTCACGCTCCAGCCAGACCCGCTGTCGAACCTGACGACGTGCGCACACGGTGGGTCGAGTGGCACCGCGGCCTTCCTGCCGATGGCGCCGAGCCAGGCCAGGAACCGCCGGCAACACCCCTGGTCAGCGTCTGCATCGCAACGCGCAACCGGCCAGAGTTGCTCGCGCAGGCGCTAGCATCCATCGCCAGCCAGACCTACCCACGTCTTGAGGTTGTTGTCGTTGATGACGGCGGCGATAGCCCAAGCGCAGTGGAGGCCGCAATTGATGCATCGCGGCGCGACGGCTTAAGCGCGCCCATACGCTTGCTCATTGAAGATAGGAGTTTCCCAGGCGCGGCCAGGAACAAAGCGGCGGGCTACGCGCGCGGCCAGTACATCCTCTTCATGGACGATGACAATCTCGCCTTGCCGCAGGAGGTGTCGACCCTTGTAACGGCGGCGCAGCACGCACAAATGGACATCGTCACGTGTGGCTTCAGCGCTTTTCAACACATCGGCGGCACGACGTTCGAGCGGTATCCTCAGTTTCTGTGGTTGCCGATTGGACCCGCGATGCCGCTGGGCCTGTTGATGAATTGCTTCGGCGATACGAACATGCTCATCCGGCGCGAGGCATTTTTCGAGGTTGGCGGGTTCGATGAGGAGCGAGGGTCAGGTCTGTCGGAAGACTGGATCTTCCACTCGCGGGCATTCCTGGCGGGTATGCGGGCGGCAGCTGTTCCCGAAGCCCTCTTTGAGTACCGCCGGTGGACTGGCGGCGCTGGGCAAAGTGGATCGCGACACCTGAGCTATGTCCGCACGCTGCAGCCTTATCTTCGAGAGTTTGAACCGGCTTTCGGACTCTTGCTTCTTTATGCTTCCGGCAATTTCCGATCCGCCGCTGACCAGACTGAAGAAGCGTCAGCGGAGACGTCGACGGCCGCGGAGTTCGAGAGCGCCAATCCAGTTGCGCGACTGACGCAGCTCGACCTGAAGATCCATGCTCAGGCGTCGTGGATCGACGCAGAATCGACAATCGCGCTGAGAGCCGATGGCAACGACCCTCAAATTCTGATGCCGCGATTGAGCCTCAAGAATTCCGCCCCGCTCTTCGTTCGTGTCGACATCACGCCTCCCCGCGCGACGATGCTCCAGGTGTTCTGGATCCGAGATCAGGATCCGAACCACTACGACGAAGATCGGTCAGCAATGGTGCCCCTCCTGGGCACTCGTTCGACGGTGGTCCTCAAAGTACCTACCGGCTGCCTTGCGGCTCCTCTTAGGCTTGACCCTGGGTTCGTCAAGGGGACCTACGTTATTCACGAACTGGAGGTTCGGCAGGCACACGCGTACGAAGCAAGTCCTGTCGCACTTGATGGCAACACGGTTCCACCATTCTCCAGAGCTGCGGTGCGTCGGTTTCTGCGCCGACTGCGAAGACGGCTGTTGGGCTAGGCAAGCCACGACAGTGTGACCCCTGCTGCAACGGACAGGTCGATTGAATCCACGGAGTGCTGCATCGGAATCCGCACGCGCACATCAGCCTGCGCCTCCGGGTTCGCGCTCAAGCCATTGCTTTCCGTCCCAACCAGCAGCGCCAGCCGCTGGTCACCCATCCTGCTACACGCCAACTCGTCGAGCGTCATCGCCGGCTGACGCGGGCTGAGCGCGACAATGGTGAACTCGGACGCTCGCAGGTCCTGGAGCGCAGCAGGCCTGAGTGCCGCGTGCGAGGCAGGACCAGTAGCAGCGAATCCGGTAGTCGCGGACTGGCGGATCATGGACGTCGATGACGCTGGAGACTGGCATCGTGATGGCCCTGCACGGGCTCCCACCCGCTGCCGGATGCGTTACCATTGACCCCCTCATGAGGACCCTCGTCCTTGGCCTGCTCGCCACGCTGCTTCTGTGCGCGTCACCAGCGTCGGCGCACCCGACGCCGTTCAGCTATCTGGACATCCGCGTGGCCCAGGGCGCCGCGGAGGTGGACCTCGTCGCCCACATCATCGACGTCGCCCACGACCTGCACATCGACCCGCCGGAACAGTTGCTCAACGCTGAGCTACTCCGGGCCAGGCGGGGGGACATCGCTGCGCTGCTCGGGGCGCGCGTGCGGTTGCAGGCGGACGGCACGCCGCTCACGGCTGGCGACTGGTCGCTGCCAGAGGCCGTAATAGATCGGCAGTCGATACGGATCTCGACGCGCTTCCCGCTCGCCGCGCGCCCGGGAACAATCGCGCTCGACTCGTTGATGTTTGCCTACGACCCGCTGCACCAGACCTTCGTCAACGTCTACGAGGATGACACCCTCGCACTGCAGGCCATCCTCGACCAGACCAAGACACGCGTCGAGTTCTTCTCCGGATCCAGGCAGGGGGTGTGGGCCGTCGTCAGGAAGTTCGTGCCGTCAGGCGTGAAGCACATCCTGATCGGCCCCGACCACCTGCTGTTCCTGGTGGGCTTGCTGCTGCTGGGCGGCACGCTGCGTCAACTGGCGTTGGTGGTCAGCGCCTTCACCCTGGCGCACAGCATCACGCTGTCACTCGCTGCGCTCAACCTCCTGAACCCGCCGGCCCGCATCATCGAGCCGGCCATCGCGCTCAGCATCGTCTACGTAGGCGCGGACAACCTGATGGTGCGCGACGGCCGCGACATGCGGGCATGGATCGCGTTTGCCTTCGGGTTCATCCACGGGTTCGGCTTCGCCAATGTGCTCAGAGAAATGGACCTGCCGCGCTCGGCTCTAGGCTGGTCCCTTTTTTCCTTTAATCTCGGGGTCGAAGTCGGCCAACTCGTCGTCGTAGTAGCGGTGGCGTCCGCCCTGGCGGCGATTCGGGCGCGTAGCGAAACTGCCGGGCGTCGTCTTGCCGTCGTCGGCTCAGTGGCCGTGATTGCCGCCGGCACATTCTGGTTCGTTCAACGCGTGTTCTTTCCTGGAGGGATTGCATGAAACGAGTTCTGCTGCTTGGTGGAATCCTGGCCGTCGGTGGCCTGTCGTTAACGCTGTCGGCTTACCAGGCGCCAGCCGCGGCGCCCAAGGTGATCGAGGTCGAGAAGCTCAAGGACAACCTGTTCGTCTTGAAGGGCGGCGGCGGCAACACCGCCGTGTTCGTCGGCGCCAGCGGCATCACCGTGGTCGACACGAAGAACCCTGGTTGGGGACAGCCGGTGCTCGACAAGATCAAGGAACTGTCGAACAAGCCGGTCGTGCGCATCATCAACACCCACACGCACGGCGACCATGTGAGCGGCAACGTCGAGTTCCCCGCGACGGTCGATGTGGTGGTGCAGGAGAACACGAAGGCCAACATGCAGCGGATGGCACCGGTGACCGGATTGACGCCGGCCGGAGCTCCGCCGCAGCCGAACATCTTCACGGTGAACAACGGTCGCGGCATGGCCAAGCGGACGTTCAAGGAGAAGATGACGATCGGCACCGGCGCCGATCAGATTGACCTCTACTACTTCGGCCGCGGTCACACGAACGGCGACGCGTGGGTGGTGTGGCCGGCACTCCGGGTCATGCACGCCGGTGACATCTTCTCCGGCAAGGTGGCCCCGATCCTGGACGCCAACAACGGCGGCAGCGGCCTCGAGATCGGCGACTCACTGACCAAGGGCGCGGATACGGTGAAGAACATCGACACGATCATCACCGGCCATGCCGTGCAGATGACGGTGGCCGACCTGCGTGAGTACGCGCAGTTCAACAAGGACTTCGCGGCCTTCGTCCGTGCGGGCGTGCAAGCGGGCAAGAGCGTCGACGCCATCGCGGCGGAGTACAAGGTGCCGGCGAAGTATGCGGGCTATACCGCTGCCGAGGCTCGCGTGAAGAGCAACGTGCAGGTGGTGGTGAACGAACTGAAGAAGTAGACCGCTCGATCAGCGGCGCGGCTGGGCGCGGTGCGTGGGCACCGCGTTCCACGGGTCTTCAGGCCAGGGATGCCTGGGATAACGCCCCCGCAGTTCCTTCCTGACCTCGGGATACGTTCTCTCCCAGAAGCTTCGCAGATCCCTGGTGAGCTGCACCGGGCGGCCGTTGGGGGCGAGGAGCGAGAGGAGCACCGGCTCCTGTCGCTCGCCCACTTTCGGCGTTTCCGCCAATCCGAACAGCTCCTGCAACTTCACTGACGCCGTGACCGAGCCATCTGCCGTGTACTCCAGCGCGGCACGTCGCCCGCTCGGCACAGCGATGGACTCCGGTGCGGATCGCTCGAGTGCGTGCGTGACGTCATAGGGCAGGGCGTCCCGCAGGCTGAACTTCTGGAGACTGCGCGCACCATGCAGCGCCGCGCGAACCGCGGCGTCGATGTCTGGCGTGAGCCGGGCGAATTGCAGGCGGCGGAGCAACTGCTCGTCGGCGTCGGTCTTCACGCCAGTGCGCCAGGTATCGGCCAGGAGTTCGGCTGCACCTTCCGGATCGGGAGCAACCGGTCGGTCGGTCAGCCTGATGGCGTCGTACCACTCGACCGCACGCGCCCTCACCGTTCCGCCGTCGTCGAGCGAGTGTTCCACCGTCGAGCAGGTCGGCTCGAGCCATTCCGGTTCGATGCGGCTCGCGACTCGGATACGACTCTCAGGATCGTCGGCGCGAGTTGGCGCTTGCACTTCGAGCGCCACGAGGTACGCCGCATCGATCACGCCGCTGTCTCTGCCGAGCACGGCCCCGGTGCCTGTGGCGAGAAGGAAGCGATCGGAGCCTGGAGCGCGTCGCTGCGCCACGCGGTCTGGATAGCCGCTCAGGACCGCACGAAGAAAGCCGCCATCAGTCGTTGTCGTTGCTCGGGTTTTGGCGTGCGGTGGGAGCTTCGCCTCGATCTGCTTCGATGCGGTGTGGACGGACGCGGGCGCCTCTCCCCACCGATCGAGCGCCGACAACAGGTCCGAAGCCGTGTTCACGCTCGCGCCACCGGGCCGGTATCGCTCCGCGAGCATTGCGGCCGCACGGATGACGCGCCGGTCACCGCCCCCTTCCAGTACGATGCGCGCAAGCCGTGGTGGCAACGCGAGGGAATGCATGCGTCGGCCACGCTCGGTGAGTCGCCCTTCGTGAATGGCTCCGAGTCTCGTCAGCAACCGGAGGGACGACGCGAGTGACTCGGCACGTGGGGCGTCGAACCACGCGAACGTTTCAGGTGATGCCCCCCAGGCGAAGACATCGAGCGCGACGGCCGCGAGATCGATGCGGTGAATGTCGGGATCGCGATACGGCCGTAGCCGGTCGTCCGCGCGCCAGAGCCGATAGACGATGCCGGGGGCAATGCGACCGGCGCGGCCCGCGCGCTGAGTCGCCGCGGCGGCGGTGATCCGCTCCACGCTCAGGCTGTCGACCCCCCGTTCCGCGTCATAGCGCGCGACTTTCTCGACGCCGGAGTCGACGACGGCCGTGACGCGCGGTACCGTGACGGAGGTCTCCGCGATGTTCGTGCAGACGATCACCCGTCGCCGCTCGGTATCGGGTGTAAGCACACGGTCCTGCTCGCTGGCATCCAGCGACCCGTGCAGCGCCATTACCTGAATGTCTGAGGAGATACGGCGCTGGATGTCGGCGATGGTGCGCTGGATCTCTGCCGCGCCAGGCTGGAAACAGAGCACGTCGCCTGCAGTCTCAGCCACGATGGCAGCGACGGCCTCAGCCGCAGTCTGCGTGGGCCGATAGGTGATGTCGACCGGATGACCGCGCCCGGCGACCCTGATCGTCGGGCAGTTGCCGAGGAAGGCGGCGACTCTGGCTTCGTCGATCGTGGCCGACATGACGACCAGTCGCAGGTCGTCGCGTGCTTCCATCGCCTGGCGGGACATCGCGATCGCAAGGTCGGCGTGAATGCTTCGCTCGTGGAACTCGTCGATGATGATCGTGACGAAGTCGGAGAGCAGCGGGTCCTGCTGGAGGAATGCGGTCAGGATACCTTCGGTGGCGACGACGAGGCGGGTGCCGGTCGACCACTGACGGTCGTTCCGCACGTGCCAGCCCACCTCCCTCCCCAACTGCCAGCCTTGCTCGTCGGCAATCCGTCGTGCGATCGCCCGCGCCGCCGCACGGCGCGGTTGCAACAGGATGGTCCGGCCTGCCGCGAGGAGCGCAGGAGGAACGCGGGTGGTCTTTCCGGCTCCGGGGTCCGCGACGATAACGACTGCGCGCGAGTGGGCGACAGCAGACTGGATCTGCGGAAGCGAGGCGTCAATCGGGAGGTGGAGTGGCACTCAGGTGGCGATAGGGGGTGAGTCCAGCGATGGCCGAACTCACCGTGGGGTAAGGGTATTGCTCAGGCTCGGGTCGTCACGCCCACGGGGCACGAGACGCCGGTTCCGCCGAGTCCACAGTAGCCGTTGGGGTTCTTTGCCAGGTACTGCTGGTGATAGTCCTCAGCATAGAAGAACTCGGGGGCCCAAATGATCTCGGTCGTGATCGGTCCGTAACCGGCGGCCTTCAGCTCGCGCTCGTACGCAACCTGCGACTCGAGTGCCGACTCGAGCTGCGCTGCCGACGTGCAGTAGATGCCGGACCGGTACTGCGTGCCCACATCGTTCCCCTGGCGCATGCCCTGGGTCGGATTGTGGTTCTCCCAGAAGGTGGCCAGAAGGTCACGGTACGAGATAACCGACGGCTCGAAAACCACCAGCAGTACCTCGTTATGGCCGGTCGCGCCCGAGCACACTTCCCGGTACGTTGGGTTGGGGGTGAGTCCGGCCGCGTAGCCGACCGCGGTCGTCCAGACTCCGGGAACGGTCCAGAATTTCCGCTCTGCCCCCCAGAAGCAGCCCATGCCAAAGATGGCCGTCTGCGAGTTGGCTGGGAAGGGTGCCGATATCGGGTGGCCGTTGACGTAATGCGCCGCCGGCACTGGCATACTTTCCGCCCGACCAGGGAGCGCATCTGCCGGAGTCGGCATGCGCGTGGCTTTTCCGAACACGTTGATTCTCCTCGCTCAATCACCAACTGGGGTGAACTTCAATGACACGCCGTTCATGCAGAAGCGTTGACCGGTGGGTGCTGGACCGTCTGGGAAGACGTGGCCGAGGTGGCCTCCGCACTTCGCGCAGTGCACCTCGGTTCTCGCCATGAAGTGGCTGCGGTCCTCGGTTGTGGCGACCGCGTCCGGCAGCGGCTTGAAGAAGCTGGGCCAACCGCTGCAGCTCTCGTACTTGGTCTCAGCTGGAAACAACGGGTGACCACAACCGCCGCACGAAAACATGCCGTCTCTGGACTCGGCGTTGAGCGGACTTGTTCCAGGTCGTTCAGTGCCATGCTGGCGAAGCACGCGAAACTGCTCATGCGTCAGTACGGCTGCCCACTCGGCCTCGGTTTTCTGCACCGGGAAGATCTCCTTCGCCATGACGTGAGTCTAACCGTTTGATGCATTCCGTTACCGAGAGGTTTCAAGGAGGCGCACCGGACCGCCGGGTGCGAGCAGTCAAGGACGCGGCTGATACTCCATCGAGCGATTCCGTTCTGTATTGGATGATCGCCAAGCGAAGGACTCGACTCACTCTCTTGCACGACCGGCAGGCGGCGTGGGCGCGTGCGATCAGCCGTGCGCTTCTGGTGCACGAGGCGTCGCGCGTTTCCTATCCATACGCGTCTAATCAGCTGCACCGCGGTCTGAACGACGGAATGGCCGTAGATGCGCGGGCCTTTGAGGGTTCCGCAGTTGGTCTAATCCCGGTCCGTTGAACCGACTGCTGGCGCGGGCATGGGTCTTCTAGACCGACGCAGCGAACGCGCATTCGTGCTTGGCACCGAGGACGGGCCCTGCCTCTTCCTGCCGGCGGTGGCGCAGAGCGCCGGAGCCAAGCCGCGCGTGCGGCTTGAACCGGCGGACCGTAACGGCCTGACACGGATTGCGGCGGTCGACCTCTGCCGGTTCATGCAGAGGACACGGCGTTCCCACCTGGTTGAGTTTGCCTCCGCAGAGCCGCGGGGCGGAGGTCTTTCTGCCCGGTCGTCCGCGCTCCGCGCTGAGGCCGTGGCCCGTCGGAGAGAGGCGGAGCGACGCCTACTCGACGGCGACCCCAGCGCTCGACTAGCACTGCCGATCGACCAGCGAGTTCCGAGTGTGGCTGGGTCGCGGAGGTCAGGTTGCTTCTCGCCCTATCGACACAGTGGGCACATTTCAGCCCATGAAGGATTCACGGCTGTGAGGCGGCTCGAACGGTGGAATCGTGGGCGCCTCGCCCAGACGGCGTCTGGCGCGCCTGAGGACTGGTGAGGCTGACGCCCAGGCGCGGAGTGCCACGGGGCTGTCCGCGTGTGGCGGCGCCGTCGGCAGACGGCGCTGGCACGCGTCGCCCCGTACATGAAAAAAGCCCACAGGAATGACCCTGTGGGCTCTCGTCGCGTAATAATGCCGGCAGCGACCTACTCTCCCACGCACTTTCGCACGCAGTACCATCGGCGGTATCAGGCTTAACTTCCGTGTTCGGAATGGGAACGGGTGTGACCCTGATCCTATGACCACCGGCAAAGTGGTTCCGGGGGATGAGCCCGGGATCTTGTCTGCCTGGGGTCCTCTGACGCGGGCGCGGCGGTTAGGCCGCGTAGTCCCTCGCGTCGTTGGTCGTCCCAGACAATTTTATACAAAGCTGAACGCGCCTCGCAGCGAGGCACGCGCAACTGAATATCCTGCAAACGGTAGTTTTGACCGATTCACTTCACGCAGCGGTTTCGTTGCGTGCATTTAAAACGAATTATGGTCAAGCCTCACGGCTGATTAGTATCGGTAAGCTCAACATGTCGCCATGCTTACACACCCGACCTATCACCTGGTAATCTTCCAGGAGCCTTCAGGGAAGTAAACTTCCAGGGAGATCTCATCTTGTGGAGGGTTTCACGCTTAGATGCATTCAGCGTTTCTCCCTTCCGGACGTAGCTACTCGGCACTGCCGCTGGCGCGACAACCGATACACTAGAGGTCCGTCCAACCCGGTCCTCTCGTACTAAGGTCAGCCCCACTCAAATCTCCTGCGCCCATCACAGATAGAGACCGAACTGTCTCGCGACGTTCTAAACCCAGCTCACGTACCACTTTAATCGGCGAACAGCCGAACCCTTGGAACCTGCTACAGCTCCAGGATGTGATGAGCCGACATCGAGGTGCCAAACCCTTGCGTCGATGTGAACTCTTGGCAAGGATCAGCCTGTTATCCCCGGCGTACCTTTTATCCGTTGAGCGATGGCCCTTCCACGCGGAACCACCGGATCACTAAAGCCTGGTTTCCCACCTGCTCGACTTGTAGGTCTCGCAGTCAAGCTCGCTTATGCTTTTGCACTCTATGGCTGATTTCCAAACAGCCTGAGCGAACCTTCGCGCGCCTCCGTTACAGTTTAGGAGGCGACCGCCCCAGTCAAACTACCCACCTAGCAGTGTCCCTGATCTGGATGACAGAACGAGGTTAGAACGCCGAAGCAGTAAGGGTGGTATCTCACCGTTGGCTCCCCCGAGTCCGAAAACCCGAGTTCAAAGCCTCCCACCTATCCTGCGCATACTGCGTCAGCATTCACTACTAGGATGTAGTAAAGGTGCACGGGGTCTTTTCGTCTTGTGACGGGCAACCGGCGTCTTCACCGGTACCACAAATTCGCA
>Ga0209086_10001570_pt1 | contig 18492 bp, 18 predicted proteins | sample M_130207_XF_Meta_FD_187312 | JGI IMG/M metagenome (GOLD analysis project Ga0209086, IMG submission 187312) | Freshwater microbial communities from Lake Montjoie, Canada to study carbon cycling - M_130207_XF_MetaG (SPAdes) (version 2) | ecosystem: Environmental > Aquatic > Freshwater > Lake... | reverse complement strand
AAAGATTTTAAAAGATTTTAAAAGATTTTAAAAGATTTTTAGGGGTTTTGGTATTATAAACAATTGGACTTGATTTTCCACTTTTTTATAACACTCTTATCAATGTACCGTTTTTTAACCCGTACTGGTTAGCATTTAAACCTCAAGTGTGCCTTTTGCCTTAAGCAGACCGTCCTTGGCTCTGACTCAAACGGAACCCGTTGGTATTGTCATAATTTGGTAATTATTTTCATAAATTTTTATTTATTACAATAATTTTAATAATTCGCCCATTGTCCCCGTTTTTTCAATAGTCAAACACCACCATCTTTTCTTTAGATAGCAGCGCCTATTAAAATTATAGTCGCCCATTGCCCCACATTTTATTATTTTTCATAGGTTTAAATGAAGTATTGTAATAATTATCATTTGTCTATTACTCAATATTTTAACCCACTTGTCCCCGTTCCACTTGTCCCCGTTCCTCTTGTCCCCGTTCCTCTTGTCCCCGTTCCTCTTGTCCCCGTTTTTTTTAATAGTCAAACACCGCCATCTTTTAGATAGCCGCGCCTATTAAAATTATATTATAATCGCCCATTGTCCCCTGATATGTGCCCCTCCAAGCGCAAGCGACTGTTCACCTACAATTTTACGCACATATCCGTCGCACCCTACCAATTTGTTTTTTTGGTGCGTCCGAAGCGATTATAATCGCTGACTATTTATTGTGCCTGGTATTTATTAGCGGCTTTAGTTATTTGGTCTACTAATAATAATATAAGTATAATGTATAACATATAGCCGCAAGTTCCGAGTTCTTCGCTACTACTTGTTCCTCGGGCCATTGCGGCGCCAACCGCGGCACCATATTGCATTTTTCTGCCTGTCTTTGTATGCGACGCAAAACCTCCTCTCATTTTTATATAATTACTTGTGTTGTTGATTGTTTATATTTATAAATTACTTTTTTGATTACTTTTTTATTTCAATTTTTTTATTTTATACATTTTTTATAATTTTTTTTATATTTTTTTATAATTTTTATATTTTTTTATTTTATACATTTTTTATAATTTTTTATATTTTTTTATAAAATGTTTTCAATGTAAATTATCTAAATAGTTGCTCTCTTAAAAGAGACCTTACCTGATTGCGCTGGTCTAGCGTCTGCGGACTTGGGACCTGACCTGGTCTGAAATGATGTGCCCAGGGGTCCATTAGCATCTGTTTGTTCCATTTACTTGTACCACAAGTGTGGCCGTCTCTCTGGTCGTGTGCGAATTGAATGTACTCAAAAATCTCGGATGAAGTTAACTGCGGATACAACTTGTGAAGTATGATTGCCGCATAGCCACCCGTTCTGCCGTGGCCTCCAGCGCAGTGTAAGTAGACATGTTCACCGTTCTTGATACGCTTAACAACTTCTACGGCAACTTCTAAAAGGTCACCATCATCTCCGGTTTTCATATCCTTGATTTTCTTGTGAATGAAACGGTTGGCAGGAATTCTTGCGTTGTTTCTAGCATATGGCTCAAAATAATCTCCGTACTTGTCTTGTGTTCCATATTCGTCATTCAAACACACAAACGTGTTTAAACCGGCGGCAAGTAGTTGGGCCAAGTATCCGTTATGACTCTCCGGATAGGACCCAACGCAAAGGGAACCAAAACCTGCGACCTTCGGAATAAGCCAATTGCTCTCGTGAGTTGGTCCATTAAGAGGATGCGAATTGTGTCCAACTCTTGGTATGAACTTTTCCTGGGTAATCCAACCTCTGGATTCTTGTAAGTGGACTAGTGGTGGAACTGGTTCGCTTTTTTCTTCTGATGCCTTTGCTTCTACAGTTGCTTCGCTTTTTGCTTCGCTTTTTGCTTCGCTTTTTGCTTCGCTTAAAGAAGTAAACCCGAAGACCGTATTGATATTCTTCAAATTAAGTTCTAACTCCAACTTAATTAAATTAGTGTTAATAAACTCCATTGTTTAAGCGTAAGCAGTAATAATAGCTGAGATAATTGTTATAATAATAAAGTACCGTATTTAAAATACAGTGGTTTGAATAATTTATACCTTTGATTTCCTTAAGAAAAATAATTTCAATTTTTTTTGAACTATTATTTTTTAAAAAAATTTATATTTTTTTATAAAAGTATATTGTATAAAATATGACAGTTGAACTTAAAAAGTTTATTGATAGCCAGGACTCCGATTTGCAACCTAAATTACATCAATATTACGACCTCTATTTGAAATTAAGAGCAAATGGGGATACTGTAAAGGCGTCAAATGATACACTTGCGTTTTTTCAAAGGAATCAACACGACCTTGAACTCAATGTAGACCACGGAATTGATAACATGGAAAACGATAATTTTATTGTTGCTCGTGGTCTTAAAAACAAACAAAAGAAGTCTAGAAAGTCAAAGAAATCTAAGAAATCTAAAAGGTCTAAGAAATCTAAAAGGTCTAAGAAATCTAGACGAAGGTAAGTTTATCTTAGATTCATCTAAAAATAAAAAAATTGAATCAATGTTTTATAAACAAAAATGCCTTTATAAAATATCTAATACTTACTACTTCGTTATAAAATGTCTTGCTTCAAGTGCTCTTCTGAAATCTTAGATTCTGACTCTGTCAGTTACAGTTGTGGTCATTTATGCCATACTGCGTGCATTTTTAAAACGAAATTGTCAATACACAATCCACGTTGTCCTGTTTGCAGCCAAGGAATTCTCATTTACAACCGATATAAACCCAATGACGTCATCCTTAAAAGAGGCCCGCACCTAATACACTACTTAATCGCGTTTATTCTTATTATAATTACCAGTTACTTGTTGTTTCTAAGTGAATAAAAAAAGTAATAGGAATTCCTATTCCTTGTTAGTTCAAATTAAGTTTACACCCTTGAGGATTTAAAATGGGACAAACTACCAATTACAATTACCACAATTACCATCATATCTACCATCATCATAATCTTTTGCTTTACAATCATTATTATAACAATCCATAAATCTATGATTACAACTCTCGCACTTTACTCGTAATGAAATCCCGCACTCTTCGCAAATATCAAACATAAAAATATTATTTTTATTTTCTACACAACTTTTATGATATTCAATTTTACAATCATAATCTACAAAAACATCAATACATTCTTCATTTTCTAAATAATCTTTACATATAGGGCATTTTTCAGTTTCAAATAGACATTTAATGTGATAATAAACAACATTACTATCGTAGTCTAATGACTTTACAAAGTTTTTGTCAAAATTTGTATTTTTATGTCCAAATTTATAACATCTTTCGCAGTAAATTATACTGTTTTCCAAATCTTCAAAACAATTTACACAATACAATTTATCATCTACTTCTGTAAAAGTCGTTCCTTCAGCAAAATCTGAAAGAGTTTCTTTTTTCAAACAAATAGAACAATAATCATTCATAATATATTATTGATTATTGTTTTATATTTAAGTATTTTGTCCCATTTTAAATCTTCAAGGGTGTAAAGGTTAAAATTAAAGTCGGACAAAGTCCTTAAAATATATAATTATTCATAAATATTTACGCCGTCGTATACATAAATGTCGTCGTCTTCATCTAGGATTAGTGGTTTTTTTTCTTGTCTTGGTTTACTGCTTCTAATTCGGTTATCCTCAATATATTTGTCTATCCAGGTATCTACTTGTGCTGCTTCTGCTTCTTCTAAGCTTGCGACTGCTAAGCTAGAGCTTTCTTGATACTGTCTATCCAAATTTTCACACAAGTCTCTGAGGAACGCAGTTAAACATGCCTTGAAGCATTCAAGTCTCTTTGCGTTAAAATAAGTGTACGCAGACACGACAAATTTGGTTGCGTCATCTAGACACGGGGTAATCTTATATGCGCAATTTCGGTATTCAATGATGCACGAGTCGGGCAATTCGTGCATTTTATATTCGTGCTCAAAGTCTTCAGCTGGGTCTGTTTTATAATCGTTTTGACAGTATTCACCAACTGCCTTTTTAATAGCGTCATATGAACTAAACGTGACGTCAAATTCGGCCACGAAAGTGGAATCGGCAGATAAGCCAATGGCGGATAAGTTGAAGGCGCTCATTTTTTAAAAGGGGTTATAATAAAGTTTATATACTAAGTTGAATAATAATTTATACCTTTCTTTTTTTTAAGAAAAAGATTTCAATTTTATTTTTTTACTTTTTTTTAAATAAATAAATACATATATTAAGAAATGAGTTTTCAAGATATTAAAAAGGCAATTAAAGCAGACAAATTAAAAGCTGTTAAAAAACTTGTAGAAGCAGACCCTGCAATTGTCAATATTGAAAACAGTCACGGCGACAGTCCTTTATATATTGCTGTGCAAGAAGAAAACATAGATATTGCTAAATATTTAATAGATAACGGAGCGGATGTTAATCATATAAATACAACAGAAGTTTGGTCTATTTTACACTTGGCGTGTCATCTAAAAAATCTGGAAATGGTTAAACTTTTGTTAGATAATGACGCAGATATTGAATTAACTACAAATACAGGAGCAACGCCGTTATATTTAATATGCGAAACTGGGACCCATAGTCAAGCAGCAATTGAGATAATAGAAGTTTTACTAGACGCAGCAGAAGAAAAAGGAGTATTAGATGAATATATCAACAAAAAGGAGGAACACGGTTATTTTCCTTTATATATTGCTTGTAAAGAGGGTGACGATGATATTGTTGAACTATTGTTAAAAAGTGGCGCAAATCTTGAAGAAAAGAATGAACAAGGACAAACAGCATTAATGATTGCGATACAAGAAAATAAAGAAAGCAGTCATTTAGAAGTAATTAAAACTCTTTTGAAAGCCGGTGCTGATTTGTTATACACAGATAATACTGGACGCACTGCGTTAGATTGGGCGCAACAAAACGATGATGATGATGTTATTCGTTTATTAATTCAATATGCTCCAATTCCAAGTCCCTCTAGTTCTAACTCTAGTTATAACTCTAGTTCTAACTCTAGCACTAGTTCTAGAAGTAAGAGTAAAAGTTTTTCTGTTGGCAGTGTGGAACCCACTGCGCTTGACGTTGTCACAATAAAACAAAGTAAAATACCAGAGACAGCCGAAGATTTTATAAATATGGAAGATGTAAATATTGTTGATTTTTTGACAGAAAGTGATAAAAATAGAATCATCAAAGTTCACAATTCTTTTTACGCACTTAACGGTGAAGACGTTAAAAGTCATTTTTTGAGTAAAACAGAAAAGAATAATTATGTATACTATCCCTGTAAACGAGCACTACCACCTCCTGCTCTTGGTGTGAGTAAAGATGACGTCCATATGGATAAACCACTGTTTTCAGCAAGTTACCTTGTCGGTGTTTTGTCCGACTTTGTTTTATTGAGTGAAGTGATGGCAATGTTGGATTCTGAACATAAATATTTTGAAATTATGGCGAATTCTGAGGTTCAACATGTTCCAGCGACGGCGTCAGCCCAAATGTTTACATCAGAACGGAATGCGGTTAGCGCAAATCACTGTCAAGAAGGCAAGGCCGCAAAAATACTCAAGCTAAAAATTATCAATATTGTTGAAGATGCTGAGGAAGCAGCTGTGGTAAAATCGTTGTCAAAATCATTGTCAAAAGAAGGAACAAAAGAAGCAAAATCAGAAGCAAGCTTAAAGAAAAAAGTAGCATCAGAAGAAGGAGAAGGAGAAGGCAGAAGAAAAAGGCGCACTAAACGTTTCCCTAATAAACGCAATAAAAAGCATACGGCTAAAAGACATCGTGATAAAAGGTCCAAACATTATAAGAGAAGAACTATTCGCAAACGTAGTATCATCCTTAAAAGGAGGCCTGTGAAATCTAAGAAGATGAATTAGATTTCGTACTCAGAATAAACGTGAAGCAGCAGCAAGACAATTGACAGCCGTTATAGAAGCAGTCTGAGCAATGCTGTTTTACACATTCACTTGATGCGCAATAATTTAATAATTTGATTTCTAAGCACTCGCTACACACGTCGCAGCAATAGAATTGTTTGCGCTGATTTAGCAAATCAGTTGTAATATCGCCTTTTGTCGGTATCTGGAATGAACTGTGAAAGAACCACCACTTGAAACAGGCATCGGAACAACAAGTGTCGTCTTCTTTACCTTCTGTACTTTCTTGTCTTTTATTAATCGCTACGCTGATTGAGTTTTCATTTCCTGGGAGTCCTAAAAACGTCTCCTTGATAATTGCGTTACTAATTACATCCAAACTATTGGTAGAATCTCTGGATACAGTATGTTCGGACATCATTTTTTAAACGAAGTAATAAGTAATATATGTTTTATAACAACAACTATTTATTAATTACTTAATTCAATTTTTTCCTTTACTAATGCCACTTACACATTGTCAACGTGGCGCAGAAACTTGACAATGCGTCCCATGACGGTTGAGTAAATTGGTTTTTCTTTTGAATAAAATGCTGTTCGTAATATTGCTTGAAACCAATGTCCTCATATTTTTCAAACATTTGCGCCAACGCCTCCTTATTCTCTATTATTTTGCCAACCACATCAACCAAGACTTGCCAATTTAAACTGCTACACTCATCCGAATTGAGCTGCTTGTCAAATTCTCTCACTAAATCGTCGCCTCTTAGCTGTGGCTTGATATATTCTTCTATTAAATGCAATTGAATATCGTCTTGGAGCCTGGTAAATAATTTGCCGACTTCTTGTAAATCGGTGTCTACTGCTACAGCTACAGATTCTGTTTGTAATAAAGGATTCTCTACTTGTGATTGCGACATTTTTTTATACTATATTATTTTTATACTTAATTATAACATAGTATTTTTTGAATTCAATTTTTTCCAAATTTAAAAAAGCGTTCAGCGCATATGAAATAGTAGCAAAGAGTCAAACAACCCAATTAGAAAAACAAACTAAGCAAATTAGAAGGTTTGGCTCCACCTTTTTTAAAGGTGGAATTTAAGGCAAGACCGACATTAAATGTAGTCCGCACCTCTTAAAAAACTTATCCAATTCTACTGGGTCAGAACCTGTTATGGAGTCATCTGGAATGAAACTCGTATTGCCCTTCTTGTAGCACATTATTACCGGTATACCATTGACCATCTTTTTGCTTTTTAAAAATGCATATAAATCAAACGATTCGTCCACATCAACGTCGCAGCATATTACGGTGTCGGGTGACGAAGCATAAAACGCATCTACAACTGGCTTAATCCTCTTACAAGGCCCGCACCAAGTGGCCCCCAACTTTAGCATTATTAACCCTGGATTTTTGGCCAACAAATTTAAAAAGTCTTGACGACTATTGAAGTATGAGACAACAGTTTTTTCATTTTGTTGTCTTATATTTTGATTAGAAGGCTCATTAGAAGGTTTCATATTATAAATAAAAGAATATATATTTTTATTTATAACTTAATTATAACTTATTTATAACTTATTTATCATTTTATTTATCATTTTATTTATCATTTTATTTATTAAATGATTAATAATTTTGTTTGTATAATGTATAATAATAATAATGGCTGGGATGGAATTAAATTTTACACCAGAAGAAAAAGAAGAAAGTTCTAATGAATTTTCTTATTATATAAATTCTATGTTTGAAACATCCAAATTATTGGATTTTACAATTCCAGTTGAATGGTCAAATATGCCCCTTTTGTTATTTTTAAACATATTTGGACAAAATTTAATGAATGTATTAACAACAGGTCCAGAGGGTTATTCTAAAGACGAATTCCGAAATTACCTTAAAGCCGAATTAATACCAATTTTAAAAAACAGTTTAACGCCTAGCAGCATTGGTGGTGCTGTAATAGGAATGAATCAACAACCTTCAAATGTGCAATTACTAGATAATCCCAGTCTTAATAAATCATTTTCTGCCACTAACAATAAATCCAACATGCCTTCTATAAAGATTGATGTTTTATCTGCATCAAATCCAAATGTCTATTTTTCTTCTATTCAAAATTTTAAAGAATTGTTGCCAAAATTGTTTATTCCTAATGATTTTTTTTCGGATAAAGATATTGAAGATATACTTAGTAAAATAAACACCCCTACTGGTGGAAGGGGTAAAGTTGGTCGTAAAATGATTGGGGGAACTCTCGGTGAATGGATAGGCTTTGCAGCCGTTGCAATTATTCTTGCCGGTATGAATTATCAACTAGCCAAACCATCTACTTCTACTTCTGGTCCTGGATATGTTCAAAGGGCTAAAAACTGGTTCACTCCTAGTGCAAGTCCCACTCCTAATCCCAATCCTACTGCGTCCCCCACTTTTACCGGAAATCCACCTTTTAATACTGAAGTAGCTGAATCACTGAATGCACAAAAGGAAAGTTTGGCTGATATTTCTGATGATTTAGAAGAAATATTAGCAGACTTAACTAATATAGAAGGCGTAGTAATTACTACTGCTAATGCATCTGAAAGTATAAATGCAATTGTTCAAAAAATTTTACCTAATTTATCACAATTATCAAAAAAAATAGATTTAGTTTTTAATGAATTAGAAACGACACAAAATAATGCGTTTGGTGGAATAAATGAAGAAATTGTGGCCGTAAGGGATGAACTGAATACATCTGTAGACAATAGCACTGCAATACTTCTTAAAGGTATTTTAAATGGAACTGAAACAATTGTAGGAGCATGGACAAATACCAACCAAAGAATAAATGCACTCAATACTACTGGGCTTGAGAATAGAGAGGAATTTCAAATAGAACTTCAGAGTTTTAGGAATGAAACGAAAACAAATTCTGATATGCTCTTAGAGGCATTAATGGAAATTAAAACAAGTATGAATAAAGTATGTGAACCGAGTCCTAGTACCCAGTTCGTTTGTCCTGCTCCTCCAGAAAATATGAAACAATATGTAGAAAACTTGAAAGGTATGAAGAAACAATGTGATGATAACATTAAGAAGGGTGAAGCAACAGGTGTTTCTCAAGGAAGAATGATTGGACAATTAGAAATACAAATACTTCAAGAAAGAATTTCGGAAAAAACTAGTCAAATAGATTCAATGAGTAAAGAATTGGCAAACTTAAAATTATCAAATGCCACAGCTAGTTCGGAAAATGACAAAAAAATAGCAGATTTGCAAGTAAATATTGATAAAATGAAGGATGAATTAGTTGTTTTATATGCAGAATATAACAGATTATTAAGTTATATATATATTTCCATAGTTTCATTATTTTTAAGTTACGTTGGATATTATGCTTATGCACGCAAAATGCCAAAATGGGTAAAAACATTGTGGGATAATATCAATGGCAAACAGCAATTAGCACCATCGTCAGCTCAGCAAACTACTGTCATTGCTGCAAAATATAATAAGCCACCTAAGGAAACAGTTATGAGTGCAAATCAGAGAAGAAGTAATAGTGTAGATAAAAGAGCCAAGGCCCGTGAAGAAGCATTAGCCAAAGAGGCAGAGGCAAAAGAAAAAAAACGATTAGAAAAACTAAACTCAAATCAAAACTCAAACCTAACCCCTGATGAAGAAGATGTTGCACGTACATTAGCAAGTTTCTCCAATTACAATGTGGACAAGAACGGACAACCATCAAGCAACAGGGGGTGGGGTGGGCGAAAACGAAAAACGCGTAAAACTGGGAAAAGAGTAACAAAAAGACGACAATTAAGAAACAAGCGTAGAACAGGGAAAAAAATGTTGAAAAAATCTAAGAAATATAGAAAATAAAAATATATTTAGAACATTTAATATAATATTTTATATAATATTATATTATACAATGAATGCGACATGTTCACTTGATGAAAAACAAACACAACTAGCTGATAGTATTATGGGGTTATTAAAATGTAATACTCGTGAAGAGATTTGTGAATATTTTTTAAAAATGGGAGCCTTTACTTCGGAGCAAATTGCTGCATTAGATGCTTCCGATGAAGCAATAAGGAAGGCTGAAAAAAATTCTATTGGTAAATTGGAAGGTGGACAACGTGGTGGTGGAGGATGTAGTTGGTGGGCTTCTGCTAAAACATTTATTGCTGTATTTTTAGGTTTAATTGGTTTAAATACTGCTTGCATGTTCATGTTTCCAAATTGGTATAGAATGACTCTAGCGGCTGCTTACCTTAAAATAGTTGGAATAGATTTTTTAGGTGCGGCGGCCACGGTTACGCAGAGCGAACCTTTATGGAATGAACTAGGAAATATTTTTCTAAAACTTTTTGCTGCAGTTGGTATTGACACATTCACCCAGAGGACTTTGACGGCACTATCGTCAAATTTTTCAAAACCTGGAGATGTACCTGATCCAACAAGGTCAACATCTTCTTCTATATGGAATATTATAAAATCAATTTGCTGGTATTTCAGCGAAAATATAGATAAAGTTAACGATGTATTTATTTCAAGTGGAATAACAAGAGATATTGAAAAATTTAATAATGCTTGGAGTACATATATTAATAACCCTCCAAGAGATGCAGGAGAAAAAAAAACTGCAATTGATAACCTAAATTATTTGGAACGAGTATATCAAGATAATATAAATGCACATAGGCAGTATTTTCCCGCAGATTTTAATCCATATATACTTGTAACACAAATGAATGAAAGGAAGGATGTTGAACTTTCAGAAATGATTCAAGCTGTGAGAAACAAGACTCAAAGGGATTTAATGAGCGAAGGATTGCGGCAAAGGAAGGGAGAAAACGTGGTTACTACAGGTGATGTTTCAAATTCGATGAATCCGATGAAAGGTCCAATGGATAGATTTGTAGGTAATAAAACTAAAATTCCTGGAGGTTCTAGAAGTCGTATGTATAAAAAGAGCAAACGTGGTGGAAGAAAAAGTCGTATGCGCACCAAGAAGCGCAGAATGTCCCGACGCAAATACAGACGTTAAACCTTTTAAATTTAGAAAAAGCTATATTTCAAATAATATAAAAACATCTTTGTTATAAAATTATACACCAATATGTCTAATTTTATAATTATAACTCTATTTATATGTCTATCTATAAATTGTGTGGCTTCTTTTAAGGACGTTATAAGTGAAACAAGAAAAGAAGTTATAAGAGAAATAAAAAACAACAATCATATTGTCACAATGGTTAAAGACTATACTTTGATTAATTTACCAGAAGCCACATCATACATTTCCAATGAATTCTCTTTGAATAATTATAATGAAAGAGAAAGAGAAACAGAAGGTAAAAAAGAAAAAGGAACTAAATTAATTCAAAAAATAAAAAACCATATTTGGATGTCCAGCATTGTAAATTATTGGGATAAACTAACAACGGATGATTTTGAAACCCGTGTGCAATCAGAAGTTGATTCACTGAATCGTGTCATTATTAATGCGACTGACGGGCTACTAAATATGTGCGAAAATATGATTGCTAAAACAACCAGTTCTCTCCCCTTATCTTACTCGTCTTATACACATTTTGAAACTGAAATGCGATTTCAAAAAAAAAAAGAAGAAAATAATGATGATGATGGTAGTGGCTTATTTGGCTTCTTTTCTTCTGCTTCACTTAAGAAAACAGAGGATAAATCAATTGTCTTAAGTAAAGAATTGGACAAAGCCGAATTAAAGACTGAAGTAATAGAGCAAATGTATGACTATCAACAATATCGGCTAGCCATTAATAACCGCCAAGCTTTTCTAAATGGTCTGTGTTTCAACACTTTTGGCGACCCCTATACACTGTATTATAATTCCACTGATAATACCCTTATTAACGCATTTGACCCATCGCGGCTAAACTATTACACTGTGATTGTCCAAAACATTATTGACAATAGCCTTATACGTGGTCTTAATAAGGGAATCAATGGTCAAAATTTAAAATACGATGTTGACCTTGATTCTGAAAAGGATAAAAAAGATAAAAAGGATAAAAAGGATAATAAGGATAAAAAAGAGATTTTAGTAGAAAAAGCCAAATATATATTGTCCATTTTACAAAAGTTGGAGCAAAGGTTGCCGGACTATCTATTGAATATAGGAAAGCGGTCTTTAACCGTGGATGAGTATTTTGCCAATTTGCGGCATTTTTGGGCCGACATTCTAGATGAAGCAAATATTGCGGCACATGATTCGCCGTCTAAATATGAAGCAGAACTTTTAGAAAAGAGAAAGGCACGTGAAGCACGAGAAGAGACTGATAGAAAGGCTCGTCAAGCAAAAGAAGAGACTGATAAAAGGGCTCGTCTAGAAAGAGAAGAGACTGATAAAAGGGCACGTGAAGAAGCAGAGCGTGTAATACAGGAATTCAAAAACAAGCAGCTACTTACAGATGCTAAGGATTATATACGCGAGCAAAAGATTGTTCAAAAAGATAAAAGACAGAATTACAGTGTTGTTGAATGGGAGCAACTTAAACGACAAGTCAAGTTGCATGTGTCTGGTTTTACAGGTAGCTTAGTTTCTGGTATAGATGGCATAATAAAAGTTCCAGTTGATTATATTCTTGGATTTGCGTCGGATACAATTTGGGATTTAGGCGTTATAGCAATTATGGCGCTAATTTTAATTGCGATTTGTCTTCGCATTTACAACAAGATTATGTCAATGTGTTCTTTTTCTTTTTTAAACGAAGTAAAAACGAAGTAAAAACGAAGTAAAAACGAAGTAAAAACGAAGTAAAAACTTAGAAAAACAAGGTAAATAATGAAGCAAAATAAGTAATTAAAAAGATAATATTTATTATAATAATAAATAAAAATGGAACAATGTTTTTTAGAACAAGAATTGGCAGAATTAGAAAAAATAAAAGAAAATAAATTTATAAATGAAGAATCAGAAGAACAAAAAGAAGAAGTATGTATCTATGAACCCTGTCAATACAACTACTTATGGTATACATCTTGGTTATTTTTAACTTCTACTTTCTACAGCATATATCAAGCGAAATATGCGTTTGCTATTTGGCCTGGAGGTATTTTCATCACTTCTCTGAATTACTGGAAGAAACCAAGGTACAATACTTGGGAACGAACATTGGATGTTGGTTATGTATATTCATCTATTGCGTATAATTTTTTTAGAGGAGTGGGTTGTCAAAATTCTTACAAATTCTATTTATATTTTTGGATTGCGTTTGTATGTTATTTATTAAGCAACTATAACCATAGACAAAAACGGTTGTATATATCTGCTTTGCTACATAGTATGGTGCATTTATTTGGTAATATTTCAACAATATACTTATATTCTGGCGAAATTCACGATGCTTGGGATAATCCAATTACTCAAAGGTTTTTTTTAATATGTGAAAATTTAGTTGATTAGATAATAAAATTGATTATGATTTAAATATTATTTACAATAATATTTAAAGATAGATACAATGGAAATTTTAATTCAAGAGTATAATGAAATAAATAATCAAGATAATCAAAATACAAGTGAAATATATAATGAAATAAAGGTGGCAAAAATTGGCAAGAAGCCCAGGAAGAAGGCGTCAGCCTATATGTTAGTTGAATCAGAATCTGTTCCTAGTTTATCTGTTCCTACTAATACTATTGCTAGCAATATAAACAAGGTTATTTGCGGTGATTCTGCTGTTATTCTAAAATCTATGCCTTCTTCTAGTGTTGATTTGACTGTAACTAGTCCACCATATGACGACATTCGTGACTACAATGGCTTCACTTTTCTAGAAGAAAACATTATTAAAGAGCTGTTTCGTGTCACCAAATCCGGTGGCGTGGTTGTGTGGGTTGTAGGTGATTCTACAATCAAAGGCAGTGAATCTGGCTCTTCATTCCGTCAAGCACTCAAATTTATGGAACACGGGTTCAAATTACACGACACGATGATTTACGAAAAGAACACGTCATCATTTCCAGCTTCAAAAAGTGGCAACAGATATACGCAGATATTTGAATATATGTTTGTATTTTGTAAAGACAAGATTAAAACTGCGAATTTGATTTCTGACAAACCCAATAAATGGGCCGGTCATACAAATTGGGGTAAGAATACGAATCGGCTTAAAAATGGCGAATTACAGGAGACAAGTGATATCAAACCTGTGCCAGAGTTTTCGCCAAGAAACAATATCTGGAAATACAATGTTGGCAAGGGCTTCAATTCTAAGGATAAAGAAAGCCACGAGCATCCGGCCATCTTTCCCGAACAATTAGCAGAAGACCATATACTTAGCTGGAGCAATGAAGGTGATATTGTTTTGGACCCGTTTTCGGGGTCGGGCACTACTTTGAAGATGGCAAAAAAAAATGGTAGGAATTATATTGGCATTGATATTAGTGATGAATATTGTAAGCTGGCTGAGCGCATTTTATTAAAGTATTAAAAAGTATTAGCTAAAGTATTATAAAAATTCTATATAGTCGCTGCGCCCTTTCACTTGTAACGGCAGGTCCAAGTAAATTGATACCAACTTGGTTAAGAATTTGTTTTTGAATCCGAACGCGCGCGTGTTGCTACCCTTTGAGCCATGAGGGTGAATATGTAATTAGCTTTGACCACTTTGAGACACATTGTGTGCCAATATACAGCTCTTGATTTTATTGAAATCCTCCTGAAATATTTTGGCTACTTCCGGCTGTTTTTCAAATACTTCGTCCAAATTATACAACACAATGCCTAGTATTTTTTTACTATAATAAGATTCAACAGTTGAAAATGCTGTGTTATCTTCGTCTTGGAAAATTACGATAATTCCGTTATTGATTTTGTCATAGAATTTGGTTTCTTGTAGACAATTTTTGTCGGCAATTGTGTCAATATTTGACTGCTTACTTGGGTCGCCGAAATTGGTTAGTGTGAGGCGCTCTTTTGCGTTATAAGATTTATTTGTTTTTGTGTTTAAACATTTAAAATGCGTTGTCTTGATGTCTCCGTAAAGCATATCAGGACACGAGTCGTTATTTGGCAAATTACCGAATAACTTGAATTCTACTATCTTTCCTACGAGGCCCTTGTCTGTGACCTTTGTGATTTTGAATTTCTCCATATTTGTATTTGTAAAGTCTGCCAATTCCTGACACAAAGCGTGTATCTGAGTTATTAATAATTCTAATGTGCAGTAGCCAGTTGTCTTAATAATTTCCTTGATGATATTATTAAGAACGTTTATATATGATTTGTCTTTGATGTCGGCTAGTGTTAACATTTTCTATAATTGATATTAGTATTGTGTTTATATTTATATCTTCATTTATTTAATAACTTTTTTGTTTTCAATTTTTTGTTTTTTCTAGATTTTCTAGATTTTCTAGATTTTCTAGATTTTCTAGATTTTCTTCGTTTTTTGTTTCTTGATTTGCGTCCGGCTCTTTTTATAGACTGACCTACTCTATTTGGTGCGGTTGTTTTAGCAAATTTGCTATTTTTAACTGTAATAGTAGGTACTCTATTATATCCCGAATCTGAATCCGATAAACTTGAGTAAGCATCAGAACGTTGCTTAGTGTCATAGTGTCCAGTTGCCCAATTTTCTTCGCCAATGCTTCTGCCAATGCTACTAGGGAATGTGTTTACACTGTTATTATCATTTTCCAGAAATCTCATTTGTTTATCATTTTCCTTTGCTGCAATAGCAGCCATAACACTTGGGTGTTCGGCAAAAGCGTCTTTGAAGATTTCTTCATCAGAGCTGTCACCTTCGTCTTCGTCGTCAGCGTCGTTTTCTTCTTCGGTGTTTTTCCCGGCTTGTGCATCATCATTCTCCTTATTACTTTTGGCACCGCGAGCATTTATACTGTCATTTCCTTTCCTTTTTCTCTGCGATTGCGATTGCGATAAATGCCTTATAATTTCTCTGTTATCAACAGCCTTTAATGTTTGACTATCAAGCAATAAACTATTGTTTTCAATTTTAGCGCCAATAAAAACATCTTCTTCTGCTTCTGGTACGGCTACTGCTTGTAATGCTGGTGCTACTGCTTCTTCTGACCAATATTTAATAAATGGAGTAGTTTTTTTATTAGCCCTCTCTTCAGCATCGTGTAACTCATCCTGGTCCTCACTTTTTACAGCACCATTCTTTTCCCAAAATCCCCAAGCAGCATCACCTGCCGCCAGACCGCAAATACCAACTAGTCTTCCTGGATTTAACAATGAATCAAAATCATAAGGAGCATTGGCTATTTTTATACTGTCCCTTGTATATACTACTTTTTTAAGTATATCTTCAATAATCCTCAAATATTCTCTTCCTGGTTTTATATTATCAGCACGTATAAGATTTCGGTTTTTCACGGCAAAAAGATTAATATAAGAAATTAAAACACTTTGGAATTCATCATTAATAATAGTCCTAAAACATAAATTACTAAACTGAAACACATCCCATACCCGAGGGTCTACATTGCCTTTAGTATCTACTAAATACATTATGAAGTCTCCTTTTTGACATCTTTTAATATATTCACGATTTACAACACTATCTTTACTATTAATAAATGTTGGAGGGATATAAATGTTAATACCCTCACCATCACTATCAGGTGTAATAAGTGATTTATCAGTATTGTTATCTTCGCGAAACCCTGGTGTATTGTTGACTGTAAATAATAAGTCAGGCCCTAATATTTCTTCAAGTTGTTGCTTTGTTTGAATAGTTAAATTTGACAAAAGATATTCATCAATTGTTTTCACAGTGTCGAACAATGAAAGACTCTCAGCAGTATGACCTTGTGAATCACGAATTGGTGAAAATGTAAAATTGCCTTCTTGACTATTATATCTTGTATAATTAGTAATAATGTCATCTAAGCCTTTCACAAATACACCTAACTTATAATTATTTTCTCGAAACCAAACACGAAGTTCATCGTATTTTCTGCTTCCACTTGCCATATTGTTATTTATATATAAATAATATAATTATTTTATCGCAATGCATATTTATCAATCGCCACTGATTTAGTAACATTTTTCACGATTTTTTCTATATTGTCTTTCTGTTCTTGTTCTGTTACACCCGACATGGCATTCATTACTATTTTGTTGTATTTGTCATACTTTTTGGTTCTTGGGTCCTTGCAAGATGGATTCTCTTTGACCCACTCATTGATTTGCCTTATATTCTTGAATGCAACCTTCTTAATTGCATTTTTAATAAGTGGCTTATCATCACTTTCTTTTATCCATTCATCATTGTTCTTAATGTAAAGCACTTCTCTCTTTGAGTCGCTACAGTGTATGGGTCGTTTATGAATATCTAATGCTTTGATACCTTTTGAAAAAATATTAGAAACGCCATCTGCATACCCTAGATTCGCAAAATCCTCCAGGTCTGACAAATTCATTTTGATGGATTCCACAAATTCATCAATATTGAGAGCATCTTTACACTGTTCATTCAAAAATAAATTTAAGTTGAATGATTTATTGTTACAGTTATTATTATTATTAATATTGTTAATATTATTGTTATTGTTTATAGTGTTGAATGTTTCTTTCTTAAGTAATTCAATAATTAGGCTGCGCATTTCTTGATTTTCAACCATTTGCATTTTCATCATTTTTATAATGTCTTTACTACTTGGTTCTAAATCGTCTGAATCGGTATTTGCTTCATTATCGTCAGGTGTTTCATCAAGCTCATCAAGCAAATTTGTTTTAAGGTCGGCTGGGTCCTCTGTTTTACAAATAACACATTTTTTCTTATGTTTACAAAGAGACGACATATGGTTATATTTTTTATTACATACACACATAAATATGTTCTTGTTTTGAGAGATTTCTGGAGACTTTTGGAGATTTTCGTTAGCCATCGTTAGCCGTTTGTGTTTTGTCGTAAGCAAGTGTTTTGCGTAATCAGATGCCTTACACGTATTATAGTCACATATTTCGCAAGAATTTTTGGTGAGATTTTGCGACTTTTTATTAGCCATTTTGCCTTAATATATTAGCCAAATACTATATTTTTTGGATTTTTCTCTAAAAATGGGAAAATTTATCGTCACAGAAAAATTAGACAAAAAATGGAATTTAGAGCATTTCAGTCACAATGTGAAAAAACAGCGTTTTTCAAGATTCTTTTTAGGTCCTGAATTCTGGACATTTTTAAAAATGTCCATTTTTCATTTCCCTTTTTACTTTTTGGAAAATTTAAATAACTTTCAAAAAGAAGGTGCATATAATTATGGTTACAATTTTAATAAGAAACTGTATAAATGTCTTATTAAAATAGCTGGGATATATGTTGTATAATTGTCATTATTTTACAGCATATTTAAAAAAAAGGTCTTATTTACTTTTATTTCTTTTTGATTTCCTTTTTGTTTGTTTTTTTGATTTTCTTTTGTTTCTTTTTGATTCCCTTTTTGTTTGTTTTTTTGATTTTCTTTTGTTTCTTTTTGATTTGTTTTTTAATTTAAGGCCGCCAACTAGTTGTTGGTTTCTTGGTGATTTGTTACTTAGGTCTGTATCTGTATTGGGGTCTATATCTGTATCTGTATCAATTTCATCTAATGAGCGTTTTTGTGAATTTGTTACTTCTAC
>Ga0209086_10001569_pt1 | contig 18493 bp, 24 predicted proteins | sample M_130207_XF_Meta_FD_187312 | JGI IMG/M metagenome (GOLD analysis project Ga0209086, IMG submission 187312) | Freshwater microbial communities from Lake Montjoie, Canada to study carbon cycling - M_130207_XF_MetaG (SPAdes) (version 2) | ecosystem: Environmental > Aquatic > Freshwater > Lake... | reverse complement strand
TTTCAAATTTTCATAAAAATATTGTTATTGAGATAAGTGATTCTATTATTGGTGATGAAATAATTTGCAATAAATTAATATATCCAAAACGTTATGGAAAAAATAAATATAAATATGAAAAATATATAGAAAATCATAATCATACAAAAAATCATAATTTATATAAACAAATTTGCGAAAAACGCAGAAATAATACCATAATAATATCAAAATAATATTAAATGTTTTGCTTCTAAATGTGCTTTATATAATGCTTTTGTAAAATGACCAAAATCACAATCCTCACAATAATATTTAAACTCTTTTTTTCTTTCTTCTTTATTTGAATGATGATTTAAATAATGAAGTTTCATATTTGTAGTTCGTGTTGTTATATAATCACATGATTTACATTTTGGTTCAAATGTTTTATCACTTCGAGGTTTTCTTATTCCATTATTTTTATGTTTTTCACTTTCGATATGTTGTTTCCAATGTGCTGGATATATACATTTATAATTACATAAATCACAATTGTATTTTGTATTTATTTCAATCGTATTTTCCATTATTCTATAATTAATATAATATTTTATATTTAAATGTTTTGCGTTAAACAACTTAAATATAAATAATATAGTAGTATATAAAATGAAAGTGAAAAAGAAGAAAAATGATATTTTCAAAGAGTTTAGGAATAATGATAAATCCGCATATAAAACTTTCAAAATACCTCTCAAAACTATTTTACTTAATCGTGATTTAGTCCAACCTGTTATTAATGATTTGATTTTTGAAATGAATAATTTAATGATACATACTTACCAATTTATTCGGTTGTATGTTTTGAATTGTTATACAAATAAACAACCATTACCAATTATAGATGAAACCTTTATTTTATATTGCATTAAATCATTAGGATCAAGAGATAATAGAGGTAAGAAAAGTAAAGATACTGAACTTTTAGAAGTATTAGAAAAGTTTTATCAAGAAGAATACCAACCACTATTGAATCATGAAAAAACTAATTTGAAAAATACATCATTTTTATTACCATATTTAGCAACACAAATACATACTTCATTACATAATAATTTACAAGAGCATTTTATCCAACATTTTTTACGATTTATTAATAAAACCACAACTGAAATAACCGAAGCAAAATCATTACTATTTCAATTTAAGAAACAATTATTTGATTTAACAGAAACAGATGAAATATTTAGTGAATGGAAAAATACACATTTACACAATATTTTACCACAAAACATTAAAAAATCAGTTTATTATGATGTAAAGGTACGACCATTTGAATATTTGAAAGGTATGTTATATATGAATGAAGTGTTGGAAAAAATGGAAAGTAAGTTATTTCAACCATTACCATTACGCAACAATATCATACCAAAACACATTATCATAGATACAGCAAGTTTAATTAATTTATTTTGTCCTGAAAAAGATAAAGATGGAAATAAAATGAAAAAGGGTGTTTTATTAAGTAATCTAAAAGAAAATCAAACAGATATTTGGAATAGTTTTTTAAACTTAAATAACAAAATATTTAAAAATACACATTATCAGTTTCATAACCAAATACAAACTGATGGTATTAGTTGTTGCTTGTTGTTTATTAGGAAAGATTTGAAAGATAAAAAATGGGGTTCACGAGTTCCTACTTTACCAGAACAAGATTTTTATAATATAGAGGATTTATCAAAAGAACAATTAGATACTTTGAAAGAAAGAAATATAGTTGGTTGCGACCCAGGTAAGCGTTCATTAGTTTATATGATGGATAAAAATGGTAATAAATTACAATATACTGCACCACAAAGAAAAATGGAAAGCAAAGCAAAATGTAATGAACGAATATTATTGGTAGAAAAGAAAAGAAATAAAATTATTGAAAAAGAAACTGAATTATCATTACAAAATAGTAAATCTGTAGATTATGAAAAGTTCAAAATATATTTAATTGAAAAAGATAAATTAAATAAAGAAACTGGCGAGTTTTATAAAAGAGATACATGGCGTAAAATGAAGTTTAGACAATATAGTTATGGTAAGAAAAGTATTGATACATTCATTAATAAAATAAAGGAAACATTTGGAGAAAATATTCTAATCGGTTATGGAAATTGGAGTAGAAGTAGTCAAATGAAACATTTTATGCCTACTATGAATAAAGGGTTAAGAAAATTAATTCATAAAAAGTATGATACAATTACAATAAATGAATGTAATACAAGCAAGAAATGTTGCGATTGTAATAATAATTTAGAGTATTATAAAGATAAGGAAAATAAAAAGGTATTTCGTCTATTAGTCTGTCGTTCCTGTAGGAACGACGACAACTATTCGCCTATGGCGAATGGGGTGTGTTCTAACTGCGTGAGTTGCGAAAACAAAAAAATCGTATTTAGAACACGAGATGCTAATTCCTCAATAAACATAATGAAATTAACAAGTTGTTGGATAGAAAAACAAGAACGACCATTATGTTTTCAAATTTCGTCTTTCACTTCTTCAAGAATAAAAACAGAAGAAGAAAAAGTAAGACTATCGTAGGTGAAACTCCTACTATTGATTTTGCATTTTTTCTTATTTTTTTGTCCAGTAAAATGGGCGTTTGAAATGAGAAAAGGTGTAAAATGTATATTATAAAATACAATCAAGAGAGAAAGAAAAATACCCAAAATATAACCATGTATACTAATTTGCTTTCTCTCTTCAGAAATAATATTATATCTTTTTTGTAGATCACTTGGCAGTTTTTCTTTATAATGTTTTACAATTTCACTTTTGTTTGTTCTATTGTAAAAATAAATCATACCAATAATAAATACAGCTGATATCATACACGAAATGGTACATGCCATTTATATAATTATAATATTTTTAATTAACTTAAAAAAATAAAATAACTTAAAAAATAATTGCACAATAAATAGAATATTACTATAATGTTTAATCAATTAGGTAATTTAATAATAAATTCAACAAAACATTACGTATTCTTTTATGCAATAGGTTTTATACTAGGAATAAATGATTGTAAACAATTACACGCAATAGGATTTGTAGGTTTTATATTAGGGTCTATATATGGTTTTAATAATCCAAATATATAATCTTATTTCCTAATAAGTACTGACCTGAATTGTTTTTTACAAGAATTACATTGCCTAAATGAACCATCACTCATTAAAGGAGTAGAAATATTACAAGGACAAAAAATGCATTTGGAAGAAAATCTAGTTGACAAACCATTATTGTTAATATATTGACTAAATGAGTGAAACTTATATGCATCATCTAATGATGTCTGAACTAAATTATTATTAAAATTAATTGAGCTACTCATAATAATAATTAACAACATAAAATTATTTTTTAATCGTAAATATATATATAATAATAATGGAAAAATTCAATATGTACATTACTTTTATCATTTTAATAAAAGTAGGATTTATAATTTTAGCAGTTTCACATTTATACTTAAAAATAAAACATAAGGACCATACAGAAACTGACAAAAAAATATTATTTTGGAAAGAACGATTAGAATTTATATTTATCGCATTAATGGCAGTACTATTAATATATTTATTTAATCCTAGAACAGAGAGAAGCGTATTAATAGATTATGAAACCAAATTACTATTATATTTATTTGGTTTTATTTTATTAATTACAGCAAAATGGGATGTTTTTATTCATGAAAACCAATTATTTAAAAAATTTCAAAAAATTGTTTAAAAATTAAAAACTAAAAATTATTCAAAACCAGTTACATCATAAAAATCAATAACATTTTTCACACAACCATTTATATTAGTATAATTATTTATCTGACTCTCTTCATCAATTAACATAATAGCCATAGCTGCATAATTATGAAGATCAATTAAAGTATCTCTTAGACTTTCATTATCAACTAAAGTAATCCCTTTTTTACTAACAGAGAGAAGACGTTGTATTTTATCTCCAATGCGGACAATAACCCCAACAGCACCATAAGTAGCGAATGCGTCCCCATAATCTATATTTTTTTTCTTAAAAAGTTCAAGTGATTCATTATGAATATTAACCATTTGTTCAACTCTTTTTTCTGCCATTATAAATAAATATAAAACTTATTTTTAAATAATAAAGATATTAATTATTATTTAAATTATTCATTTGAATTAAATACTCTTGTTGAGTTATCATTGCGATTACTATTATGTGTATCATCATAACGAGTAGGCTCAATTTCTACATTGCGATGTATTTTTATACAACATAATTCAACATTAGTGCATTTACTTGCAAAACATATTTTTAAAGCGATCCCTGAAAAGGTAAGTATCATAGCAGTTAATGATAATATTAATGTAGTATCCATATTATAATTAAATATATTATTACATTCGTTTTCTTTGTGCTAAATATCCAGCAGCAGATCTGCCAACCATACCCACATCTGTATGTGGTTTATAAATAAAAGTTCCTTTGCTTGTTGTATAACAAAAATTACCTGAACAACCATTGTACATTTTATTGTAAGGAAGATCTGTTGTATCAAACATGGTTTTAAAATAACCCGACCTATTTAACCTATTTTGAGGATAAGGAGTAACATTGGAAGTAGCAGATGACATTATAATATTAGTAAACAAAATTAATATTATAAATATTTTAAAGGTTTTTACTTTTCTACAGCTTCGCAAGAAAAGTATTATTTTCTACCACAAGAACCACAACCAGGTTTAACATTATGAATACGTTTAACCATAGGAGCAGATAAAGGAGCATTTAATTGAGCAGATGATTTAGGAACAGAAGCAAGATTTGCATTATACGATAAAACAGCTAATTGTCTTATTGTTGGATTTCCATTATCCAAAGTCATTTTAATAGAAGCAGGCATATATTATTTGTAAATATAAAATTTTTAATACTTTTGAATAAGTATTTCTAAATTAATTTTTTTGTAAAATCTAAATAAAATTAAGAATTAATAATACAAAATTCGCCAAATTTATTTTTAATATAATTCGTAAACCCTTGTGAATAAAGGTCACCACTTTGAGGAGAACAATCGCACGGAAAATATACTAATAATTGATTAATATTTTGTTCATCTGTAGTCTCATCAGCAAACTGAATAGTATATATATCGCCGTCAACTGCAATAACAATAGCCTTTGAATAATAATCTGTTCCTGGTTCAATAGCATAAACATAATCACCAACTAAAAAACTGCGATTCCCAGTAGGATATTCTTGATACAACGGATTTTTATAAATGCGAATATTTTGCTGTAAATCTAATTGTTTACTTTCAATTGGACAATTACACCCGTTAACAAGATTTGTTTTTGTAGTTTTTCCACCATAAATAGGAAATGCGGGATTAAATGGAATAGGAACACCAAAATTGGGCGGAATATAACCACGTCTTAATGGACCCTTTCCTTTTAAGCGATTTAAATATCTGTCATATGAATTATGTTTAATATCACAACCAGCACCACCAGGTGTTTGACACCCAGGGCGACTAGAGGTAACCGAATGATGACGGCTATTTAAGCTATTTGCAAAACCAGTAGGAATAGTAGCTCGTTGAACACTAGGAACCGGCCGGTCGCTCATTTGATTCCAACAAACACCATGAAAACCGGCATCCGGGTCACTTATAGGTTTTTTATAAGCATTTAATGGTCCTAAATTTGATACATAGAGAGAAGCAGGAACACGCACTGTTTTTTGAATCAGTTTTAATATTTGATATTGATTTGCAGGGGTATTACTTGTCAAATTAGTATCACAATTTCTCCATCTATAGTAATAAGGAGGCAATCCAATTAATTTACTTGGATTATTATATACAATTGATGTTTTTCCGATTGATGCCATTATATATAAATTGGTATTATATTATTTTTTACTTCGTATAAAGTTCTTATAAAATTTATTTTTTTAATTATGTTTAAAAATATAAATAAAAAATTGATTTATTTAAGTTACTATTAATTAACAGTAAAATAATTGTAAATGAATAAGTTAACTAATATTCCTAATAAAATAAAACAGTCTGCTCAATGTTGTGTTCATTGTGGAAAAGGATATAAAACAAGATTGAATTTGGAAAAACATGTGGTTTTATGTGAATTAGTGCACAAAAGTAAGAGAATCTCTATGAATGACGATGAAGAGCATGAATTACCATCACAAAAAAAAATGTTTCAAATGTTATTAGAATTGGGGAAAAAATATAGTGACCTAGAAGAAAAAGTAGATGAAATAAACAAATGGGTTATTAAAAAGAAGAAGAAAATCAATGTTTTAGAATATTTAAATGCAAATATTGTTCCAAATTTAATATTTGAAAACCTAGTCGACAAAATTGCAATAATAGAATCAGATATGGAGTTTTTATTACAAAACAGCTTTTTAGACACCATAAATGAAGTTTTTGCAAGAACTATATATAATATAAGTGAAACTGAAAACCCTATATTTACTTTTGCTCAAAAGGCAAATGTATTTTATATTTATGACATAAATGGTATTAATAAAATAAATAATGATATTAATAATGATGAGAATAATAAACCAGTTTGGTTAGAGCTTCCAAAAGATAAATTAATTCGATTTTTAAATAAAATGCAAATGAAAATATCCAAATGTTTTTACGAATGGAGAAAGAAAAATGCAGAAAAAATACGTGACAATGATAGTTTATCTATATCGTGTGATAGCTCAGTTTTAAAAATTATGAGCACTGAATTTAAACAAGACGCTACATTAAGTAAAATGAAAACAATAATGTATAATAAAATGAAAACAGATATGAAAGCATTAATCGAGTATGAGTTTGAGTTTTAATTTTTACAAATTAATTATTCATACCATTCGACTATTTCTCCTTTACAATGTATCTCTTGTTATTTTTTGATTATTATAATCATTTATTAAACATATTTTATTTTTATTACAATATTCTAATAACGCATCTATATTATATGAACCTTTGTTCATTTATATATAATTAATTTTATATATAAATTATATTTAAACTAGTTTGATGCCATTTAAACAGAAATATAACTTGGTTCTGCTGCTACACCACATACCCCAATGTCATTTGTCGATGACGTTTTTTGAATACGAATATATCCTGATTCGCCCCAGGAATTTCCCCATGAATTACGAATTTTCCAATAATCAATACCATTATCTGTACCATAACCAACTATTTCTACAGCATGGTCTAATGTTGTCCCACATTTAGCAGCATCTGTTAAAATACCACTTGAATAGGATTGAAAATAACGTGTATCTGCTTCAATAGCAATAACTACAGGCTGTTTGGCAAGGGCAGCCTTTAAAGCAACTTGGTCTTTTGGTGTAACATCAGAACAACCTGTAAATTTTACACCAGCAGATGCACATTTTTGACAAGACCCATCTTTTGCAGTATAAGGATAAGAAGCTTCAGTACATTGTCCGTTATTAATCATATATTTAAATGCTGAATCAGGCGTACCACCATTACACCCCAAATTAAAATATCCAATACCAGATGCACAATCGACTAATAATTCTTCTGATAAATCCAATAATTTTCCAGTAGAAATAGCCCAAACACTTTCAGCATTAGCAGTTGTAGCAAAAGCCCAACAAGAACCACATTGTCCTTGATCTCGAATAGAATTTACTACACCTTTTGTTGTCCAGTCAATTGAAGCAGGTAAATTTGAACCATGACTAGAAAAAGAACTACAACCAAATGATTGAAGTTGTTTATATCCACCAACCCATTGTTCCTTAAATTCTTGAGGAGTCAAATCAGTGAATTGATTAACAGCCATCGTAAAATTTTGACTACGATCTAAATTATGTTTTATAATATTACGAAAATTTTCTCTAAAAATTTGAAAGCGTGTATCAATTTCTAAGTTATTTTCATATTTTTTTGCAAATTTTTCTTGGAAATTCGCAAAGTGTTTCCACTCATCGTTATCATTTAAAGAAGTGGTTAATACTTTTCCACGTAAAGTATCCGCACCTTGAACAGCAAATAGAGAAGCAGCAAAAAAGAGTAATCTAAACATCTTATAAATATATATAATACTAAAGTTTTATTATGTTTTAAAATATATTTTAAATTTTAAAAAATAATATTTAAATAATATTAAAAATCGCGAAATCTGTTAAAATAACTAATCTTATAAATATTTTTGTTTAAACACATCAGGTGTCATTAAAGGCACACCAATTTTTCTAGCATCTTCCGCTTTTCCAGTGTCCTCAGATAAATCTTTTACTAAAACTAGAAATGTATTTTTAGAAACACTGGCTCCCAATTTTGCCCCTACATTTTTTAAAGCTTCTTGAATATTTGTATCTCTAAACCCCGTCATAACAATTGATTTACCAAATAAAGGATGTGACTCATTTATAACATGTTTTTTTTCTGCAACACTATTTTGCAATAATTTGTTATTTAATCCAGCTTCATTTATAAAATTAATAAAATCAGTTATTCCGTCTACAAATGCTTCCGCGGTTTTTTCACCAATTCCCTTAATGGAAGCAATTTTATTTATTTTTTGCGAATTACTTTCTTTTGATAATAAAACAGTTGGGTAAGATTCCATTATTAATTCTAATTTCTTTTCATTGAAACCTCTACCAAATAAATTAGATGCTGACATTAGAGTAACGAGAGAAGCGGAAACTAATTTTTCATTAATTCCGTTATAAAGTTTTGCAGCTGTTTTATCTTTAAATCCATCTACCATTAAAAAATCATTTACACTCATTTTAATAATTTTTGGAATAGTATCAAAACCCGCCTGTATAATACGTGCAATATTTCCTAAACCTAAACCTTCTACTCCAATTCCTTTAAAAAAACCAGTTATTACCTTTTCTTTTACGGTTTCGTCGCTATCAATATCTTTCAATAAAATATCCACTTGTGTATCATTCCATTTAAAATCTACATCCGGCATTTTCGGCGAAGAAGCAGGAACAGTCACATTTAAAATATGTGGAATTACATCTCCGCTTCTAACTAATTTAATTACAGAACCAACACCAATATTATTATCTCTAATAAAAGCAGCATTAAAACCAGTAGCATATTCTATTTTTACACCACCTAATTGAATTGGTAAAATTTGCACTCGTGGTTTTAAATATCCATCTTTACTAGGGCTCCAAATAACATCTACTACAGTTGCTTCTGCTAATTGTTCAGATAAAACCATTTTAAATGCAAATGCGTGTTCAGGATTACCTGTTTTTCTCTCATATACCATATTATTGGTGACAATAATTCCATCAATTTCATAATCATATAATCTTCTATTATCTATAAGCAGCTGTGATAATAATTCATTTGAAATATTATTTTCCACTCTATTAAATACACATTCGGTTTTTAAATTAATTTGTAAAAAATGCATTTGTTCTGAAGGTTTCAAAACAGGTTTAATTACCTCATAAGAAACAAAATGTATATCATGAATTGTTTCGTTTACAGTCTTATGATTAATAATACCAGCAACCATATTTCTCGGATTTGCAAATTTGGTTTTATATTTTGTTTCAAAAATTGCCTTTGGAATAATAAATTCACCGCGAATAACAATACCTTTTGTTTTTGGGAGACGCAAATAAGGTATTAAATGACTAATATCTTGTCCAATTTTTCCATCTCCTCTAGTATATAATTTCGCTACATTACCTTCCGTTGAATAAAGCCCGCTAACTCCATCTAATTTGCACGATAATACATAAGGTCCGCAATATTTTTTCGCCCAACTTGATAAAGCATCTGTATCAGGTTTTATTTTATCCATAGAAGCCATTTGATATGGTAAGGTTACCTTATTTTTTTCAACAGGCGCGCCAATTTGCTGCACGGTTTGATTTAAAGGATATTTTTGTATAATATACTCTTGAAGTATATCAAATTCACTATCCGTCATAATAGGTTGATGGTTTCGATAAAGAATATTTGCTAAATTCAACATAGATGTTAACCGATTTTCATTTAATTTATTAAGAAAATTAATTCCGCTTTTTTTAAAATCTTCAATTAATTTTTTTTTTATTTCACTTGAATCATTATCAGCCTCATTATGTGAATCTTGTATAATATTATCATTGTTATTTTTAACAATGACAGCTCTTCCGTCAATGCGTTCTACCGGTGTCTTGTATTCTAAATTTAAAAAATTAAAAATATCCTTTTCACAATTAAATATATGTGAAACCTTGTTTCCTTTTGTTTTTTCATGTTCATCGAATAAATACAACCCATGTTCATTCATTGTGAGTCCCATGGATAATGCATGTTGACGCATAACAGTATTAAAAAATTTGCTTCCTGTAAAATACAATATAGCAAATGGAAATTCTTCGTGACTTGTATAAAGGAAATCAACTCGTCGATATGTCTTCATATTTGGTAATTTTGCAATAACAAGACATTTGGTAGTTCCACGTGAAAGCACTTCTTTAATGACCTTTTTAGAAATCAATATGTCCACAAAATTTTTAAATACTAATGAACTATTAGATGTAATAATAAGATCAATATCACCCGAACTTTCTGCACCGCGACGAAAAGAGCCAACAATTTCAAATTTGGAATCAGACATACAAACAGTTTCAAATACGCTATTAAACAATTCTCTATATTGCTCTATTTCATAACGAGGAATACGTTTTAAAATATCTTCATAATATTTGAGACCAACCTTTTGTGTATCATTTAATAATTCATTTTGAAATTCTCTCAATTGTTCAATTGTTGTTATACCTTGATCAACTAATTCTTTCGCCTTTTTAGGACCAATTCCGTATACTTCGCTTAAAATATTTATAGGATTATTTTTATCTCTCTCTAGAATCTGTAAGGTTCCTGTCCGAAAATATTCATTTAACTTTTCCATTATAGTAGAACCAATATTAGGTTTATCTTTTAAATCATTTGGACTCTTAATATCATGTGGATGTGACATAATTGTTTCTTGTGCTTTTTGATAAGCACGTGCACGAAATGTTTCTCCTTGTTTCAACATTATATTTGATAGTTGTTCCATAAGTTCAATAAATTTTTCATTTAAACGAACATTTGATAATTGTGACATTTTATAGTATCCTTTTTTATCTTTAAATATATTTATGATTCGGTTAAATATATTTTAATTTTTATTATGCTCACAAAATAAGATTTGTTTCTTATTTGTCTAAATGATATATCGTTTAAATATATTATTATTATTTAAAGATAATTACATAAAGATATAATAAATGAATACCAAAGATATAACTAATTTTAATTATGTTAACGATGAATCATTCCAAAAAATGTTTTCAAATGCATATCAAGCAATTCAATTGACCGAAACGTGGGATTTTATGAAAAAAGATATAGATAGTTATATGTGGAGTAGAAGTAAGGAAGTTACAATTATATCTAATAAAATGACTGAATTAGGTTACGACGGTCATTCAGGCACATCTTTTGGTTTTACAATGAGAGAGATGCAATTTATAGCACAATATGGATTAGATGCACATAAAAATTTGTGGTTAGAAAAAAAATAAATAAAAAAGAGGGTTTCCCCCCTTTTTTATAAAAAGATGTTAGCGAAATAATTAAACAAATATAATAATAAATAATCTTACCTTTTTGAAAACTGGAACAGGAAACCTACAAACAATAAACATTAATTGAATTTTAAATATAAATAATAAAGCTATACTAATTTATTTTAAACTATACTAATTTTATTTTTAAACTAACTACAAAATACAAATACTAATTAGCTATTTAGAATCTCTGTGAAAGATGTGCTAGGTTTGCTCTAAGAAAGTCAATCTCGTTCTTTAGCCCTTGATTCTCATTCTCTAGGGTGCAAATATACTGCATATTAGCTCTGCCAAAATTAACTTCATTCTCTAGTTCTTCAACATATCGTCCATCTATTGTGATGAAATGTTCACATTCTTCTTCCATAAGCTCTTGCATTCGTTCTGAATCTGTTTCAATTTCTTCACTATGAGCTGGAGGAATTATTGAAAGAGCCTCTGCAATTCTCATCTTCTTAGTTGGCGCACTCATTAGAAGTGAGAAATCCTTGTTGGTCATCTGCTCATAGGTTTGTGTGCCAAAATCTTCTTCCTGTAAATTTAAAACAACACATGGTTTTCGATCGCCTAATACGTGCTTTTTAGCCTTGTTCTCGATCACAATCCAATACCAAGGCTCATCATAAATGATTCTAGCCTCTTTTTCAGGATTCAGCACACGTTCCTGAAAATTGTATGCTGCGGTATTATCGTGCCAATACTCGAAATGAACGTAAGCTGTATTGTATGGCCCATCTTTTCCCATTTTGTTAACAAAATCAATGTTAAAAACTTTTCCTATTCTGAGCTTTTCAAAAGTCTCAGCAACAAATTCTTTGCTAATGTTAGCAAATACATGGGGAATATAAAGACTGATGTTATTAATTGAAGACATTTTGTTTGCGATTTTGTTTGCGATTTTGTTTGCGATTTTGTTTGCGATTTTGTTTGCGATTTTGTTTGCGATTTTAGAGTTTGCTTAAGCTTTTGTTGTTATATTAATGCTTATATTTATAATGTTAAAAAGTATTTCAATTTTTTTTAAACAATATGAAAATGTCGTATAACTTAAATTTTATAAATTTATATTTTATTATAAACTAAGTTTCAAGTAAAATAAAAAAATAAATCTAAATTAAATAACTATAATCTAAATTAAATAACTATAAACTAAAATAAAAAAATAAATCTAAATTAAATAACTATAAACTAAATTAAATCTAATCTAATCTAATATTTTAACGGCATTGACCATCACATTGAATTCTAAATGGAAGCTCATATGTTGGCGCGGTTTGACACATAATATATCCACCACATTTTGAGCAATTTATCGCTTGCATATCAACTTCGTCAAAATACATGTGGTCAAAATTTGTTACCCTAAAAGACCAGTGCTCGCATCGTCCCGCATCATAAATTTCTTCCTCGATACTTTTTTCAACCGCATTCACATCAAATACTCCATTAGGGCTGGCTCGGCTAGTGCATAGGAAATGTGTTGAAAATGAGAAACATATATCTCCGAGAAGCATTCGATGTTCCGCAGTATATCTGTCATAAAATATATATTCCTTTATTAAATCTGCGAGACCTTGCGGTATTTGTTTATTCGCACTCAGCAAAATATTATTAATTAATAATTGTTTTTTAATAATTGACATCTTGTTTATAATTGCAGTTTTTTAAAATCAAGTTTCTTTAAATCGTTTATTATATGTTATAATATTAGTATTTAAAGCATTTCAATTTTATTTTGTAACTAAATATTTATTTATTTTTAATTTCAAAATAAAATTGAAATGCTTTCATAAAATAAATATAAGTCATTATTATTTATAAACAAGTTGAAAACAAATTGAAATTATTAAAATGAACATTAATTGTGAAATGAATGATTGCCCTATCTGTATGGAGATTATTGAAGGAAATAAAAATTGTGTTTCGACTGAATGCGGCCATCAATTTCATACCAATTGTTTAATGAAAAGTGTTGCTTATAATGGTTTTGGATGCCCTTATTGCCGCACTGCTATGGCTGAAAAAAATGAGGAAGAAAGTATTTATACAGATGATGACGAAGGCGAAGATGATGACGAAGACGAAGACGAATATGATGATGACTTATATGACGATTATGCACTCAGAGGACTACGATTTTTAAACAATAATATAAATGGAGAAGAACACGACCCACAAGATATTCAAGATGAGGCAGAAGATAATATACCAAAACCATCAACCGCATTTATTCAACAAAAATTAGTAGAACAAGGTGTTACTATGGAAGACCTACTTAAGGTTATACTAGTAGAGCATGATGACTATACCAACCGAAATAATGAGCTTGAAAAATTCCTCAAAATTGACAGAGATGTTTATGAAAAATTACGTTTAATTATCAGTAACTACAATCCTGAACAACCTGTTTAAAAAATAAAAAATAGAAAATAGAATATATTAGTTAAAATAGAAAATAGAATATATTAGTAAAAATTTAGGTCTTTATTAAGATCTTTTTTTATTTTATTAACAATTAATAAATGATTAATCCAGCAAAAACAGTTACATTATTTAGTCAACCATATTTAGACAAATATAATCAATGCTATAAAAATATAGTTACAATCAACACGATTCCACAAGGGCCATTAGCACAACTCGTAAGAAGAGTAATCTTTCCTCCATTAAGTGAATTTAAACAACCAGGGCCTTGCAGCCATATCAAAAATTGCGGATTCGCATTGATTTCATTAAACGGTGAAAATTGCTGTATAAAAAGTGTTTCTAATTTAATGATAGTAGATGAAGTTCCTGATTTAGTCTCCTTTTTACTTACTAATGGTTACAAAATTGATTCAAGTCTAACTAAAATGTTCAACACAAGTGATATACGATTTCAAACAGAAAATGCAAACAAACTACTATTTTTGGTAACGTATAATGGTTAATTAATCTATTGAATATTTATTAATTATTATTTCTTATTTTTCCATTCTTTATATCCATTACTTTTACAAATATTAAAAGAAGTCCCTAGATGATTTTGAGCTATTAAATATGCCTTTTTATGATGAACATCCATTTGTTTTAAATAATTGAATATTTCTTCTTGTTTTTCTTTTGAATAAGTATAAACAAATTCAGGAATTGGCAATTGTAATGATATAAAATCAATTGTATCTGACATTATTAATATATATAACTCATATATATTAATAATTATTAAATCAATTTTTTTGATAAAAATAAAATAAATTTACAAAGAAAATCGAACACGTTTTGTTTTTCCTTTATCATTCATTGAATATTTTTTTGTTTTATTATAAATATTTCCACCTTTTTTCATAATAGAATAATAATTTGGATTATTAAATTCATTAATCGAATTACTTATTCTACCTGCCACCTGATATTTTTCATTGACCAGTTCTTTAAATCCACCTCGTTGCATTAATGATATGTTTGGATTTAAACTTGTATTTGGATTTAAATTTGTATTTGTATTTAAATTTGTATTTGGATTTAAACTTGTATTTGTATTTAAACTTGTATTTGAAGATGGCAAATTTTTCTTTACCTTTTCTAATGTTTCAAAACTTTGATTTATATTATTACTAGTTTCTTGAACCGCTTTAGATATTGCTTCTGTAGCAGTAGTAGTTGCCTCTACTACATCTCCAGCAGCAGCAGAAAGATCATTCGCCATTTTTCCTATTTCTACAATAGCACCATAACCTGGCACAGCAGCCATAGCATCAGTAGCTACTTTAATCGCACCCGATGAAACACCTGCAATAGCTTGTGTTCCTGCTTTATTTAACACATCAATTGCATCATTTACTGGTTTTTCAGAAGATTTTACAAAAATATCTGCAATTTCTGCAGCATTATCTAAAGCAACTTTCGTTTCTTGTTTAAATTCAGGTGTGCTTACTGCTTGATTAAAAGTATGAAGTAATTGAGTGCTCGTTTCACCCAAATTTCTTGCTGTATCTTTTAATGATTCATTAACTATATTACTTCCTAGCACCTCATTTATATTACTAATTAAAGCCGCAGAACCTTTGTCAAAAACATTCACAACATCACTTCCCATTTTTGAAACACCTTCACTAGCTTTTTCTACGGATTCATTTATATTAGTTGTATCTTCTTTTATTTCATTCTGATTAATGGGTTGCAAACCAAGCAATCTCAAACCTTTTTCTTTGCCATAATTAATTATGGTAGAAGTATAACTAGATAATTTATCACCTACCACATCAAAAATAAGTTCACTTTTTTTTAACGGGTGCACATCAGCACCACCATAATATTTCTTATTTTTTCTAGTTTTTTTTGAGATTTTATTTCTTTTGTGTTTAGTTTTATACATTTTATATTATACTAAGAATTTATATTTTATTTTACATTATTCATTTAATAATTTATTCATTTTTTTTAGCCTCTTGCATTCTCTTAAAATCAGCAAAGGACATTGCATATTTTTTATCTACAACCTTTCTATCAATCTTTTTTAAAAAATTAAAATTTGATAATTTACCTTCATATGAATAACGGTTTGCATTTTCTTTCAATAATATTTTTTCATTGTTAGTGTCTGTAACTTTATTATTTGGAATACTATTTTTTGGAGGTGCAGCCATGTTTACGTGTCCCGTTCCAGCTTCTTTATTATAACTTTTAAACTTTGCAAACACATTCTTTTTTGTTTCCACAGTAATTTTATTTTCTTCTTCTTGTTTTCTTTTTTCTTCCTTTTTTTCTTTTTCGTCATTTTCCTTTTCTTCTAGTTTCTTTTCATATTTTTTCAATTCTTCTTCCATAATATAATAAATAGGTCTGCAATTAAACATTTTAACATATTTTCTACACACGGATTCTAAATATCTATAAGGAATTGTGTTATCACTATAGTATTCAAATGATTCACGTTTATTATTATATAACATTAATACATTTCCTAATGGTGTTTTTTCTATTACAAAACTATTTTTTAATTTATCAAGACGTTCATCGATAACAAATTGTCTTGCTTTTTCTTCTGTAATGGTAGTCAATTTATTTATCACTTCAGGCGTTTCTAAAATATCGTATAATTCTGAAAGTCCGGTTTCAAGCTGTAAGCTTTCTTCGGTTAATTCTTTTATAATCTCGTTATTTTTTTTTTCATAGCATTTTTTATCATTTTCACAATTTTCACCATTTTCACCATTTTCACAAAATTTTTCTATATTAGCACAGCATTTTTCATCATTTTCACAAAATTTTTCTATATTACAATAATCCTCATCACTATATTCAGCTAATTGTCTCTCAATATAGCCTAATTTATCTTTGATTTCATTTATTTTTTTATAATATTCATCTTTTTCTAATAAAAAAAACTCTTCTATTTTTCTTTTTTCTAACTCTTTTTCTTTTTCGTCAAACACAAATTCAGTAGATAACTTTTTTATATCTTCTAAATATTTATCTTCATATTTTTCCTCTATTTTTTCCTCTAATTCTTCCTCTAATTCTTCCTCTAATTCTTCCCCAAAAAGATTATCTTCATTTCCAAATTCCAAAAATGGTCTAGACGCAAAAACCCCAAAACGATTATATAATTGTTTTCGTTTTTCAGAAGAAAAATAATACGTTAAAAAAAATATAGCTAATAATGTGCATAATGTTTCTTTTTCAAAAAATAACATTTATTATTTATTATTTAATTTATTATTTTTAAGCATTTTCATTATTAACTTCTTTTATTCGTTCTTCAAATAATTCTTTTATTTCCATCGATAAATCAGGCAACTTTATCAAATCATAATTGTTTTCTTCTGCATCCGGATGTAATCTTACTAAATACAAATCTCTAACCTTTTTTCCATATTTTCGCTCTATAATTGCCTTGTATGTATTTAATTGCAAAGCATAATGCCAAAAATTGGAGTCAGGCATATGGCATATTATTTTATTTTTCGCAAATTTATTAAAATGATTGACCATTGATATTTCTTTAGAGCGTTTCCAATCATAAATACTTAGTGTTCCATCTGAGTTTTCATATATCATATCAATCGAACCCGCGATTTTAAGCTCTTCGTCAAATATAGTCCATTCTGTTCGATATGGTTTCAAATGCGAATGATCTTTCACAAAATTTATAAAATAATTCCACTCTAGCGATTTATCCGTTTCTAAAAACGTTTGGTTTAATATATACTTTTCATACAAATCTGTGTGATCATAAAAAGTGTCAATATTTTTATTATTCATAAAACATTCGATTTCATAATGTAAATCTGTTCCTGCTTTAGAAACCGCGGCACTATTATTAGACCATTGATCTTTAATTTCTTGAGCAGTTAGACCCCAATATTTGTGACCTGGTTTCCAAGACTTACTGTTTAGTATTCGACTAATAATTAAGTCCGCGTCAAAATGCGGAAAATGAGTATGATTCCAAGTTGTTACAGAGGTATATTTACTTTTTCCTAACACAGTACTATCGTTTAATATAGTGTATTTGTGTCCTTCTTCTTCAAATTTGATATATTGATCGCGAAAATGTGCATTTCTATTAGATAATACGGGATACAAAGTTGGCTTCATAATAACTAGTTTTATATATTATTTATTATGATTTTAAGTCATTCAATTTTATTTATATTCTACTTTAAAAAGTGAAAGTAGAATATAAATTAAATACTCATTTGTAACCAAGCACTACCATCACATATTAATCTTGTTTGAAATATTGATGTTGTTATAGTTAGATTAGCTTGTGCAGATGCATTATTATATGGATAAAAAAAATTTCCAGATGCTGGCTGATTAATAGTAAATTGTTGATTATTTGTTTTTTTTTTAAAAT
>Ga0209086_10001567_pt1 | contig 18498 bp, 14 predicted proteins | sample M_130207_XF_Meta_FD_187312 | JGI IMG/M metagenome (GOLD analysis project Ga0209086, IMG submission 187312) | Freshwater microbial communities from Lake Montjoie, Canada to study carbon cycling - M_130207_XF_MetaG (SPAdes) (version 2) | ecosystem: Environmental > Aquatic > Freshwater > Lake... | reverse complement strand
AATTTTGTAAAAAACATCGACAATATGAAAAATTTTGCCCATATTTACACGATAGACCTAGCGAACCATGGACAGAGTTCACGATTACAAATATTAAAAATAAATTTAAATTAACACGGAAACATGGACGAAAAGGTGAAAATGACAATAGAAAAGAAAAATCTGGGAGAAATACCCAGACCAAAAGGAATAACGACAACGTATAATGGTTTGGTTTGGTTTTATGGGGCAAATAATTTTTCTACATTTTGAAGCAAATTGACCGCTTTTATATTTTTTTCAATGTAGGTTTTCTTGTAATTGGCATTTGGATTTTGCAATATATTTTTCAGTAATAATATATCGTTTTTTATATCTCCTGATAATTTTATTGTATCATCAATATAACTATCAATATTTTTACAACCCAAATATATTGGCATACAATTATATAAAAGCGGCGTAATAATTTTCTCTGAAAAATAATGATTGCATTGGTGGTTTTCAATACATATGGAAAATAAATAATCTTCATACGGTTCAGCATCATTAAACGAGCCCTTTATTCTATCATCATAATGATACATCGAACTACCATGTCCATAAATGTCTATTGGCAAATTATGTTGAATGATAGCATCTATTAAATGATGACGATATTGGTGGCCTGGAGCATATTGCTTTTTACTCACCACAATAGACATTATTTTAGGTTTATGAGTGATTTCTTTTGGAGGTCTGGAATGCCACATGTATCCAAAATGCTCTACAAATGGCTCTGGTAAAGTTAATTTATCGCCGATGAAATATTTACCAATATGTGTTTTAGCATATTCAATAAAACGCTGGTTTAATCCTAAGAACTGTATGGGTTCAAAGGCTAACCCAATAACATTTTCTTTCGGAATTTTCAAGTCAGGCATCGCAGTATTCATTATAATTGCATGAGTATAATCGTCGTCGTCGGTTATATACACCTTCTTATCTTTTCCATAAAAATCGAGTTCACTTGCATAATTGATTCTTTCGTATACCTCTTTACAATTTTTGCTTGGAGCAAAAGGACAAAAAATCTTAATTTTATACATATTATTTATACGAAGAAATGTATCATTATATTTAAGTTATTATATTATATACAATATTTCTCAATAGAAATATAATAATATCATTATATTATAATGATACATTTAATTTCATATGGAGATAACCTATATAAAAATTCAAAAAAAAGAATATATTTAGAAGCGAATAATACTGGTTGGTTTGATACCATTACGGTATACGGTCCTGAAGATATAGATGATGCCTTTAAAGAAAGGTTTCATACTATATTAAATAAAAAAAGAGGCGGCGGTTATTGGTTATGGAAATCTTATTTTATAAAAAAAAAAATAGATGAAATAAATGAGAATGATATATTAATATATATAGATGCTGGATGTACTATAAATAGCAATGGTAAGAACAGATTTTATGAATATATAGAAATGTTAAATAGTGGAGACGAAGGAAACATTTCATTTCAAATGGGACATATAGAAAAAGAATGGACAACTAGGGAAATATTTGAATACTTTAATGTAAATGATAATAATGAAATTAAAAATAGCGGTCAAATATTGAGTACTATTCGTATTATGAAAAAAAATGAAAATTTAATTAAAATATTAGATTTGGAAATGAAAACATATCAAGATAACCCTTTATTAATAACAGACTATTATAATAGTAATAATCAAGAAAGTTGTTTTAAAGATAATCGACATGACCAAAGCGTATGTAGTGTTATAAGAAAAATTAATAAAACGATTTTATTAACAGATGAATCGTGGTTTAAATTTGGCGATGAAAAATCTTTAAAATACCCATTTTGGGCAACAAGAAGAAGAGGATAAATATATATTATATTCGGTGTAATACAAATAAATACAATTAATAATTATATTTAAAAAAATATGATTATTATAATATAAATGGAAAAAGAAAGGAATGAAAAAGGAACGACTGAAAAAGGAACGACTGAAACAAGAATGAACGAAAAAGACACATTAGAAAAAGAAAATATATCATGGAAATTAATCGATAAATACTTTAAAGATAACCCCAATAATTTAGTCTCTCATCATTTAGAATCATATAATGAATTTTTTAGAAATGGTATTAAACGAATCTTCAGTGAAAACAACCCGATTAGATTCATCGAGAGAGAAGAAGAAGGAAGTGAAACTGGCAAAAGAAATGAGTGTCATCTTTATTTAGGTGGTAAAGACGGCTCTAAAATTTATTATGGTAAGCCAGTTATTTACGACGACCATAATTCTCATTACATGTTTCCCAATGATGCGCGTTTGCGAAATATGACCTACGGAATAACCATTCATTATGACGTCGATGTCGAATTTGTCTATTACAACGGTGAAGAGAGAAAACAACACTCTACCATGTTATCCAAAATTTATTTGGGCAGATTTCCTATTATGCTTCAATCGGACTTGTGTATTTTAAATACCATGAATAAAGATGTTCGATTTAATATGGGTGAATGTCGTAACGACTACGGAGGTTATTTTATTATCGACGGCAAAGAAAAGGTCATCATTTCACAAGAGAAGTTTGCCGATAATTTACTGTATATTAGAGAGAATAAAGCAGATGATATTTATAGTCACTCCGCAGAAATTCGCTCCGTTTCTGAAGATAGTTCAAAACCGATTCGAACTACGGCGGTAAAAATAGTCGCTCCATCTGCTAGTTTGAGCAATAACCAAATCGTGGTGGCGGTTCCCAATGTTAAAAAACCTGTACCGCTCTTTATTTTAATGCGCGCATTAGGGGTCGTCTCCGATAAAGATATTATCAAAACATGTTTATTATGCGATTTGGACGACGAACATGAAAACAATAAAAATCAATATATTGATTTATTTATACCGTGTGTCCATGATGCGAATAAAATATTTAATCAACAAAACGCGTTGGAATTTATTGCTGAATTGACAAAAAGCGGAACGGTGTCAAGTGTATTAGAAATTCTCTCGGATTATTTTTTACCGCATATTGGCGAGCTTAATTTTTTGGAAAAAGCCTATTTTATAGGCCACATGGTGAATCGTTTATTAAAAGTGTATACCAAAGAAGAAAAACCAACGGATAGAGACAATTTTCGATTTAAACGAGTTGAACTTTCTGGCTCGCTTTTATATGATTTATTTCGCGAATATTATTTAATACAAAAGAAGGACATTGCACGTAAAATCGACGAAGAATATTATTATCACAAGGGCGAATATAAAGAAGATGATACCCTTTCTAGAAAGGAAAAGAAACAAATCAATAGTAAAACCAAGGGTGAAAAAGGCGACCAGAATAACAAATATAAAGACAATTTTATCAGTCTCATTGAATCAAACTTTAATTCCTTTTTTAAAGACCGAATGGTCGAACAAGGTTTTCGCAAAGCTTTCAAAGGCAATTGGGGGTCGGAAGCGCACACCAAACGGCTAGGGGCTGTTCAGGATTTAAATCGTTTAAGTTGGAATTCATTTATTTCCCATTTGCGCAAAATTAATTTACCGTTGGATTCCAGCGCCAAGGTAGTTGGACCACGTCTGTTAAATTCGTCGCAATGGGGCTTCATTGACCCCATTGATACCCCTGATGGTGGTAATATTGGTCTACATAAACACATGTCTATTAGCACCTATATTACGAGTGGCTCCTCTGGTTATCCTATTATAAAATGGCTTCGATTAAATACCCCTATGCGTATTTTATTAGAATGTTCAGCTGAACAATTAGGCAGTAGTTCAAAAATATTTGTCAACGGTATTTGGATTGGTGTGATAGACACGCCAATTGAAACCGTAAACTTGCTGAAATTATACCGACGTAATGGTGTCATACCCATTTATACGAGTATTTCATTCAATTATCAAAGCAACGAAATCTATATTTATACGGATGCAGGACGATTGTCTAGACCCATTTATTATATTGAAGACAAAAGGTGTAGCTATGATAGAAAAGACATCATTGAATTATTAAACAGCGGCGAAATTACATGGGAGCAAATTATTTCTGGGTTTATGAAAAAATCCGACGAAAATTTTAAAACAAAAAACAACAAAATTTACGAATTAATGGATTTATATCGTGACATAAATGGTGGCGATAAAGGAGAAATATTTAAAAAGTTGGAAAAATTCAAAGCAGTTGTGGATTATGTAGATACTTCCGAAGAAGAAACCGCTCTAATCGCCGCGAGTGTAGAAGATTTACAAAAGGGCAAATGGTATACTCATTTAGAAATAGACCCTTCCTTAATTTTAGGAGTCATGGGAAATATGATTATTTATCCAGAAAATAATCCAGTGACACGTAATTCTTTTTCATGTGGCCAAAGTAAACAAGCTGTCTCTGTATATCATTCCAATTATCAAATGAGAATAGACAAAATGGGAGTGGTTTTAAATTACGGACAAACACCATTGATTAAATCGCGATATCTCGAATATGTGAATAATGAAGAACAACCCTACGGAGTAAATGCGATTGTAGCTATTATGTGTTACACTGGCTACAATGTAGAAGACGCTATTTTAATCAACGAAGGTGCCATTCAGCGCGGTATTTTTAGAACCACATATTATACCGCTTACGAAGCTAGAGAAGAAAGCTCAAAGGTAACTGGCATGAACAACTCGCGATTTGCGAATATTGAAAAGAACAATGTAATCGGCAAAAAACAGGGATACGATTATAGTTTTCTAGACGACCATGGTTTGGTGAAGGAAAATACGGAGCTAAACGATAAAATCATTGTCATTGGTAAAATAAATTCATCTTTGGAGACGAAGGACGTTTGGTCTGATGATTCTGTCAAGACAAAAAAGGGACAGTTGGGATTTGTTGATAAATCCTTTATTACTTTGGGCGAAGAAGGATTTAATGTTGCCAAGGTTCGCGTGAGAGAAGAACGTTTACCTGCCATCGGTGATAAGATGGCCTCCCGCGCTGGACAAAAAGGAACGTTGGGGTTGATTATTCCTGAAGACGACATGCCGTTTACCGAAGACGGCATCAGACCTGATTTAATTATTAATCCACACGCCATTCCGTCGCGTATGACCATTGGACAAATTGTAGAGAGTCTCTTTGGTAAGGTTTGCACCAGTTATGGAGGCTATGGCGATTGCACCGCATTTCAAGTAAAAGGTTCAAATTTTTCAACGTATGCGCCTATGCTGGTTAAGGCTGGGTTTCATTCATCAGGAAATCAAATTTTATATAATGGCATGACTGGTAATCAACTGAGCGCGGATATTTATATGGGGCCCACTTATTATATGCGTTTAAAACATATGGTCAAGGATAAAATTAATTACCGTGCTCGCGGACCAAATACAGTATTGACTCGACAACCTGTGCAAGGTCGCGCAAACGATGGTGGGTTGCGTATTGGTGAAATGGAACGTGATGGCGTCTTGGCTCATGGAATGTCTTATTTCTTGAACGAATCCTTTATGGTAAGGGGTGAGAAACAAGATTATTATATTGCGGTTTGTAACAAGACAGGAGCTATTGCTATTTATAATGAAGCGCGCAATTTATTTTTGAGTCCTTATGCGGATGGACCAATTAAGTTCAATTTTAACCCAGATGGTTCGCAAAGTATCATGAATTTAAGTAGATTTGGACGGTCTTTTAGTATATTAAAAGTGCCTTATGCATTTAAATTATTAATACAAGAGTTGCAAGTCATGAATGTTCAAATGCGTATTATTACCGAAGACAATATTGACCAATTATTAAGTATGTCCTATTCCGATAACATTAGTAAATTAATGAATAGCGAGAAAAGTGTAAATGACAATATCACTGAGTTAAATAAGACCATTTCTACTATATTGAAGGAACCTGTAAAATATTCTCGTGATGAAACACCTGTGATTCCTGAACCTGTGAATTTAGATACTACACCAACCGAAACCGGACCAACTGAAAATGTTTCATCACCACCATTTGCACCAGGAACCTCTGGTTCATCGCCACCCTTTGCACCTGGGTCGCCTGTCAACCTAGGAAATAGTTCATCGCCACCTTTTGCACCTGGGTCGCCTGTCAACCTAGGAAATAGTTCATCACCACCATTTGCACCTGGTTCGTCTATAAATAGTTCATCACCTCCTTTTGCACCTGGTTCGTCTATAAATAGTTCATCACCTCCTTTTGCACCTGGTTCGCCTATAAATAGTTCATCACCTCCTTTTGCACGTGACTCAACACCTTCTGCAGAAAATAACTCAAAAACCACTACATCTGTTTTAGAAATAGAGAAACCATCCGAAGAAAGTTCAAAAGATGAAAATAAATCGGAATCGGAAAACAGTGCCTCTAATTCTGGAATCAAAAAAATCGAAATAGAGACCGGCCGTAGCACGTCATCAAATAGCTCCTCTTCTGGAGAAACAAAAAAATTATAGTATAGACTAGAAAAAATACCAGAAATACCAGAAATACCAGAAATACCAGAAATACCAGAAATACCAGAAATACCAGAAATACCAGAAATACAATATTATTTAAAATTGAAATAAAAATAAACCATTCTATATTATAATATAGAATAGAATGGCTAGTCAAAATTCGAGTATTTTAATTTCACACATATATAAATCTAGAAAAATTGTTTTAGAATTAATGCAAAAACAAGGTTACAATGTGAATGATTATGCTAATTTTAGTATAAATGAAGTAAATTCCATGAAACAAAATAATCAATTAGACATGCTTTTAGAAAAAAGCGATGATCATGTTACCACAGAAAGCCCCAAAAATAAAATATATATACGCTATTATTTATCGGCTAGACCTGCCGCAAAAAATATACAAGAAATGATAGATGATTTATTTATTTTGACCGAAACTCTAAAAAAAACCGATACGTTATTTATCATCATCAAAGACGACCCCAACGAAACTCTCGTTAACGAACTGAAACATATTTGGGAAAGCGAAGGAATTTTTATAATTGTTGAAAGTATTAAACGTTTACAATTTAATATATTAGAACATATATTGGTTCCACCACATCGTGTATTGGCCGATAGTGAAGTAATAGAAGTTATGAAAAAATATAATGTGGTGAATAAAACGCAATTTCCAGATATTTCCAGATTTGACCCAGTTGCACGTGTGATAGGTTTACGACCGGGGCAATTGTGTCATATAATTAGACCTAGTAAAACAGCGATTGAAACAAATTATTATCGAATTTGTGTCTAATAAAAAAAATACAAAAAATACAAAAAATACAAAATTAAATATAATTTTTTTATATTGTATATCTCTATATTTGTAAAATGAATAATATAGTTTTCGATTTCGAAAAACCAGATACAACAGGATTTACCATTTATAGCAAAAGTGGTTGTCCAAATTGTGTAAAAATGAAAAAATTACTAGGTGACAAAAACCTGAATTTTAAAATAGTAGATTGTGATGAATATATAATAGAAGATAAACAGTGTTTTTTGCTTTTTATAAATGCTTTAGCTGAAAAGGATGTGAAATTATTTCCTATGGTATTTCACAATAGCAAATTCATTGGTAGTTATAACGAAACAACAGATGTTGTAAATAAATTGTCTCTTTCTTTTGAAGAAAACGGTAACTTTTAGAGTTTTCTAATTTACAAATTTTAATTTTTGTCTAGTTTTCTGGTATAATAAATAGTTTGGTTACATATTTATTATATATTGTTATAGTAAGTATATAATATGGATACTACCGCTTGTAGAGATACAACAAATTTTACAAAACAAATAGATACGTTGCAATCACAGTTACCATCAATTTTAGAAGATTTTAAAAAATATTATGTATTTTATAATACAAATCCAGCAGACGCCGAATATCAACAAATGTTTCAAAATATAAAAAGCAATTTAACGACTCTACAAGCCAATCTATTTAAATTATCAAACGATGTGGAAAGTTGTATAAATAATATAAATACATCATATTCGAAAATAGATGATTCAATACAATTAGAAAAAGAAACAAACGCAAAGCTTAAATTAGAGCTAGGAATTGTGGAAAAAAACAATAATGCGTCCACAGAATTAATATACGATTATAAAAATATGTATGAATATGGATATTTACGCAACTGGTCGATGATTTTTAGTATTTTAATTGTTGGGGTTGCTATTTCGAAATTTTTCAAAACACCTGCTCCTACCACAAATGCACTATAAATGAGAGTGATAAAGTGATATTTTAATATTATAGTATATATATACTATAAAATGGTTATATTAGACAATAGTTTAAATGTTTTAAATTTAGAGTATTTAACAAAAAAATATCAGACTTTATTAATCGAATATCAGCAAGCAGTTGTAAATTATACCAATTATCTAAAAGACCTAAGTGATATATCAAATAATACAGTTAATGACGACATTATGGTAACAATTAAAGGGGTGCAATATTGGGGAACAGGAGGAATATCTCAAAACAATTCAAAAACAATTAATGAATGCAAAGCATCCTGTATAGCAGCGAATGGATGTAGTGGAGCAATATATAATGCAATCGATTATGCTCAACCTATGTGTTGGTTAAGAAGTGGTGAATCTAATATTATAGCAGGAAAGGAAAATGACTATTCAATTATAAAGAAAGACCAATATTTACTTTCTATTATTGAAAATTTAAATGAACAACTTATAGATATTAATCAAAAAATAATGGAAATTATTAGTGATAATCAACCTGTTCTTGACTCAAATGTAGAAGATAATCAAGACCAAAATTCTACATTAATCGATAATTATAAACAACTCACACAAGATAGGGAAAAAATCGCACAATTAACGAATGAATATCAAACTTTAGAAGAACAACAAATACAAGGAGATATTAAAATTAATCAAAATTATTATTCATTTCTTTTATTAATAATTCTAGCAATTATCATAATATTTATGTTGTATAGTTTTAGCGGTTCGTCATCAAATATTCAACGTGGCGGAAATTTGAGTAAAAACGCATATTATTTTGTTTTTGGTATCATAATACTAGTATTCTATATAATATATTCTTATACCCGTTAGATTGACTGATTTATGCATTGTCTGGTTGTCTTTGGGTTGGGATAGAAACAAATTGTACCTAATAATAAATATATATTTTATATATAAATATATTTTTTATATGAATATATTAATGTCAAGTCTAATAAATAATATTTATTCAAATGTTAAAAATACAACCTTTTATGCAAATAGTAATTCTCATACGTATAAACCAACTCATTCTTATAACAGAATTACTCCTGGCCTGTCGCAAGGAGAGAAATTCAAAAAATATCAAACTAAAATTGTGAAGAATTTAGAAAAACGAATTGAATATGTCAATTCCAAAGAGGGATTTCACAATGGGTTACCTAGTGGGTTACCAAATGGGACGCCAAATAGTTTAACATCACAAACCACAAGTATTTTGCAAAATAATGACTATTCTTCACAAAAACAAATTGTCGACAATTTAAAACAACAATACGACTCCACTTTGCAGGAATATAATGGATTAGTATCAAAAATTAAAGGGTCATCTACCAGTTATTTTGATAGAGTAAACCCAACGAATCCATATTTAGGTAAAAATGTTTGCTTACAAAATAGTTCTTGTGGTTATGTAACACAAAAAGGGGTTTTTAAGTTATATCCAGACAACGACACATACAGTGCCACTGCAGGACAGAATGGATGCCCTAACACACCTTATATAAATATAATGGGTGACGTAATGGATGGAGGGGATGTAAACACTGTGGGTAGTACTATTTCAAGTAACCCACCATTAATCGTGGGGACACCTATGACAGCTGGTCAAAGTTGCGGCAACGAAGGTTCAAATGTATTTGTAAATAGATTAATTAGTAACCCAGACGTTTCATATGTAGGCTGTTATGCCGATAATACAATGTCCCCCTTGATGACTTTTATAGGCGGTACTCCTGCGAGTCAAACCACCTCAGATACAGTCACTAGCGGTTCCTATACCTACGAACAATGCAAAGAAGCTGCTATAAATGGCGGTTATCGTTATTTTGCTTTACAAGGAGTTGATTATTCTACCTCTCAAGGATATTGCGCGGTAGGAAATAATCAAGCCACTTCTACGAGTTTAGGAAATAGTTATATCATTACAAGTCAAACACCATTGTGGTCATCTGGAACAACTGGAGACATGCAAGGTTCTATTGCTATGTTGAATGGAGATGGAACTCTTGTCGTTAATAATACTTCTGGAAGTGCTATATTTACTACTCCAGTACCAGATAGTGTAAAATCTCAACCAAATCCATATATAGGGTGTTATACAATTGATAATTCATCTGCCGATAATGAAATCGCGGATAGATACACTTTAACATTTGAACAATGTCAAGATTTAGCAACAGATAAAGGATATCAATATTTTGGCGTGGGAGGTAATAACCGAGGTGATAATGTGAAAAAATGTTTTGGTTACAATGATTTGAATGTCGCACAGGAGAAAGGATTGTCTCAAAAATGTAACAATCAGACTACTGGAGGAACCGGTGCGGCTTCTATATATGCTACGGATAATTTAAATACTCTAGGTAATTGCTATTTAATTTTACAAGATGACGGTAATATGTGTATATATAATGGAACTGGACCTAGCGATAATCAAGGATTGATTTGGTCATCTGGATCCAATGGACTACAACAAGCCCCGAACCCTATTTATGCTGCAGAAAATGGGAAATATGGTAAAAACTGGATACCAAATGATTCAACCTTAGCGGCTGGCGATTTTGTTGGTTCTACAAATGGCAATATAGCGCTTATTATGCAAACAGACGGCAACTTAGTATTGTATACATTCACCCAATCTACTAATTGTAAAAAAATGACAGATGGGAATATGGGTGCTGGTATAGGCGGAAATGCTTTATACGATATTGGTAAAGTAGGAAATCTATCTAATTTATCCAAGACCGCATATATTGACCAAGATTCGAAACTTCATACTATAGAAGGTTTTGATGGGTCAACCACTTCTGATGTATCAGGCAACATTGATTCAAACACCTACGATAATTATGATTATAGTGAAGATACCGACATACCAGATGGTCTTAAAAATGCCACCGCCGCTCAAAAACAACAACTTGAACAATTACAAACTACATTAAAATTATTAGCGTCGCAAATGTCTAGTTATACAGGAAATTACAATACAGGTGTCCAAACAACACAGAGTCAAATAGACGCAAATACACAAGGCATTCAAGATTATTTAAATCAAATACAAAACATAAATAATAAAATTCAAAATTACGATTCGAATATTGACAATGTATTAAATGATAGTGATATTGTTGTGTTACAAAAAAATTATGACTATTTATTCTGGAGTATTTTAGCAGCTGGTTCTGTATTGATAGCAATGAATCTTATGAAGAAATGATAAATGATAAATAAAAAAATTAAAAATATTATATAAATTATCTTCTTATATTTTATATAATATGAGTGACCCATCTAATAATTATTCACAAAATATTGAACAAATACTGAATGATATTCAATTATTGCAACAAATGGAACAACAATTGTTTAATAGTTTAGAAACAAACACCAATTTAACCGTTCAACAACAACAACAAATAATTGACAAAATAAGTCAATTATCGACGATGCGTGTTAATTTATACAAAACATTAAGCGGTATGAATGTTTTTTTTCAAGGTGCTTTAGAATCCTCTTCTGAAATATTACAAAGTCAAACCGCAGCGATTAGTATTGTTGAAAACGAATTAAATCAAGCAAAAGAACGATTAGATGTTTTGGAAGTTGAAAAAAATAATAAAATACGTTTAGTTGAAATAAATGATTATTACAGTGATAGATATGCCGAACATAGTAAACTTATGAAAATTTTTGTAATAACACTTATTCCTATCATTATTTTAGCAATATTGAAAAATAAAGATATATTACCAAATCCCATTTTTGTTATGTTAGTTGTTATTATTTGCTTTATTAGTTTGTATTACAGTTGGAGCACGTATAGTTCAATTATAATGAGAGATAATATGAGTTATCAAGAATATAACTGGAGTTTTAATCCAAATTCAATATCGACGACATCAACGTCCACTACCACTACTAGTGATCCGTGGTTGTCTACAGCCTCTGCGATTGCGGACATATGTATCGGACAAGAATGTTGCGCTGATGGAATGACATGGGATGCATCTTTAAATCAATGCACAAGCACATTTTCAGATGCAGCATCTGGTATTATATCGTACGGAACTAGCACTTCAACAACCATTCCTATACAAACAACAACCGAAACATTTGTAACCAGAGAAGCTATGGTAAATAATGTTTTGACAAAAAAAGAACCAAATAAATACAAATATGATTATAATATGGCACCCACTATTCAAGCTCCATTATCAAAAAGTTTTACTAATAATGTAAAAATATAGAACCGCACTACATGACTATTTATAGAAAAAAAGAAATTTGGGTAAATTCTTTTAATTGTATATTATAGTAATGGGGTCAACATCATATGATTTAAGTAAATTTAATGCACTTATTGCAGAAGCTTCTGATGCTATTACATGTAATTCGGATTGTCAGAAAGAAAGAGAAGCTGAGAGGCTTAAGCAATCTTATTTAGATGCAGAGACTAATGTAGCATCTTCTGATGCTGAATTATCGAATGCATTACAAGAATACGTGGTGTATACACAAGGTAGTTCCGCATATACTGACATGATTGAAGCTAAATTACAAGACGAAGCCGAAGTAATTGCGGATACTTTTTCTGACAATTTTAATGCAGATGTAGAGAAGATTCAGACGCAAATTGATAGTCTTGATACCGTTGTTACTAGTTACGATTACGCGGTTGAATTATTGAATAAATATTTAATTGAAAATAAAGAATTATTTAATGAATTAAAAGATGACAGTAATGACGTCCTAACAAATGAACGTAAAACATATTATGAGAATCAACAAATAGATAATCTAAAATTTTATTATTTATATTTCTTGATAGGAATATATGTTATTTGTGTAGTTTGTTTTGTAATTTTCTGTTTTATATATCCTTCACAAATGTCGGGTGTAGCAAAATTATTGACTGTGGGTGCTTTTATAGCACTACCCTTTTTATCTACATGGATATTAGGTATGGTAATATTTTTAGCAAATAAAGCTTATAATGTGCTACCAAAAAACGTGTACAAAAATAAAAATTTCTAGGGTAAAATTTAGTAAAATATGTATGATTTTAGTTATACATATTTTGTAAATAGAATTGTTCCATCTAAAATGTTCGGCGGTGTATTATGTAGTTCTATTTTGAGTAGTTCTATTTTGTCTACGTTTATTTTATATCGCATTCAGTATATCTGCTTCATCTTCAGGTTCAACAAATTTTATACCATGCCATCCAGTAGTCTTACACATACCATATTTCTTATTCATATATTCAAATAATTCCTCACCTTTTGGTATCTTTCTAGAACCCTGGGTATTCATAAACCAATCCTTAAAACAAGTTTGTAGTCCCTTCTTTCCAATTTTATCGTTATTGTTGCTAGTTTTAACTATCATTTCATGTACAAATGCGGCAATATGGTCCTGTCCCTTTCTATATTTATTGGATGCATTTAATACGGTGACACAATCTTCTACAATGCCTCCTGTTTCAAATGCACGTTTTACGAGCATACTGGCGAAAATCGGCGCAAATAGTGGTAACTTATCCTTGAGACTTTTATCCTTATTGTACACATAGGGCGTCTCGTCATTAAAGGTTTCGCCTTCATCCACAAATTTAGACAAGAAATCTACTTTACGAATTCTTCGCCATGTTCCATCATCATTACTTTCAATATCAAATAAATTGTTGGTACACACTACTAGACTAAATTGTGGTTCGAAAATTTCCGATTCTGAATATAAACCTCTGGCTTGAATGGGGTCTCCACCAGTTAATTCCTTCATAATACCCTCATTCAATTTCACACCTTTTGACGGCTCTTGCATAACAGCATAGCGGATACCTTTTAATTTAAGGACTTCGTCTGAAGTGCCGCCAATCTTACCTCTTACGTCTGTAACCAGTGTAATCGGAACAGTGCCTTTATATTCGCCTAATGTAACCGCCATTAAATCAGCAATAATCGATTTACCATTACTACCGCTTCCATGATATACATTGAATGTTTGGTTTTTATTTGCTCCAATTAAACATGATGCTAAATGGTCGCGCATATATCTATTCAAGTCTTTTATAGGAAATAATTTATTCATAAATTCTTCTATTTCTTGAGCAGTTTGTTTAAATTTTTCGCTAGTTATATTTTCATCATAAGAAACATAAGGAATTTTAGTTGATTTTGTAATATAATCTTCTGGATATCCTTCTCGAAATACTTTATTGGGAAAATCTACTACACCATTCGTAAAACACATTAGATATTTATTAGTATCCATATTTCGAATAAATTCACCGTCATAAAATATCTCCGCTGCTTCACGCATGATATGGTCTTTATCCGAAGTACGTTTTAATTTTAGGCTCAACTCACCGATTACTTTTACTTTTTTAGAAAGAAACGATTTTCTTTCATCGTCGTCTTGATATTCTAGCATCTCTTTCGTTAATTGTTCTTGTTTTAAATCTAATAAAGAATAGAATTCCTCTGAAATATTCGCCCTAAGTGTTAAACCCTTATCTGCAACCCATCGATGATTTCTAAACTGATACCAAATACCTCTTTTTTCATAACTCACACAAACATATTTATCTTTATACATTTGTTTTAACACCATTGCTGCATCATATTCAGTGCCTGTTTCGTAAAATTTTTCCAGATATTCTTCAATGGTGGTCTTTTTAATTTTTTCATATTCTTCAAAATTGTCTTTTCGTAACCAATACATGATTGATTTGCGCGTTACTTTAATTCCTTCTTGATTGGTTCGATGAAATTTTTTCCATTGACAATATAAATCTGGAATACTATTGTAATCAAAATCACTTGCTTTGCTTCTCAGTTTTACCCATGACAAGAATAAACGTTCGTCAGTATGTTTTAAAGCAAAAGCTACTTGTCTATTCAATAGATGCGAACCAGGGTCATAATATTTTGACGGCAATGCTTGTGTGAATAAATGCGTTTCTATTGTTTCGTATTCATTGGGTTTAAATTGTTTAATCATTATGGTAACTGCTTTGTCCAAAGTATCGCTATCCTTAATATCATTTACAGAAATGGACTCTTCTTCGTTTAATAGGTCATCATCTTCGGCAATTAAATTCATTCGCACTTTACTTGATGCTTTTTTAATACTTTTTGACGCCCCTTTGTTTTCGAGTCTTTTGTTGTATTCGTCCAGAATTTTTGGATTCAACTCAAATTTCTGATGTTTATCATATTGCACAGACAATTTCGCGAAATTATTTTTCAAATCAAATTGCGTAACGTCTGATTCGTCCATATTAAATTGTTGGTCGCCGCCATCTAATTTCATTATGTAATGATGCGTTAATTCATATGCTTCGTTTCCTGGTTTTCTCGAACCGAATAGCTGCCAATTGGTTTTTCCCTTACTAATTCCTTCGTCTAATACAGAGTCCCAGGTATTGATAAGGGGAAAGTCCCAAATTTCAGGCAATCTGGCTAGCATTTTATCACGTATTATGGTTTGCATTGTGTGGTCGATTTGTAATCCAATTATCATATGAATTCCGTCTTTGGTTAAAGAACCGTCCGCTAACCTATTTACGTTTGGTTTTTCGAAAACAAATATAGGAAATGGAATATCTGGTCTTATAATATAACATTCCTTAAGTAGTTCGGCGTATTCACATACCATTTCACAAACATTATCTCTGGTATGTTGCCTCGTGGTTACATCATTATTGTATCTGAAATCAAAATCCACGGCCATAGGTCCACCGCTTTCTAGCTGTTTTTCTGTCAAATATTCTTTGCGTTTTTTAACGAAAATACTTTCATAATACAAACTATAAAACAGGGATAGTTCTTCTTTGGGTATCAAATATGCACCTGCATAAATGTTGAGGTCTTTATCAGGTATTCTTGTATGGGTATGAGCAATTGATTCACCAATGCGCGATACTTCTGAACTCTTAACACTATGCTTTGCCAAAAACTCATTTAAATCTTTATATTGTGACGATGATATCATTGTTGCATTCATTATTAATATATTATAGTAACATTTTTCTATTTCATTTTTTTTATAAATATGTATATATATTTTTGGAAGAGTCATATTTGTAGATTGAATATTTTTGGGTTTTTTGATATAAAGAATATGGGTTTTACACGTAAAAGGGTATAAAACGAAGACAATAAATAAATATAAGAAATGACCACTGTTATATCTAAAGAAACAATTACTAGATTATTGCGCGATGTGAAACAAATTATAAAAAATCCTCTGACTGAAAATGGTATATATTATATACATGATGATACGGATATGTTGAAAGGATATGCTCTTATTATTGGTCCATCCGAGACCCCCTATTTTGGGGGTAATTATTTTTTTGAATTTGAATATCCGCGTGATTATCCACATAGCCCACCCAAGGTGAAATATTGGACAAATGGACAAAAAATAAGGTTCAATCCGAATTTATACACGTGTGGTAAAGTGTGTGTGTCTTTATTAAATACGTGGCGTGGAGACCAATGGACGTCGTGTCAAACGATTTCTACCGTATTGTTAACCCTGTGCACGTTATTATGTAAGAATCCTTTATTAAATGAACCTGGCGTAGGTAAAACTCACCCTGATAGGGAAGTTTATGACGAAATTGTTGAATATGGCAATATAGATATTGCCATTTGTGATATTATTGAAAAAAAGGATGGGGTTTATATGCCTTTTTTTGATATTTTTTATCCTTTTGTGAAAGAAAATTTTATTAAGAATTACGATAAATTAATAGAATTTGCAGAGAAGAAAAACGGCGATTTCAAAAATACCGCAGTAAATGTTAAAACAAGTCTTTATAGTATGAACGTTAACGTTGATTATAATAAGGTTTTACTGCGTTTACGAACTGCTAAGGGTTATATAATGTGCGATTGATTTTGACTTGTGTTTTGAATTGATTTTTCTTTATTTACACATTATCAAACAAAATGGTAAATTGTAAATATCCTTTGTCATTTATTTTTGTTTCAAATTTATAAAGGATTACATCGTTTATTTGTTGGGTAAGTTGTTCAACATCTCTAGTCAATTTTATCAGGGTGTTTATTCTTTCTTGTTCATCTATGGTTTTTTCGATAAACGAGTCGCACGCATTATCGTCTGGCAAATTTGCGCCTCTTACAGTAAACCTAGCATTACTCGTAGCTTTCATCAGTAAAAGCATCATATTCAAATAATAAAATATGTCACTGTTGTTTTTCAAGTAATAAATAATGAATAACAACGAATATCCTATTATTTCTGGGTGAAATACTTCAAAATTTTTATATGCCTTTTTGTCATTTTTTATTGATTCAAGTAAAGAATATATTTTGTCTTTTTGAGTAATTGAATATTTTTCACAGAAAGTATCAAATTGTGTGCGCATTTTTGTAGCGTTATCTGTAGATTTGATAAATACACTATGTATAAATCGATAATAATTACTTATTTTTAGTTCGATTGTTGCTAATTGGCGGGTTTCCATTTATGATATTATGCTTTTTATTGATGTACGATAAAAAGTATAATATAAAATAAATCAATTTTTTTATACCTTTGAACATTTAGAGCAATGCGTATTTTTTTTTGTTGATTTACACGGCATTTAGAATACGCATTGCTCTAAATGTTCAAAGGTATAAAAGAAAATTGAGTTGAAATAAATAATATAAAGATATAAATATATACTAAAAATGCACTTCTGTTCTAACTGTTCCAATATGTATTATATTCGCATCAATAGTGATGATACGAATAAATTGGTTTATTATTGTCGCAAGTGTGGAAACGAAGACACTCTGCTTGCTATAGAAAATGTTTGTGTATCAAAAACACAACTTAAAAAATCAGAACAATCTTTTAGTCATATTATCAATAAATATACAAAATTAGATCCTACTTTACCTAGAATTAATACGGTTTTATGTCCAGACGCGGATTGTCCTACCAATAAAGACGGTGTTCCGCGAGAAATCATTTATATTAGATATGATGATAGTAATATGAAATATGTGTATTTATGTTCCTCGTGTGACGCGGTTTGGCAAACGAACGAAAATGTATAATAGAAACCAACGATAGTCTAAACAAATAAATACTATTTTTATTTGTTTACACCTTGAATATTTTTGTTATAAAGAAAATTGAAATAAATATATAAAAATATATTTAGTTACATATAATAATAATGAGTGATAACGAATATTATAGC
>Ga0209086_10001565_pt1 | contig 18503 bp, 18 predicted proteins | sample M_130207_XF_Meta_FD_187312 | JGI IMG/M metagenome (GOLD analysis project Ga0209086, IMG submission 187312) | Freshwater microbial communities from Lake Montjoie, Canada to study carbon cycling - M_130207_XF_MetaG (SPAdes) (version 2) | ecosystem: Environmental > Aquatic > Freshwater > Lake... | reverse complement strand
CTCGGGCTACGAAGGCAAGCGCCGCAGCGTGTATCTCCCGATCGTGCGCGACTTCGTGCCGGACGTGCTGGAGGTCTTCGACTTCGCCGAGCCGAGCCTCGTCGTCGCCTCGCGCGACACGACGAACGTCCCCTCGCAGGCGCTCTTCATGATGAACAACGACTTCGTCCGCGAGCAGGCAAACGCGATGGCGAAGCGCATCCTGACGACAAAGGCCGACTACCCCACGCGGCTGAACTACGCCTACCATCTCGCGCTCGGCCGCCCCTCGACCGCCGAGGAGCGCAAGCGCGCGGACCAGTATCTCATCAACGAGGCAAAGGCGCTCGTCCCGCTGAAAAAAGGCGATCAGAACGCCGCCGCGCAGCTCGCGTGGGCCACTTTTTGCCAGGCGCTCTTCGCCTCAGCGGAATTCCGCTACGTGAACTGAGCCGCGATGAACCTCCTGAAAAACATGGATGTTAGATTTTTGAACCTCGATTTTCACGGAAGCCGCGCCATGTCAAAAAACCAGTTTCTCGCTCCAAGGAACAGTGTGCATCCGGGGAGAGCGCGCGCCCCGCGCGCAGTGCTGCGCGCCCCCGCGCAGCACATCGGACGTCAGCTTGTGTTAGGATCGCCTTGGGTGCCCGGATGTATTCCGCGAGGCGCGAAATACGGCGCGCGGGGCGCACGCGCTCCCCAGATGCACGCCGTCCTGCTTCTCGATTCCTCTGTTTTATCGAGAGGATCGAGAAGGATCAGCCCGGCTCCTGCTGTCGGCGGCTACTTTGAATCACAGGCCGCTCACAGCCCGGAAAAAATCTTCAATTCTAAATCCTAAATCTAAATCCCCTGCCGCCATGAACAACGCCCCACACCAATGCAACGCCGTGATGCCCATGCCGCTCACGCGCCGTGATGTCCTCAAGACCGTGTCCGCCGGCTTCGGCTGGCTCGCACTCCAGGGACTCGCGGGACATGCGGACGCCGCCGCATCAGCCGCCACGCTCGCAGTGCGCGCGCCGCATTTTCCGGCAAAGGCGAAGCGCGTCATCTTCCTCGCCATGCAGGGCGGGCCGTCGCACATGGACACGTTCGACTACAAGCCCGGGCTGAAGAATGATGATGGCAAGTCTGGCGAAAAAGGCCGCCTCTTCGCGTCGCCATTCGACTGGTCTCAGCACGGCCAGAGCGGGCTGTGGATCTCGTCCGCATTTCCAAATGTCGCGTCACACGCGGACGATCTCTGCCTCCTGCGTGGCATGACCACCGACATCCCGAACCATCCACAGGCCTTCGTACAGATGCACACCGGCAGCACGCAGTTTGTGCGCCCCTCCCTCGGCGCGTGGACGCTCTACGGCCTCGGTTCGCAGAATGAAAGCCTGCCGGGCTTCGTGACGGTCAGCCCGCCGATCCAGTTCGGCTCGCAAAATTACGGCAGCGCATTTCTTCCCGCCGTCTATCAGGGCACGCGCATCGGCGCGCAGCGCGAGGAAGGCAGCACCGCGACAGTCACCGACATCCACAACCCCGACCTGCCCGCCGACCTCCAGCGCAAGCAGATCGATCTCGTGCAGGCGATGAACCGCGACATGCTCACGCGCGGCGCAAACGCGGAAATCGAGGGCGTGATCCAGTCTTACGAGCTTGCGTTCAAGATGCAGAGCGAACTCCCTCGCGTGCTCGACACGAAGGGCGAGAGCAAGGCCACGCTCGACATGTATGGCATCGGCGGCGGCGTCTCCGATTCATTCGGCAAGCAGTGCCTCATGGCGCGGCGGCTCTCGGAGGCAGGCGTCCGTTTCATCGAAGTCGGCCACGGCGGATGGGATCATCACAACAACCTCAAGTCGCGCCTCACCGCGGGTGCGGCGCAGACGGACAAGCCGATCGCCGGCCTGCTCGCGGATCTCAAACAGCGCGGACTGCTGAAGGACACGCTCGTGATCTGGGGCGGCGAATTCGGACGCACGCCCGGTAACGGCAAGCCCGACGGACGCGGCCACAATTCAAAAGGCTACACGATGTGGATGGCCGGCGGCGGCGTGCGCGGCGGCTTCAGCCACGGCGCGACGGATGACCACGGCGGCAGGGCCGTGCAGGACGTCACGCACATCCACGATCTCCACGCGACCGTGCTCGCGCTCCTCGGCCTCGATCACGAAAAGCTCACCTACCGCTACGCGGGCCGCAATTTCCGGCTCACGGACGTGTATGGCAAAGTCGCGAAAGCGATCATCGCGTGACCCGGCGCGGCAGATTCTGAATCGCCGCCGCTGCTCGGATGCAGGACGCCACGCTCCGTTGCTGGCGTTGACGCGACGCGGGACGTCGGGCAATCAGGCACTCACCACGCGAGGCCGAATGCGCTCGATCCAGAACGCGGAAAAAATCGCGTGCCCGTAAATTTCCCGACTAAGATCCGGACAACTTCTGTCTTTACAGACTGATGCCAATACCGGGACATTTTCGTTCAGCCGCCCTGCCGTCCTCGATCAAAGCTGGCGCTGAGAAAACTGGCACATCGAAACCGCCGCACATTCTCGTGGTGGACGATATCCAGGCGATCATCGAAGTCGTGCGCGATGTCCTCATCGGCGACGGCTTCACAGTCGAATCCACCACGGACACCACCGACGCGCTCGCGTGGCTGACGGCAAGGCCTGCCGCCTTCGATGCGATCGTGTCGGATCTCGACATGCCTCACATGTCCGGGACGGCGCTGCTCATGCGTGCCCGGCAGGCGGGTTTCAAAGGCCGGACCGTGATTCACTCCGGCAACCTGGCCGATGCGAACGCGGAGGTGCTGAAGCTGCGCGCCGATGCCGTGATCGAGAAGCCATTCGCAACCCGCACCATCGGCCCCACGCTGCGAAGACTTCTGGCGTGAAGTCTGAAACGCGCAGCCTTCGCGTCTTCAGAAAACGACGGGGTCGGGCGACCGTCTTGAATCCCCTCTACTTCTTCCGCGTCTCGAAAGCCCGTGTGTGGCCGCGCGATGGCACGCTCATCGTGTAGGAACCACCCGTGGCGCTCACGCTGCACTTGATGAAGTGCGCCTCGCATTTATCCGCGAGGTCGCCGTGGTTTGCGATCAGTTCCTTTACGGTGTTGTTCTCGCTATCGGCGCTCACATTTTCGTGAACCTGGTAAACGGCGCTCACGGTCGGCGTGGCCTTGAGCGATTCGAACGCAGTCTTGCTCGTGCCTTTGCGCGGCCCGTTATTCATCACGGCGACAGTCGGGGCGATGCTGCGGATGAGCACCGGGTTGTTGCTCACGTCGAGGCCGTGGTGGTTCACTTGGTAGAGGTCCACGGTGCCGACGACGTTGGCCGGACAGACGAGCTGCTCCTCCATGTTCCAAGTGAGATCGCCGCCGTCGAAAAATCGGAACGCGCCAAACTCCAGCATCAGCACGACGCTGTTCGCATTGTCGGACTTGTCCTTCGCTTTCGCCGGAACGGTGCCGCAGAGCGGGTTCGCGGGCATCGGCCTGGCAGGCGGAGCGATGAATTTCTGATTCGCGCCGAGGCAGCGGAGCGCGATTGCCGGGCCGCCGGCCGCTTGCTTCAGCGGGACCGATTCACCCGCGGCGATGGTCACGCGCTTCTCCACTTTTGCGTCGCGATACGGCTGGCTGAGGACGGCCCAGAGCTTGTCCGTGCCGCCCGCGTCAGGGTTGTTCGCGGTGATGCCTTTGTCATACAGCGTGCCGATGGGCATGAGCGCCGCGAGGTCCGCGAGCCCGCCGAAATGATCCACATGGAAGTGCGTGATGATGACATGATCGATCCGCTTCAGCCCCGCGACCTGCGTGGCGACCTTGTGGATGCGCGCCGAATCGCGTTCGCCGGGATTGCCGGCGTCCACGAGCACGGATTCGCCCTCCGGCGTGACGATGAGCGTCGAGCCTCCGCCCTCTGAATCAATCCAGTAGATGTCGAGGGTGCCGCCGCCTTTCTCCGCGCCACGGGCGGGTGAAAAAAGCGCGAGCAGCGCGAGCAGGACGGTGAATTTTGGGAGGAATGATTTCATCGTCGGGAGTTTGGCTTTCGAGTGCGAGGGATGAGGAGCGACGGGGCACCACCGCCGCGCCACCTTTGGCACGTTCGGATTCCAGTCAAACAATCTTCAGCGGCGGCGCGGGAGATTCTGCCAGGGCTTCACATGCACCTTCGGCACGACCACCCGGTCTTCTTCTGGCACGACCGGCGCAACCTCCGCGACGTAGATCATGTGCGCGGCGCGCTTCGCGTGCTCGTGCGCCTTCGCGGGATACGCCGAGGCCTTGAAGCCGTTCCGTTTCATGCTCTCGATGAAGCCGGGCTCGGGGCACGCGGCCCAGAATGCAACCTCGCCCTCCGGCTTCAGCGAACGCGCGATGAGGCCGAAGCCGCGGCTGCCGTAGATGCGCGAGTTTTTTTTCTGCACGAACGACGTGGGGCCGTTGTCCACGTCGAGAAGGATCGCATCGTAGCTCGGCTTCGGCGCCTGGAGCAGCACGTCAAACACATCGCGCGTGATCACTTTCACGCGCGGATCGTCGAGCAGCTTGCCATTCACATTGCCGAGGAACTCGCGGTTCCAAGCGACGACTTCGGGGAGCAGTTCCGCGACGTGCACCGTTGCATCGGGGCCGACGATTTCGAGCACGCGCTGGAGGCTGTAGCCGAGGCCGAGGCCGCCGATGAGCACTGCCGCATTTGCGCGCCCGCGCAGCCTCCGGCACGGCAGCTCGGCGAGCATCAGCTCGGAAGTCGTCGAGGTCGTGCTCATGAGCTGGCGCCCGTTGAGCTTCAGAAAATATTCGCCGTCGTGCTCGTGCAGCGTGAACCGTGAACCGTCAGGCGTGCGGGTCTCGGCGAGTGTGCGGAAAGGTTTCAATGGTGTGCGTCAGATGAAGTGGGCGGGAGAGATAGTCGCACATGCGGGAATGACACGCGAATAAGTGCGTGAATGCGGATGCGCACCACGCCTGCGAACGCCAGGGAACGGCTGAATAAAGCGGATCACGGGCGTCCCGCCTGTGACGGCAGGCAGTCCGTCCCGGCTGCCCCGCCGCGCGCCAAAGCAGGCGGGACGCCCGTTTGCCATCACAGCCGGGACGGCTGTGTTCCGCTCACACGGCGGTGCCGCATGATTCAGCATTTCCCTAGTCGCCGCCCGGCTGCTTCTTTTTCTTGCCGGGTTTGGACCCGGCTTCATCGGGCTTTTTTTCAATTCTGCGAGCACGCCGGACTCCTGCTCTTTCAGCCACGTCTCGTAGCCCTTCGCGCGGTTGCCGGTGTATTTCAGCGACTCGAAGTCGTCGCCTTTTCCAAGAGCGCGCGGGTCGCCGTCCTCCTTCTGCAGGCGCATCATCGTGTACCGCATCTCATCGAGCGTCGGCGCAAATGCGAGGTCGGCGGCGAGACTTTTGCCAGTCATCTGCGCGTGCGGCTTCAGGCTGGCGATCTCCATGCAGGTCGGCGCGAGGTCGCGCACGTTCACAAAGTCCCCGACGGTGCGGGCCGGCTTGATGCCCTTGCCCCATCGCATCGCGAGCGCAGAGGAAATAGCGGAATGCCGCGGAAATTGCCCGGCGAATCGTCCTGCATCGAACGCAGCACACGGCTTGACTCCGTGACCAACGCCAGTGCAAATGCGCGTCCACTTTTCCTTCCAACACCAACCCACCAACCCACATCCACCATGCGTTTCGGCCTCAATTCCTTCCTCTACGTCAGCCCCTTCACCACCGCGAGCGTGAAGCTCTTTTCGCAGTTCAAGAAGTGGGGCTTCGACACCGTCGAGATCCCCGTCGAAGCGCCGGAGCACATCGATCCCGTCGCGGTGAAAGCGGCGGCGGACAAGGCGGGGCTCGCCATCGGCAGCATCTGCGCGTGCATGGGGCCGGGGCGTGATTTCCGCGGCAGCGCGGCGGATCAGAAGGCCGCGACGACCTATGTGAAGGCGCTGATCGATCAGGCCGCGATCATGGGCTGCCCGAGCGTCATCGGGCCGATTTATTCCGTCGTGGGCCGGATCGGTGCACACGACGACAAGGAGCAGAAGCAGCACTTCGCGCTCGTGGTGAAGAACCTCAAGCCCCTCGCGAAATACGCGGAGAAAAAGGGCATCACTCTTTGCATCGAACCACTGAACCGCTTCGAGACGGACTTCCTGAATACGACCGACAAAGGACTGAAGCTCATCAAGGCAGTGGGCAGCAAGGCCGTGAAGCTCCACCTCGACACGTTCCACATGAACATCGAGGAAAAGAACCAGGCCGCCGCCATCATCAAGGCCGGCAAGCACCTCGCACATTTCCACGCCTGCGGCAGCGACCGCGGCACGCCCGGTGGCGATCACATTGACTGGAAACCGATCGTCGCAGCGCTGAAGAAGATCGGCTACAAGGGCGACGTGGTCATCGAGAGCTTCACGACGGACGTGAAGGTCATCGCGCGCGCCGCCGCCATCTGGCGCAAGATCGAGCCGAACCGCAATGACATCGCGGTGAAGGGACTCAAGAACCTGAAGGCGTTCTTCGGGAAAAAGTAGCCCGCCCGCCGCAAGCCCGCACGATCAGTGCCGGTCGGGGCGGTTCCAGAATGTGTAGGCCGTCCACGCGATCACGATGATCGCGATCGCCACGCTGAGGATCGGCATGATGAAACCCACCCAGCCGCGTGGCGACTTGGTGTAACATTCCGGACAATGGTCGGCGTAATCTGAGTAAATTCGCTTGCACTTCCGGCAACGAATCATCCTCGGCTGGGTGAACATCGTCTCCCACCTAGCACGCGCTGGAGCATCTGTCACGTGGCACGAGACAGATGACGTCACTTTATTTTGCAGCGCAGAACGGCCATGACGGGACGGAGCAGAGCAGGTATGCCGACGAGATGCTGTTTGGGGAAATCGCCGAAATCCGCGATGAGACGCCGCACTCCGCCCCGCTGAACATGGCGCTGGACGAAGTGCTGCTCGCGCACGCACGCGCACCGCTGCTGCGCATCTACCGCTGGGCGCGCGAAGCTGTTTCATTCGGCTACTTTGGAAAATTCGCGCCGCTCGCCGCAGCGTGGCCGGGGCGCGAAATCGTCCGCCGCATGACTGGCGGCGGAATCGTCCCGCACGGGCGCGACCTCACGTATTCGCTCATCGTCCCGGCGGCGCACGCATTTGCCGCCCGGAGTCCGCGCGATGTGTACCGCGCAGTGCATGAGACGATCGGCGCATTGCTTGCAGGCCACGGCGAAGCAACGGCGCTCGCTGCGCTGCCGGAGCGTGCTGGATCGGGCGTGTGCTTCGAGAGCCCGGCGGAATTCGATCTGCTCGCCCGCGGAAAAAAGATCGCAGGCGCCGCGCTGCGCAGGACAAAATGCGGCCTGCTGCTGCAAGGGAGCATCCAGGAAATCCCCGGCGTCGAGTTGCTGCGATCGCGCCTCGCCGCGGCGTTTGGCGCGAAGGTGCTCGCCTCAGAAATCACGTCACGGCAGTTCTCCGACGCTGAAACTTTGGCTGCGGAAAAATACGCGACGCGCGAGTGGACGATGCGTGTTTGATTTTTCGCTGCCGGACGCAGCGAGGCAGATCAGCCCGCGCTTTCACAAGCGCGGCTACGAGTTGGCAAACTCCACGCTTCCGTCCCATGACGCGATGGGCCGCTTTTCCTCTATGAACCGCCGTGCCGCCCTCGCCTCCGCGCTCACCGCCAGCCTCGCCTCCGCGCTCACCGCCAGCCTCACCTCCGCGCTCACCGCGAGGAATGGGACGAGTGCCACGCGAAACTGCGCGAGCTCATCGCGCAATGCGCCGACGCGGGCGTCAAGCGTGTGATCACATTTTGCGACGTGTTAGCACGCAGGCCGCTACGGCAGGCGGCCTTCCTCGACATCCATCAGATCGAAGAACGTCACGATGTCCTCACGGTGTGCGAGGCCCGCATCGGCACGCTGCTGGATGAGGCCGGGCGTGGCGGCATCACGCCAGCCGCGCTTGAACATGAAGCCGTTGAAGAACTCGATGTGTTCGGCGTCGGGCTTACGTCCGTTTTCGAAACACCACTCCAGGATTTCCTCATCCGTCCCGCCGCGCAGAACGCGCGCTGCGAGCGCGTCGAATTCCACGCCGAGCAGCTTGCACACGCGGTCGTCAAAGGTGCGCTTGCCCGCGATGATGCCGACGTTGTAGCCGAGCGGGAGCTTGCCCTCCGCGTGCAGCCGGATTTTGTCGAGGATGCGGACGAAGACGAAAATGCCGCCGACAGGATCGCGCGGGGAACGGATGGGAAAGGACATGACTTTCGGATACGTGGATGCGCGAGTACGGTCAGATCGCCTCTGCGACTGCCGCACCCATCTCGGCGGTGCTGAGTTTCCTGGTGCCTTCGCTCCAGATGTCGCCGGTGCGCAGACCGGCTTCGATCACCTTTTTCACTGCGGCTTCAATGGCGTCGGCTGCTGCGAATTCGCCGAGCGCAAAGCGGAGCATCATCGCGACGCTGAGGATCTGCGCGAGCGGGTTTGCGATCCCCTTCCCAGCGATGTCGGGCGCGGAGCCGCCGCCGGGCTCGAAGAGGCCGAAGTAAAGTCCGCCGGGTTTCGCGGTGCCGAGGCTCGCGCTGGGGAGCATGCCGATGCTGCCGGCGATGGCGCCCATCTCGTCACTGAGAATGTCGCCAAAGAGATTTTCCGCGAGCATCACGTCGAAGTCCTTCGGGGCCTTGATGAGCTGCATCGCGGCGTTGTCCACGTAGAGGTGGTTGAGCGCGACGTCGGGATATTCCTTCGCGATTTCGATGACGGTCTTGCGCCAGAGCACGGAGTTTTCGAGGACATTCGCCTTGTCAATCGATGTCACCTTTTTGCGCCGCCCCTGCGCGGCGCGGAATGCGACGTGTGCGATGCGCTCGATCTCGCTGCGCTTGTAAACCATCGTGTCCACTGCGACGGTCTCGCCGTTTTCCTCGCGCGTGTACTTCGGCTGGCCGAAATAGAGGCCGCCGGTGAGTTCGCGGATGCAGAGCATATTGAAGCCGCCCGCGACGAGATCGGGCCGCACGGGTGATGCGTGCGTGAGCTGCGGGTAGCAGATGCCGGGGCGGAGGTTTGCGAAGAGGCCGAAGTGCTTGCGCAGCGGGAGCAGCGCGCCGCGCTCGGGCTGTTCGTCCGGCGGGAGGGATTCCCACTTCGGGCCGCCGACGCTGCCGAAGAGAATCGCATCGCTGTCGCGGCAGATCTGGATCGTCGCCTCGGGCAGCGCCTTGCCGTCCACATCGATCGCGATGCCGCCGACGCGGGCCTCGGTGCAGGAAAATGTGAGCGCAAATTTTTTCTCGATGACGGCCATCACGCGGCGCGCTTCGATCATCACTTCGGGACCAATTCCGTCCCCGGCGAGGACGGCGATTTTGTAGTTCGGCATAAGGCGCGCGAAACTACGGGCCGCGCGATTTTTGCCAAGACGGAACCGCTGAAGTCCCGAGATTCACGCCGCAAAAAGGCGCAAGAATGCGCAAAAATAACTGCGGGACGGGCGGTGAGCGCCGAGACGACTCAAGAACGATCCAGCTTCCGCCTCCGCCGAGGGCGTGTCAGCCGCACGCTCGGCTGGTTCGCACGATCAGAAGTGCGTGATGTGGTCGGTGACCGTCTTGCCTGCGGCGCGGGTGACTCCCCTGCCAAGCCCACGAAGGATGCCCAAAGGCAGACCGAGAATGCTCCGGTTCACGCGATCCATCGCGGAGACGCGGGGAACGTCGGCGCTGTCCACGGCCCTCGACCGTTTCTTGAAAAGTCCCCCGAGCAAGCCCTTGCCGACGGTCTTGACGGCGGCGTTCGTCAGGGCGTCCGCAGCGTGGGACGATGCACAGAGCGAAACCAGCGAGACGAAGAGCAAGACCGCGATCCGCGCGTGGATCTTCGTCCGTGAGAAACTCGGGAGGGTGTGCATGAGGTCGGTGAGATTGCGATGCCCCGTCGTGCGGGCGGTTCGATTGTTCGAGGCAGGGATCTAACAACGTGTGCCGCAGAACACAAGTGGGATGATCTCACCGCACCAAGGGTCGAAACGCGCACGGCATGCTCCGGATCTGCATCCTTCCACGCTGCGCATTTTCTGAAAACCCGCTCAGTGCTTCGGCGCGCGGACGGTATTGTCCTCCACGTCGCGCTGGCGGCGCGTGAGGATCTTGTCGGCGGTCTCGCCGACCATCTGCTCGATGAGCAGGCGGAGGTGGCTGCCGGGGCGGTAGTCCGCGGGGGCGATGTGCCGCACGCGGTCCGCGGCACCGACGAGCTGGTAGCATTTGCGGAAGCTCGTGCGCGAGGCGTCGTCCGGATTGTACACCGCGATGGCGTGGCCGCCGTGCTGCCGCACGACCGTGAAGCACGGGACGTCGGTCGGCCCGTCGCCGATGTAGATCATGTTCTCGAACGGCACAGGCCGGAGGTCGGGCGGCATGTGATCGTTCACATCCTGCGAGTGGTCGAGCATGCCCTTGTTGATGCGGAAGAGGAACTGCGTCTTCTGCGTGTGGCTGATCACGCGCTTGGGAAATGCGATGCGCCCCGAAGAGTCCTCGGCAAACTCGCAGGCGAAAATCGCGCGCACATGCGGCGCGAGACGCGAGCCTTCGATCAGGGACTTGATGCCGCTGCTGATGATGTAGTGCTCGACGCGGATGCCGAGCATCTCGTGCTCGGGACGCAGCAGGCCGGTCTTGAATTCGTCGAACATCTCCGGGAGGCCGGGGTAAAATTTCAGCCCGGCACCGAGTTCGCGGAGGTGCTTGTTCGTCGGGCGGTCCATGCCGAGGCAGTCGAGCAGCGCCTTGAGATACGCGAGTTCATTGTCGTAGCCCTCGTCGCGGACGAGCGCGTGGCAGCGCTGCCAGAATTTCGGGGGGTTGATGCCGAACGAGGGAAAGAGCACCTCGTCCTGCATGTAGTTCGGCGAGAGCGTCTGATCGTAGTCGAAGACGATCGCGATGGTGTTTTGGGGGACGGCCATCCGCGGAACATCTTCGGAACATCGGCGGAGTGCGAAACATTTTCGAGCTGCGAAAAATCAGCGGCTTGCCAAATCGGATGAAACCACGAATGGACACGAGGAGACACAAATGGAATTTCGGAAATGCACGCGCCGCAGGCCACCGAATGTCTCCGCCCCCATTCGTGTCCATTCGTGGTTCAACTTGAGCCACGATCAAAGACTCACGCCACGATATCCGCGAGTGCCGGGGCGAGTTCGGGGAAGCGGAAGCCGAAACCGTGCGCGGTCGCGACAGCGGGGAGCACGCGCTTGCTGCCGAGGAGTTCGCGTGAAAACTCGCGGAGCACGGGCCGCAGCACGAATGCAGGCACGGCGAGAAATGCCGGGCGGCGCACGCTGCACGCGAGCGCGGCGGCGAATTCGGAATTGCGCACAGGCCACGGTGCGGTGGCGTTCAGCGCGCCGCGCACGTCGAGATTTTCCACGGCGAAAAGTAGCAGCGACGCGAGATCCTCGGCGTGAATCCACGGCATCCACTGGCGTCCGCCGCCGATGCGCGCACCGAGGCCGAGGCGGAAAAACGGGAGCATCGCGCGCAATGCGCCGCCGCCCTTTCCGAGCACGAGACCGATGCGTGCACAGACCGTGCGGCAGATCGGTTCCGCGGCGAGCGCCTCGGCCTCCCACGCACGGCAGGTGTCCGCGAGGAATCCTGCTCCGTGCGGCGAATCTTCGGTGATCTCGCTCTCGCCGCCGTCCGCATAAATTCCGGCCGCGCTCGCCGACACGAGGACATCCGGCGGATGCGATGACGCGCGGATAGCCTCGGCGATCCGCCGCGTGCCGAGGATGCGGCTGTCGCGGATGCGCTGCATTTTCCCGCGCGTCCAGATGCCGGCAACATTCTCGCCAGCGAGGTGGACCACCGCCTCGCATCCGCTGAGATCGGGCGGGGCGTCGGTGGAAAATTTCCGCGTCTCGATGCAGTCATGGACGGCCCGCGAAGGATCGCGCGCGAAGGCGACGACCTCGTACCCGCGACGCACGGCGAGCCGGATGACGTGCCGGCCCACAAATCCCGTCGCGCCGGTGAGTGCGAGTTGCATCGTATCGAAGCGCGGCTGCTAGTTTTCAAACCGCAGATGAACGCGGATGAGGGCAGATTTTGTCCCAATCAATCTGCGCTCATCCGCGTTCATCTGCGGTTCCCCCACTGAGTCGGCGGCTCCACGCATGACGCTAGAATTTCCTCGCAAGCCAGTCGTACGGAAAAAGATTCCCGGGGCAGTCCGTCGGCCACTGCGGCGGGTTGATGTTCTTGTGCGCGCGCACCTCCGCGGGCTGGCCCTGGATTTTTCCGACGCGATGCCGCAGGTAGGTGATTAGTTCGGTGAGCGCGGCCTTCTGAGTTTCACTGACGTGCTGCACATTGAAATCGCCGACGAGGCAGATGCCGATTGCGATGTTATTCAGGTAGTCGCTGTGAACGTGGCCGCCCTGTATCTGCCGGTGCCAGCGGTTGCCGATCTCGATCGCGCCGTCCCTCGTCGAGGTGCCGTTGCCGATGACGAAATGATAAGCGAGGCCGTTCACCATGCGCTTCACGTTGCGATGGTAGTGCTCAAATGCCGCGGCATTTCCCTGCCGCGTCCCGCTGTTGTGGACGACGATGTAGCGCCAGCGTCCGCGCGCGACGGGCGCGCGATCGATCTCACGCCGGATTGCGTTGGTGAGGTAGCGATAACTCGTGCCGCCGCCGCCGCCGAAAAGCCGCGACCACGCGCTCTGCGGTTTCGGCGTGGGCTCGCGCTCCTCGTCAGCCCGGCCCACCGCGCTCTCGCGGACGATGATGTTCGGGCGCGGCGGCGGAGTCACTTCCGGGACGGGAATCGGCGTGGGCCGCGGCGTGGATTCGGGAGTCGGGCGCACGACCGGCGCGGGCGTCACGCGCGGCGGCGGCTTCTCACCGATCGGTGTGGCGTGCGGCTTCGGCTTCGGCTTCGATCCCGGCTCGCCCGAAGGCGTGTATGGGATCGTCGTCATCTCCTCGCGCGCCTTGAGAAATGCGCGCCTCTTTTCCTCCTCCGAGAGCGGCTGCTGAGCCGGCAGGCGGAGAATGACAATGCAGAGCAGGGCGAGGAAAAGGACTGAACGATGGCGCACGGAAGCGCATCCTATCGGGCGCTCGAAAATGCGGCAAGCATTGCGATCGGCCACCACGGAAGTTTTGCCCGCACGCCCCTATGCCTTATGCTGCCGCCGTGAAACTCGAACTGCCAGCCGACCTTATCGCCGTGAAAATATGCGGCATCACGAACCGCGACGATGCGCTCGCCGCCGTGGATGCCGGCGCGGATCTGCTCGGCTTCAACACATGGCCGGGCACGAAGCGCTTCGTGGACATCGCGCGGAACGCCGGATGGATCGCCGCGCTGCCGCGCCCCGTGATCCGCGTCGCGCTGCTCGTAAATGCGACGCCGGAGGAGACGGAGCGCATCGCGGCGTTTGAATTTGTGGACGCACTGCAATTCCACGGCGACGAGGACGCCGCGTTCTGCCGCAGGGCTGCGGAATTCGGAAAACCGATCATCAAGGCGCTGCGCGCAAAAGATCGCGGAGCACTCGCGCACGCCGGGGATTTTTCCACGCGGCACATTTTGCTCGATGCGCACGTGCCCGGCGAATTCGGCGGCACGGGCGCGCGCGTGGATCTCGCGCTGGCGTGTGAATTCAAGCGCACGCATCCCGCGCTCTCGCTTTGGCTCGCCGGCGGTCTCACGCCGGAAAATGTCGCGGATGCGGTGCGAACCGTGCGGCCTGCGGTGGTGGACGTCTCGAGTGGCGTGGAATCCGGGCCCGGCCGCAAGGACGTGGAAAAGATGCGCGCGCTCATGCAAGCGGCGAAGAGCGCGTGACGCACGGTGCCAGCTCACTCATTATTCATCCGGCGGTAGCGGGTAAGGACGCCGCGTGCGCGCAGCTTGGCCCACGTTGTGCTTTGAAGTGGCCACGACTCATGAAAATCTCAGCCCTCACCCTCGCTAAACTTCACCGCACCCTCGGTCTTCTCATCGTCTCGATGAGCGCATCGTTCGCGCAGAACACGAATCCTCCGCCCGTGCCCTTCGCACCGCCGACGGTCGCGCCGATCAATCCGCCCTCCGTCCCCGGCGTGCCCTCGCGGCCCGGCAACGTGACGCCGGGTTCTCCGCTCGTGCCCGCGCCGATCGAGCCACCCATCCAGACGCCCGGCACCGTGCCAGGGACCGTGCCAGGGACGATTCCGGCGGTGCCCGGCGATCCGAATGCGACGCCGCCTCCCGGCACTGCCCCCGGCACGCTGGACATCGCAAGCTCGCACGTGAGTGAATTTCAAGGCGATGACGTCTCGCTCGTCCTGCGCACGCTCGCGCGGCAGGCAAAGATGAATGTCGTCGTGAGCCCCTCCGTGACGGGCCCGATTACTCTCCGTGTCGAGAACAAGACGCCCGCCGAAGTCATCCGCATCATCTGCCAGGCAAACGGCCTGATCATGGACGAAATGGAGAGCGTCGTTTACATCAAGACCGTGGCGGAGAAGGCGAAGGAGCCAACCGAATCACTACAGTACACGTTCAGCTACGCAAAGGCCGCCGATATCGTGCCGCTGCTCAAGTCGCAGCTCACCAGCGCCGAAGCGCCGCAGACCGACACGCGCACGAACACGATCTTCTTCCGCGAAGGAAAGACGAATGCGGACAAGGTCATGAAGTTTCTCAAGGGCATTGATTCGCCGACCAAGCAGGTGATGATCGAGGCGCGCCTCGTGGAAGTCACCGCGAATCCCAAGCAGAGCTACGGCATCAATTGGGGCGGCGTGGTCGGCAGCGCCGCGACGCCGATGCAGGTGAAATACGGCGGCTCGGGCCTTGCCGGAGCTGCGCCCGCCAACGCGAACGGCAAATTCCAATTGAACGATTTCCTGAAAAACGGCGCGAATGCTTCGAGCGTCGTGCAAGGAATTGCAGGACAGTTCTCCATCCTCTCCATCCAGCAAATGGCGCTCACGCTGCGCCTGCTGAACGAGGACAGCGACGCGGAATTCCTCGCGAATCCCCGCATCGTCGCGGCGAACAACGAGAAGGCGACCATCAAAATCACGCGCAATCAGCCGGTGCCGCAGTTGAATTTCAACGAGCAGACCGCACAGGCGGTGTTTGGCGGATTCCAGGACAAGGAATTCGGCAACACGCTCACCGTCACGCCACAGATCAACAAGGACAAGTTCGTCTCGCTCAAGGTCCAGCCCGAGATCAGCAACAAGGTCGGCGACGCCACCTTCACATTTGGCGGAGCCACAGTCGCCAGCCCGATCATTGACAAGCGCACCTTCGACTCGAACGTCCTCATTCAAAGTGGCGACACGCTTGCAATCGGCGGCCTCCTCCAGGATGAGCTTACTAAGACCCACACGAAGGTTCCGATCATGGGCGACATCCCGCTCTTCGGAAAGCTCTTCCAGGAAAAGCTGAACTCCCGGACCAAGCGGAACCTCCTCGTGTTCGTGACGCCGAATATCATCCAGCAGGGCTACGGCACCGGACTGGAAACGCAGGTCAACGGCCTGCGGAACACCGGCACCGAATTCGCCGATCCGAACGGCTGGAGGAACAACGCGCGCGGCGTGTACAACTTCAAAAAGACCCCGGACCGCCCGCTCGCCGCAGAGTATCCCGCGCCGAAATCCCGCAGCGTCGGAGCAAAATACAAGGTCAGCGCCGCAGCCCGCGAATAGGCGCACAGCACACGCTTCTCACTCACAGGACGCCGGCCAGCGATGGCCGGCGTCCTTTGTCTTTCGCCTGCTACCCCTCCGCCAGACGGCGGAGATACGGGTAGGAATAGAGCCCTGTGGAGTGCCCGTCGCCCCACGTGAGCTGGAGCGCATAGCCGCCGACAAACTGCCAGCCGCGCAATTCAAAGCTCGTAGCAGCGTGCCTCACCTCCGGCGTCACCACGCGCCCGAGCGCATCCGGTTCGCCGCAACACGCCGCACAGGGGCACGCCTCGCGGACCTTTTGCAGGGGAAGGTATGACTCGCGTCCGTCGCTCCACACGATGGCGATCTCCGCGCCGATCACGGCGATGTTCACAGGTTGCAGGCGTTCAGGCATGGTGGAAAAAATGACGGGTGACGAATGACGAAACCCATGCCCCGTGGCCAGCATCATCCGTCATTCATCACCCGCCATTCCCACCGGACGCCACGTCTTGCCGCTGCGCTCCCCGAAAATCGCCGTGCCGACGCGCACCAGCGTCGCGCCTTCCTCGACGGCCACGGCGAAATCCCCGCTCATCCCCATCGAGAGCTGCGGCAGCGAAATGCGGAACCCGCCCTCCAACTGATCGCGCAGCTCGCGCAGCGCGACGAAGAACCTGCGGGACATCTCCGCCCGCGGCTGCGGCGGCGGGATGCACATGAGGCCCTCGATCGTCAGCCTCTTCAGTGCGAGCAACTCGTCGAGTTGCGCGCGGATTTTCTCCGGCGAAAATCCGAACTTCGTCCCCTCGCCTGCCACATTCACCTCGAGCAGCACGCGTGGCAGCGCGCCGTCCTCCATCGCGATGCGCTCCATGTCGCGCGCGATCTCCAGCGAATCCACGCCGTGGAAAAGTTCAAAGTGCGGCAGCGCGTGCCGGATCTTGTTCCGCTGAAGATGGCCGACGAAGTGCCAGCGCGCGCGCCCCGGCACGAGCGGGATTTTCGCCCGCGCCTCCTGCACGCGGCTCTCGCCGAAGAAACACTGCCCCGCCGCCAGCACCGCACCCACGGACTCCGGCGGATGCGTCTTGGAAACAGCCACAAGCGTGACTTCGCCCGCATCGCGCCCGGCGCGCTTCGCGGCTTCCGCAATCTGATCCTGCACGGCAGCCAGCCTGCCCTCGATCGAAGGTTCGCCGGGAATCTGTCCGCCGGTTTCAGCACTCGCATTCATGTCCGCAGTTTGTTGCCGGAGCGGTTTTCAAAATGCACGGAGATTCATGCGCGCCTGCAACTCCGCGCTTCCCGCGCCGCGCGCGGGTCTGCTTTGCTCGGCGCATGTCAGAACCAGCACACATCGGAATCATCGGCGGCAGCGGCCTCTACCAAATTGATGGCCTCACGGACATCACGGAGCACAACGTTGAGACGCCATTCGGCCCGCCGTCGGATGTGATCTTCGGCGGCAGGCTCGCGGGACGGCAGGTCTTCTTCCTCCCGCGCCATGCGCGCGGCCACCGCATCCTGCCGCACGAGCTGAACCACCGCGCAAACATCTGGGCGCTGCGCTCGCTCGGCGTGCGCTTCGTGATCTGCGTCACCGCGGTGGGTTCGTTGCAGGAAAAATACGCGCCGGAGGATATCGTGCTGCCATCGCAGTTCTTCGATCGCACGAGCCAGATCCACACATTCTTCGGCAGCGGAATCGTCGCGCACGTCGCCTTCGCGGAGCCGCTCTGCGCACCGCTGCGCGAAATTCTTTTCCGCGAAGCCGTGGCCGCCGGATGCCGCACAAACATGGGCGGCACCTACGTGAACATGGACGGCCCGCAGTTCAGCACGCGCGCCGAGAGCGAGACGAACCGAAAGCTCGGCTTCGACGTGATCGGCATGACAAATCTCGCCGAGGCAAAGCTCTGCCGCGAAGCCGAGATCGCAATGGCGACGCTCGCGATGATCACCGATTACGACTGCTGGAAGCTCGACGAGGAGCCCGTGACCTCCGACGCCGTAATCGCACATCTCACCGCGAACGCCACCGCCGCAAAAACGATCATCGCACGCGCGATCCCGCACATTCCCACCGAGGCGAACTGGCCCGAACACCGCGCGCTCGACAACGCGCTCGTCACCGACCGCAGCCTGTGGCCCGCCGAGACCGCCGCGAAGCTCCGCCCGATTCTGGGGAAACGCTGAAGCAAGTGGCAACGCAGTGCGAGCGGAACACAGCCGTCCCGGCTGTGATGGCAAGCGGGCGTCCCGCCTGTCGTGCCGCATTCATCCGCGTTCCCTACGGCGCTTCCTCGCCTGACGCCACCGCTGCCGCCGACCGGCGCGAGAGCCTCCTGCGCACCGCACCGAGCAGATCGCCCATCTCGTGAACGCCGAGCATCGCGGCGACCACGCAAAATGCGCCGATGGAAAGCGCGATGGTGAGCCCGAGACCGCTCATCCGAAGCAGCAGCCCCATGCTCTGCCACCGTTCGAGCAACAGCCATTTGCCGCCCCAGCACACGAGCGCGAGCGCATCGCTCGCGAGAAAGATTTTTGCCAGCGACACAAGGAGCTTCCGCGTTTCGAGACGCGCGATTTCCCGCCTCATGAACCAATAGAGCAGGCCGAAATTCGTGAGCGCCACGACGCCCGTGCTGAGAGCAAGCCCGCGGTGACCGAAGCCGAGTTTCGTGAGCCAGAGGTTCAGCCCGAAGTTCACGCCGATCGCGATGAAGCTGATCACCATCGGCGTCTTCCGCTTTCCGATCGCATAGAATGCCGGTGCGAGCACCTTCATCCCC